>Ga0181600_10001812_pt1 | contig 16569 bp, 5 predicted proteins | sample 041ome_2_FD_132982 | JGI IMG/M metagenome (GOLD analysis project Ga0181600, IMG submission 132982) | Coastal salt marsh microbial communities from the Groves Creek Marsh, Skidaway Island, Georgia - 041406US metaG (megahit assembly) | ecosystem: Environmental > Aquatic > Marine > Intertidal zone... | reverse complement strand
GAGGCGCCCGCGTCGTCCGCGCGAAGTGAAAAAAGCGAAGTGCCACTTCGCGACGCGATGGCGTGTTCGCACGCCGCCGCGCGCCTCGCGTGTGCGGTACACAGCGCGCGCGCGATGACGACCGCGCGACCGGCGGCGCGCGCGACGATGCGCGACGCCGTCCGCGTCCTCGCGTCGCGCGCCCTCGCGTCGCGCGCGCGCGCGGGGGCGTCGTCGCGCACCGCCGCCGCCGCGTCGTCGAATGGGCGCGCGAACGATGGGTCGTTGGGGCGCGAACGCGCGGCGGATCTCGCGCGGGCGAACGAGGAAGAGGCGTACGACGACGATCCTTTGGTACACATGGGACGAATTAATAAGTCGGCGCTGAAGCGATTAGGTGCGAGCTCTCGAGAGACGCAGACGAGACCGCGCTCGAGGGGCGCGAGACGCAGACGAGACGCGCGACTGACGATGGCGCGTGACGACGATCGATATCGCGACGACAGCGCACGAAAAGAAAACAATGGCGAAAACCTTGCTGACGCTGCCGAAATCGCAAATCGCGACGATGGAAGAGTTGAACGCCGAAGTCAAGGCGCTCGTGGCGGAGGGCAAAAAGTTGAAGGGAAATCACGGCGCGGCGAAGCGGCACGAGGGTGCTTTAGCGGGTGCTTTACGAAGAATGACGGAGAGCGAGATGGATGCGCTCGTGTCTAAAGTGACGGCGATCGAGAACGGCACGACGGGGGCGATCGATTCTAACGTGGACGCCCTCGCGATGAGTTGGCGAGCGCGTCTGTTGTCGGGAACCGAAGCGACGACGGCTTCGTCCGACGACGCCACGGCGTGTCTCGGGGAGATTTTCGATGCCCTGGCGACAGCGGAGGCAAACGAAACGTCCGCGCCCTTGAGTTTCACGCGCCAGGAATTAAAAGTCGCCCTTGACGCGGCGACAAAAGAATCGCGCGCTCGCGCGCTCGCCATCGCCGAATTCAACGCCTCCATCGACAAAGAGATGGAAGTGTTGGCGTACGGCGAAACGAACGAAGAAGTCTTGCGAGAGACTCGTGCGTTTATCGCACAAAAGCTAAAGAGCGGTGGTGGCGCGAGCGCGACGCCCTCGCGCTCGCCTCCTCGCGCAAAGTCTTCCAAGCGTTTGCTCGGCATGCTTCGAGACGTCGCCGCCGTCGTCGTCGCCGCCTAATCTGCGTCGTCCGAGCGCGCATCATCCCGCGCGCGTCGACGCGATCGATGTCCACGCTATCACCATTAGTTGTATTACCATATTTTCCCATCCTACTCGTGCGGACATCGCGCGATTCCGTAGCGCTTCCGAATCGCTCTCCTCGCGCCGCCGCGACGTTCGGACGCGCCGCCCGCGCCAGATCGTCACTCCGCGACGCACCTCGATCGCGCGTCCGCGCCCGCACGACCACGCGCGATGATGCAACAGGGCGGTCAAGGGCAACAAATCATGGTGATGAACACCAACGCCAAGCGCGAGACGGGTTCGATCGCGCGCGCGAACAACATCGCGGCGGCCAAGGCGGTGAGCGACATCATCCGCACGACGCTCGGGCCGAGGTCGATGTTGAAGATGATTTTAGACGCTTCGGGAGGTACGACGACGACGACGACGACGACGACGCATATCGCGTCTTCGCGCGAGTCCACGCGTCTCGCGCGCGGCGCGCGCGCGATCGATGAAACGCGGAGCGACAGAGTCAACGCGGCGAAAAGTCAACGCGAGCGAACGAACGAACGAACGCGGTTCGACGGTGACGGGACGCTCGAACGCGGCTGAACGAGGACGCGAGCGTTGACGCGAGCGTGATCAGCGCTCGCTGATGGTCGAACGTCCGAGCGCGATGGCGATCGGCGTCGGATGGTGATTGGATGTTTTGGACGGGTGACTGACCTCGCGCGCGTTTTGCTCAAACGCAGGCATCGTGTTGACGAATGACGGGAATGCGATTTTGAGAGAGATCGACGTCACGCATCCGGCGGCGAAGAGTATGATTGAATTGTCGCGCACGCAAGACGAAGAAACCGGGGACGGGACGACGTCGGTGATTATTCTGGCTGGTGAAATCCTTCATCTGTCGCAACAGTTTTTGGAAAAGAACATTCACCCGACAGTCATCGTGAGGGCGTACATGAAGGCGTTGGACGCCGCATTGAAAGTGATTGATTCAATTAGTTTTCCCATCGATGTCACGAATCGTGATGAGATGATGAAGATCGTCAAGAGCTCTGTCGGCACCAAGTTTACCGCGCGCATGGGCGAACTCATTCCAAACTTGGCGCTCGACGCGGTCATGTGCGTGGCTCGCAAAAACGCCGACGGCACGAACGACATAGACATTAAAAAGTACGCCAAGGTGGAGAAGATTGCGGGTGGTTCTATCGATGACTGCACGGTGCTACGAGGAGTGATGATGAACAAAGACGTCGTCGCGCCTGGACGAATGAAGCGACGAATTGAAAACCCGAGAATCATGCTTCTCGACTGCCCATTGGAGTACAAAAAGGGCGAGAACCAAACCAATGTGGAAATCACCAAGGAAGAAGATTGGGCGGTGTTGCTGAAGATGGAGGAGGATTGGATCAAAGAGACGTGCGCGAAGATCGCGGCTTTCAAGCCCGATGTCGTCGTCACCGAAAAGGGATGCAGTGATTTGGCTTGCCACTACCTTTCCAAGGCGGGCATCACCGCGTTGCGACGCGTCCGCAAGACCGATAATAATCGCATCGCGCGAGCCGCGGGGGCCACCGTCGTTTCTCGCGTGGATGAGCTTCGTGAATCAGACATCGGCACCGGTGCTGGTTTGTTCAACGTCGAGAAAATCGGTGACGAATATTTCACCTTCATCGTCGACTGCAAAGAGCCCAAGGCGTGCACCGTCGTCCTTCGCGGCGCGAGCAAGGATATTTTGAATGAAATTGAACGCAACTTGATTGACGCGATGGGCGTAGCGAGGAATGTCGTCCAAGACCCGCGACTGTTGCCCGGTGGCGGTGCGGTCGAAATGGCTGTCTCTCGCGCGATCGCGGAAGAAGCGACGAAGATCGAGGGTGTGGAGCAATGGCCGTTCCGCGCCATCGGCGCGGCACTCGAGGTCATTCCGCGAACGCTCGCGCAAAACTGCGGCGCCAACGTCATTCGCACTCTCACCAAACTTCGCGCCAAACACGCCGAGGGCGAAGAAGCGCGAACGTTCGGTATTGATGGCGATAAGGGCACGATCGTAGACATGAAAGAGCTCGGTGTGTGGGATCCGTACGCGGTCAAGGTGCAATCCATCAAAACCGCCGTCGAGAGCGCCACGATGCTATTGCGCATTGATGACATCGTCTCCGGGCTTTCCCAAAAGAACTCCGACGCGGCGGGCACGGGCACGGGCGTCAGCGCGGGCGACGACGACTAATCGTCGAGCGTAGTACACTGCGGCGGATAGCGCTGATCGAATACATGCATAGACTTTTGCCACTCATTCGCAAGCCTCGCTGTGCAAAGCCTTCGCGGCGAATGCGTTTTGAACGTGATTCAATCGCGCGCGTCTCGCACTGACCGTCGCGTTTCGTCGTCGTCATCGTTCGTTATGGACGCTCGCGCGATGGCGCGCAAAACGCTCGATCGCGCGCGCGCGGCCGGCACTCTCATCGCGTGCGCGCCGCGCGTGGTGTCGCCGAAAACGTGCGATTTAATCGAGTCAACTTTTCCCGCGTCTTCGCACGACCGCGCCGAGCTGCTGTCGCGCCTGATCGCTCTGGGTCTGCTGCAGTACGCCCAACACATGGCGAGCTACCGCGCGTGGCGACACAGCGCGCGAGCGTGGGGGGAGATCGCACGAGGTGACGCGAAGGGGACGTTTTGGGCGATCGCTCGCGCCTTTGGCACTTTCGCGCTCGTGGCGGAACCGTTGCGGTTGTCGCGTCGTACGTACAGGGCACTGTTGCGACGAGAGCTGGCGACGCGGTTCGAGGGCGACGTAGTGAACGCCATGCTCACCGACGAGGCGCTGGCGAGCGCGAAAGATGAGCCGATCGAGAGCGCACGCGAGGCGGCGGCTTCGGCGGCGGTTGGAGCGCCGGCGTTTGCGCGCGCGGCGCTTGATGCTGCGGCAGATGGGATCGAGGCGTGCGTGGCGATGGTATATCACGCGCAGTGTCTGTTTCAAAGCTCGTTCTGGAGCGCGCCAGTCTTGATTGGGAGCGCGTTGATCGGGCAAGTTGCGCAGAATGCGCGGACCTTTGACGGATATGAGGCGAAGAAGGAGGCGCATCGAGCGGAAACCGCGACGGCCCGACTTCGAGAACTGCTGGCGCACGCAAGGACAGATGGCGAAGCGATCGCACTTGCGAACGGGGCGATCACCGAAGCAGAAGAAGCGATGGCCACATTGGAAGCGGGGCAAGAGTTTGTGTATAGACGGGAAGTTTTGAACGCTCGAGCGAGTTTCCCGTCCGACGTGTACGATGCTGCGGCTAACTTGTTGCCCGTGGCGACCGTGCTTCCGCGTCTCGTACGAGGAGTCTCGGTGAACGCATGGGATATTCAAGTCGCGATGTCATCTTTTAACGGCATTCGCGCCGCACTCGCCGTGCTCGTACAGAACATGTCTACTCTGCGAACGGCGGAGCTGCACGCGGGGCACGTTTCCAATTTGTACGACGCCCTCGACGTATCCACAGTGCGTGGGCTCGCGGGTGACAACGAAAGCGGCGGCGCAAGCGTGCGTGTCGACACTCCGGAAGATGACATGTCGCTCGTCGAAGTGGATTCCTTGCGTTTGCGCGGATACGATGGGCTAGAAATCATTCGAGGGCTCGACTTCGTGTTGTGTCGCGGCGACTCGCTTGCCGTCGTCGGTCCTGCAGGGTGCGGTAAGACAATGCTCGTGAAAGCACTTGTGGGTCTATGGAGCTATGGTTCAGGTAGTGCGCGAGTCATTCATCGATCTCGCGTGTGTGTGCTATCGAGGAAACCTTACTTCCCCAAAGGTTCTCTCCTCGATGTGTGCTTGTATCCGACATCCTCTGCGGATATTGGAACCGACACTCGTGAACTGCTCACTGACGCCATGGTAGCCCTCGGGCTCGGAAGACACATCGATTACTTGGACGCGATTGCGCCTTGGGGCGACAATCTTAGTCCAAGTGAGCAGCAGCGCTTTGCGGTTTGTCGAGCAGTCGTGAATAGAGTCGACTTATGCGTGCTCGATGACGCCACTTGTGCGATGGATCCAAAAGATAGAGCCGCATCGTATGACGTTCTCAAGAAACATGTAAGCGGTATTTTGAGCCTCGGTGACGAAGTGTCGCTGCCGAAGCATCACTCTAGGACACTTCGCGTTCGTTCTGACGGGACGTTGGGCGATTTTGAGGAGATGGCATCGCCGGTAACGTCATCTCGCATCAACGTTAGAGATGTGGCTCGAGAAGCCATAGGAGAACCCCTCGTCGATGTCGCCTCCGAAGAAAGCGATTCGAGCGCTTCAGGTTTCAATCCGCTTCAGATGGAGGCAAACCGCAGAGAGAACCAGTTTATTCGTCGACAGAAGAAAAATGTCGCTCGTGCGCTCGGCGTGAATCCCCAAAAATTCGGTGTGGTTCCGACTCCTACCAAATCGACGAAAGGAAAGCCCCTCGCGTTCGACCCACTCGCGTAGAGAGTTGAAATTCCATGTTTAGTGTTGTTACATTCTATGTTAATCGCTAATCTAAATGAAGCCAAAGCCTTCACAACCTTCAACAATCGCGTACAGCAGCCTGTCGCGTAAGATTTGCTTTGAGCTGTATTCGTGCAAATCGAGTTGATTGAAGCACGTGTGTGCGGATGGCAACTTTGAATCATCCGCGTGCTGCCGATGGATTTGAAAACGTTGCGGGCCTTGCATGCCTTGCAAAGCACCGAATCCATCCAAAGGAACCTTAGAGGTACCGGTACAAAACATCAATAAGCGCGCCAAGTCTTCCTTGTTCATTTCCCTCACGACGTCCCAAAACCATTGAATTTGTTTTGACCCGACGGTGAAGCCGGTGTATTCAGTATTGGCGCGTAAATCCTCGACGTCGATGTCCGGGGTACCACTTATGAGCAGTTCCAATTCAGACGCATTCAGGATGGAAATCGTTTCTCTAGGGACAACTTCTTCAAACCCCTTCACGAGAGCAGCGAGTTGCTCCTTCACCGCATTCGTCATTCGGTGCGCGGTTATCAGGTTGACGTATTCAAACTTGTTTGCATCTGTCACTGCGATATTTCGTCCGTTTTCGGTCAAATCGTGAACTTGAGTTTCACCAAAATAAGACGTTGTGTCGCTGAATGTGTATTCCATGACACCCTCCACAGAGTTCTCCAGCATCCATTTCAAGCTCTTGTAATAATCTGGATCTACACCTTCCATGTCTTCGTATGTGAGCTGCTGACCGAGAAGGTGCTTGTAAATCGGACGCGTGAAGTATGCGTTGAGGAGAATGTCGTCGAACAAAGCCTTACCGACGAGTCTACCGACGAATCTAAAATAGCTGAGATAATCCGGATGGACCACACTGTTTTGATTCGGCTGATAGCATCCCTTGTCGTGAGACAACTCGAAGAGAGCGATGTTTGGATTGAAAACTTCTCGTGCCAAGATGGTGAACCACTCCTTTATCAAACCGCCACCGTCCATGCCTTCTTCGCCCACGAAAACGATGCTGATTTTGCCTCGAATTTCTTCGATACTCCGGCTGTTGAGTTGTCTAAACGAGTCTTCGAGTATTCGATCACGCCTAATGTGTAACGTTCGCGCCTCTGGACGATTATGTCCTAGGCGTTCGCGAAGTTTCTTGATTCGTGTCCGAATCTCCGCACGTTTGACGGAGAAGTCCAGCAAGCGTGGATTGCTCAACAGGATTTTCATGGGTCCGGAAAGCAACAGCGGGCGTTGCTTCAGCATGTCGTTGAGCATGTTTCTGTGTTGCTCGACAAACGCCCAAATGTCGCTCAATATGGCGGCGACTTTCGCATTTTTCCCTCCAGAATTTGAAAGTGCGTCGAGCATGTGACTCGACGTACGATGCAAAGACCCATGCGATGCATGCGACGCTCGCATACCCATCGCAGGCGAGGGTGCTCTCATCGAACCAGCGAGAGCAGGGAGCTGAAACGCACCGGATTCTCGTCTGCTCTTCGAAACTTCACCTTCGACGTATGGATAGAGGCTCGTTCCAATCATCAAGTACGTCGTTATACCCTCAGTCAGCGCGGCGCTAGCGTGCGAGCGTTCGCACAGGATCGATGCGTCACCGCTTTCATCGCTAGTAATGTCTTGCATGAGACTTGCATAGACGTTCATCATCTGCCAAAACGGACGGAGCGCATCATGATATCGTATCAACTCTTCCTTCGCTTTATCCTTGAAAGCTTTTTGGAAACGGCTGTCTTTTCCATCCAAGTACGTCAGAACCTGAACAAAACAATCCGTCAGGCGACGCAAATAAGGAATATGCGTTTTCAGGGATTGACGCGAGTCGGCGTACTCAACGTGTCGTGCGGATGGTTCATCGACATTTGGTCTGTACTTGATCGACGACGCCTTCGACAAGCACGCGATGGCTTCAACCGAGCACTGCAGGGCATCGGCATGGAATCGATTCAGTATGACTGCGTCGCATCCCTCTTCAAAGAAGTCGCCTAAAACTTTTTGTAGTATAGTGTTGATTTTCTCGTACGCACTCGGGGCGAGATATGGAACCTTGAGAAAGCTTGCTATACTCGCCAAAAGTTCAGGGGTGGCGGCGGTTGCCAAGCCTTTGGGCCCGATGTTGGGTTTGGGCGTAGCCGCAAGAAACTTTGTGAGGTAAGCGTCAGTGCACGTCGCGCACAGCTCAATATTCTTTTGGTCATGAAATTGCGATGCGTGTGCGAGAAGTCCGACCAGGAAAGAAAGGAGTGGTATATCCACGGTGCTCACGCCAGCGTCAGATCGCAACACAGCTTCGCCATTCTCCTTCTGATTTGTGAGAAAGTTTACCATACTTGCGTCCTCATCCTTCGCAAAGAAAAGTTTCACGCACGTCAAATTAACGCCACGAACGCGATATGTCCCATGTACGTGCCTGTTTCGACTAATGAGTTGCGACAGAAGCGTCAAAAGTCGTCTCGTCACCATCTCCTTGCGTGCTCCGTTACGCTCGCTCAGATTCGCGCACAGCGAGCGCGCCATGGCTACTTCCATCGCCGCGCTTGGCTCAAGACCCTTGGCGTTAGGAGAACTCAAAGTGGACTCGATGAAACGAGGATCAGCACGATCCATCGTGTTCATGATCACAGTTTCGATAATCTGGCGCAAAATTGACTCGCGGTTTTGGTCCACCACGCACAAGTTTACACATATTTTGTTCACAGTATCCTTTAAGTCGATAGTCTGAACAAAGAACAAAAGCAACAACGTTCGAATATGCTGATGGCGCAATTCGACGTTCACTTTTAACGGCTTGAAATCTTCTGGAGCGACTGCGTCGCGCGTTGACGACTGACGGATTCGCTCGATGTCATTCCATGACATTTGCTCGTGACGGTCTAGACGGCCATCCCAGCCTTCACCAAACATCATATTTCCAATCTCCAACGGCGCAGTGTCTGTCACTGTAGTTGCTGGGCTATTTGCACGAGGCCGAGGCGCGGATACCGAAGGACTGGCTTCGGTATGCTGAATCCTCGTCAACAATCTGTTTGCTCCGGAGGTAGTGCGTTGTATCAACTCGCGCTGAATATCGGCTGGCATGGCGCTAAGAAACTCAGCGCCGATCAAGTTGAGGTCGCTAGCAGCTTCCGGTGCTTGCTCGCGCGCACGAGCAACTAGTCTATTCGCATTCAAAAATCCATCTCGTAAATCTTCTGTAACCATGGAGAGCTCATTTGCGCTTATGTCCAGTGCCGCCGCTTCTCGGCGTTGTCGCGCTGTCCGCTCTTCGGGCGATTCGTCCACGATTTCTGCCAGATTTCCGTTGACGTTTTCCTTGTCTCGCTCACTGGAAACCAATGACGATGTCGCGAGTTCCGCGGTGTCCAAATGGGACAAAAAAGTACCAGAAGTCGCCAAAGACTCGCCGATACTCATGCACACTGCGTTTGACCAGAAACTTGCTCGGGCATTCCTTCCATCAAGGCTCCAAATTGTTTGATTCCGAACGCTGAATTCAGCCGGTGCTGTTGCCTGAAAGGATCCATCCCCGAGCCACAGGATTGCTTTTGCTGACGATAAAGGATCCAAAATTTCTAAATGCGATGGACGAACGGCCAAGCGAGCCATTTCCCCGCTGATAGAATTGAGCACGTCATGCAACGAGCGAGATCTCGAACTAAAATCCATGGGTGTCGAGAGAGTGATATTTAAACTCGTGCCGACTCTTTGCACGTTAATGCCTTCGTGGTTCAACGCAGGCGGAACGCCCGTTTCGGATTGCGACCACGTGTGCCAGGGACTGCCATGCACCGGAGGATTTCCTCTCGCAAGAAGTGAAGGGTCACCCAGGGTCGCGCGAGCAATTCTTTGTGTTTGTTCACGAAGAGACGAAGTAAAAGGCACATCTCTACGATTGAAGAGTTCGGAAGCATTCACAGAAGAAGAACGAGGAGAGTGCTCGCGATTATGTCCCCGTAGTTGTCCCTCAGAACGAGATTCGCTGAGTGTCTGCTGTCTTTCGTCCTCTGTGGAAACTTCTGCTCGTTGCCCTCCTGCAATCTGCAGTTCGCCAACTGTCTGTGCCTCGACTCTCGGATCGGCACCTGACATGACGCTAGAGTAATCTGTGGCGAACCATGCTTCAACCTGGGCTCTCGAGACAGAAATGTGATCCCTCGAACCAAGATTGGATGTGCGTTCAACATGACTGCCTGAATGTGTAGCGCGAGGCAGCACGCGTACCCCAGACGGCGACGTATATGATGACTGTGGCGAGCTAGGTTCTTCAAAATCGCCTTCCTCTTCATCGTCGTCATCGTCATCATCGGAACCACCGCCGTCATCATAATCGAACTCCTCACCATCTTCGTCATACAAAGCATCGTCAGACATTTCCAAGACATCGTTTCCAGGATCAGGATCGATGTGATCCATGTCGCTTCCGTAAAAGTCATCTGCCATGGCTTCTTCGCCTTCTTCGCCTTCTTCATCATCTTCTTCTTCTTCCTCTTCAGAGTCCTCTTCGCTTGAGTCGCTCGTTCCACTTGATTCACCTGATTCGCCCGATTCGCTCAATTGTTCTTCGTCTGAGGATTCGTGCATTCCTTCTTCGTTGGCTTCATCGGAATCGTGGTCGTGGTCGTCGTCAACCTCCATCTCAGAATCATCGTCCGAGTTCTCGTGACCATCATCTGCATCGATGCCGTCGGCATCGCCATCGTCTCCTCCGAATACAGGATGAACACCTTCGATTTCTGGCATTCCGTCGAGGTCATCTTCGAGTCGAGCGACTTGAATGTTTCCTCCTGCAGCGTGTTCAAGCAAATTCTGGAGCATCTGCTCGGTTAGTGCGCGTCTCTCTTCAACTTCCTCACCGCTGGGTACCCGTGCAGCGTTTACCGCACGAACCATGTTACCGATGCGAGTAAGCCTGCTTTCGCGTTTGCTCTTAGTAGATCGAACAACTAGAGCTTCGAGTACTGCGAGCGTTACTCGAAGAAATCCTGGATTGCCACGTTTTTCGCGCGCAGCGCCAACGACGTTTGTCTCTTCAATGAGTTCAATGATCCGCTCTGGGACTTTTAGACTGTACATCGTCTTAAGAACTCCTTGTTGGAGATTAAAGACTACCCGATTGCGAATGCGTTCACCGCTCTGATAGCCACGCGCCAAACCGTAATCCATAAGAGAGTGCAATAAATCCACAAATGCGTGCTTTGGAACTAGAGAATCACCTTTATCGGCGCAAGTTGAAGCTGTTTCTTGCGTTAAGTCCGGCTCCTTCAGAAGCACAAGCATTTTCTCAATTATTTTCGTTCGCGCTTTTTGGCTGTTGACGCATAAAGTTGCGAGGAAGAACGCCGCGTTTTCGCACCCGCACCAAACTCCCGTCTGTTCACTTGAGGAACTTCTTCTGCTCGACGGCAGTTGATAACGAAGAATGTTGCGGAAAATGTCAGTCTGGTCGTCCATATCCATCAAAGCCTTCACACTTGATGGATATACCTCAACCAATTCGGTGAGCAGACGGAAAGCTGCGGCTTGTCGCTCGAGCTTCGTCAATGGGGCTTGATGAATCGGCTCTGTCGCTACTGCAACAAGTACTTCCACGACCATTCTTAAGTTCTTTGTCAATCGAACGGTTGGAAGCGACTGCATTGCTTTCACTTCAGCCGTCGGGATGACGTACTCCCGAGGTGTACTCAGCGGTGTATCCGCCATAGTTCTGATTTCGGCGACGTTTGCGAATGCCGCTTCAAAGCAATCAAAATCTCGCTCAATTATATTTTTCATGGCGACGCAGAATGTCTTGAGTGCAACCTTGGAGTCTCTACCCATCGGAGGCTTGGTGATGCTCTTGACAATTTCAAGCTCCATGGCGGATTGTAATGTCCGGGGATCGTTCACCATGTGCCTCAAAATGACCGAAACACTGTCGTTGGTGTTGTTCCAAAAGCATGTAAAGAGCGTGTGTGCAAAACTTCTCTTAGATATTGCGGCTCCATCCTTGCTGTCGGCGAATGAATTCGAAGCGATGCGATCCGCAATCACGTTGTCACGTGATAGATTTGCTAGCAGATCAAGAATCACGGCTTGGACGGAGTGCGATTCATAATCACTCGCGAGATCGCCTGAATTTTTAACGATTGCTATCAAGCACTCGACGCACGCATCGGCCAACGCAATCTTATGACCGTCGTTCAGAAAACCGAACTTGGAGTAATTTCTGGCACTGGCGTCGGAGTCACGATGCTTTTGCAGGCATGCCGCAGCATTGATGCAGTTTGCCAAAGGCACAAACGACAACGGCACATCTTTTAAAAACGTCTCCAATGAGGCCGTCTTTTGTGCAGCGCAGATTTTGTCGACCTCGGCGATAAATGTTTCGACTTGTGAATCAATTACCGAACCCTTTATCCATAGCGCTCTTCTTAACACTTCATCACCTTGCCTAGCGAGCGCCTCAACGAACGCATAGTGCTTGATCGCATACACCTCATCTCTACCGATCTTCGGCGTACGCGTGCGCACGACTTCGTCCGTGAGAGCGTATATGCACTCATCACGACTGAGGCCGCTCATGAGCTCATGTTTCTCAATAACCTTGAGCAAAAGCGTCGCACCTTTCTCTGCACTGATGTGGAAATTGGCGTACAGCGCGGCAACTAGCTCGTTTATGGCAGGCAGTCGACCTTGGACTGCGTGCGTGTGATTGAAAGCAACAGGAGCTGTTTCCATAGCGTCCGCCGTCTCCTCTAGCGCAGTAGACTCTGGCGGTGCAGGTTCTGAAGGCGCCGTCGGTGCTTCGTCGGGCACATCTTCCATTGGTCGAGTTAGCATGTACTCGAGCGCTCTCTCCACACTCTGTCCATTCACAGCTGCGAGTGCGTGATGCGCGTGACCTCTGCTGAATCCCATCTCAACGATGGAATCTATCATCGTCTCTGATGGAACAAACTGCCGTGGCGGCGGGCGCGGTGGAGCACGCGGTACCGACGCGGCACGACGTTGCTCGGACATGACGGCTTGTTCGGTTCCACTAATGATGTTGAGTAGACACTGCACTAGTGCGTCGGAATCCACATGACCTGCCGCTACGGACGCAAAAATGTCCGTTTCTGGCCGCCAAATACATTTCAACGCTTCATTTAGAGAGCAATGAATCCAGTCCATGGCAGATCTTGAGTTAGTGAACGCGTCAGAAATATGTGTGTACTTTGTCATCTTGTCGTAGATAGGATCATCTTCTACGCGTTCGGGAAGACGTGTACCAAGCGCGAGCTTATTCGAGTTGTTCGATGCCATCAATTTGACGTCGGATATAGAGACGAAAATGCGCACAAAGCAGCTCAACGTCCTGTAACATTCCGCTGCGACATGTCCTTGCTCAGCCTTTTCCCCGGTGCACGTTTCTAATATACTCTGTGTCAGAGCCACCGTGCCTTGAAAATGGGTGTAAAGTTGCTCGAATAACCCACATCGAGCGGCGTAGTTGATCATGACCCCGTTCGGTGAATTTCTCTTGTCATCGAAGAATGATTCGTAAATCAACGCAAGGAAATTGTGCGAGCAGCGCTGTTCAAAATCCATCTTAGCATTCGATGCGTGACTCGGCGGAAGTAGCTCAGCCTGTGCGGTGACACGAGACGTAAACGCTTTGGTCATCTCGCGCGCAACTGCAATTATTGCTTCTCCGCTAAGCTTGATGAAATTTTGAGCTTCTGGACCCAAGTCTTTACGTCGCCGCATCGTTGTCGAAAGTTTTGCCACCGCGGCAAACAAACCACTTGTAACTCGTACAAAAAGATCCGCTCGAGTGTACAGCCACCAAACCGGTGAATACGGCATTTCATCCGCTTGAATTTCCACTGCGAGTGAACGAAGCTTCGCTTCAATCTTTACCGCTTCATTGAACGCCGCCAACGCTGCGTTGAACAAGCTTTCGGCCATCATCGGGCCGTGAGGATCGTCACGTCGCTTATTCATGATAGCAGCAGACATCACCGGAACTTGCTGCACGAGAGTCGCGAGAAGTTCACACAACCTTTCGTGCGCAGCCATGCGCTGGCACAGTGATTTTGTCTGTCGACAGAACCGAACTTCGCGGTCCAACGCTGCTTTGTCACCTTTGTGCTTTTCGCTCAATGTCTTGCTGTAAATATCGTACGTCGCTAATTTATCGATGTCATCACCTGTCTTGTCGAGCTCGTGGACGTAAAACTCTTCAATCTGCACACCGATATCAACAGCAGAGGCCATATACTTTTCAACGACGGTAGTGCACGCGAGAATCACGTCGTCTGACAGATTCGGCGTGTTCGCGCCGGCATACGAGTTGCTGGGATCCGGCGGGTTAATGAGCGATTTGCACGCGACACTGATGGAGTTGTAGCTTGCACATGTCGAAAATTCAACCGGAAGAGGGCATGTCAACATATTGAGCATGGAATCCAGAGCCCCAGCTTGAACCAGCGGCGCGCACATATGCGAAGTCTGCAAAATACCATCCATGAACCTCGCCACATTTTGAAGCGTTTTCGATATTGGCATTTGCTCGACGACTGCCTTGTTGACGAACGCGTGCTCAAGATTCGTCTCCGAATCTGATATCTTTCGAAGTTGTATCGTGAGATCGGACAATATGTCGTTCAAGACTTCGACACTGACGTCTTTTAGTGCTGGAATGTGGCGCAGCGTCTCGTTGATCCCAGTTCCGACGATTCTCGACGTATCGGCGTTCAACGGGAAAGAACTATCTTGAAACATTTTTCGAAAGCAGACCAACGCCGAAGACTTCAACACTTTTTCCTGCCCTTTCTCGTTCAAACATATCGCGTTAAGTGTCGTCGGTATCGCGCAAAGTACTTTAGCCATACCCTTACTACGGCCGAGTGGCCACATGGTTTCAGTGATAAACTTCAGGAATGCGTCCACAATACCGGCTTCGTCTAGCGTGGCGTAACACGTCGGCTCGTTATGAATGACGTCGCACACTAAATTCGCGGTGAGCGACGACACCCCAGGACCAAACTTGAGAGGGTATTTCAATACACTTCCCAAGATATCAGTCAACGTCCCATCCGAAAGTCCGGGAACTCGCATGCGTGCTCCTCCGTACGCAAAACTCGTGTACGCCAATGTTCGCATCAGAACCTTGATCAAAACTCTTCGATAAAAGTTCACGTACTTTGGTGCCTTTTTCATCGCTGCGAGCGATGTTTCGGCGTCCTCTAAACTAGAAAGACTATCTATTTTTCGTTTTCTATCCGCCACGTCATCGAGATGTCCCGACGCCCGCAGCTCCTCGATCGCCGTAACGGACTCGTATCGCATGCGCTTCAAAAGCAAATCCGTTCCGTTCAACTCTCTAAACGCTACGACCGCGTTGGGTTGAAAGTCCAGATACGATTCCACGGTATGCACCACGTCCACGACCACCGGGATCGCTTCAAGGCGCTCCAGCTTGAAAATTGACATCAAAAGCGGAAGGAGCTCAGCCTCTCTTATCGCCGTGCACCCAGGCGTTGTTGTGCTCAAAATCCCGACAAGATGCATCAAACACCTCGCGTCGCGAACGACGTCGAAATCGATTTCCGCATCACTTGATGACAGCGGCGCAAGCAACGCCGCCGTCATCGTTGATACGCATTGACTAAGCGCTCCTCGACCGGCTGGCCGTCTCATGATTTGACAAACTTGAAAGCCGCTCGCGCGTTCGTTTGTGTACGCGCTCAGCAAAGTTGTCGCGTCTCGTCGTAGGAGCAACGACGGCGTGACTCCTAAATCTACCTGCATCAAGTCCAACAGCTTGATTGCGGTCGTCTGCGCGTCTTCAACGTAAAGCTCGAAATCGCTCGGTTCCGCCCCTTTCCCTAGATGGACGTTGATTTGCTGCGCGAGGATCGAAAGACGCGCCGCCTTCTCGCGACCCGCCCGCGTCCTTTGCAGCGATTTGCTCCACAACTGTGCCAACACACCAAAATACGCCGCGGAGATGTCTTTGAGAGAGTCCATTTCTTTGCCCGGATCGAACATTTGAGGTCGTGAAAAGTCATCGATTAAGCACTCAAGGCTCGAGGCGCGATTATACGGCCGGTGCATCTCGGACGGGTCGAGCCCCCGTCGGCCAGACGCCTTGAAGACTATTTCATCGCTACCACTCGACGTCGTGTCGACTGTAAACTCGTATCGCGTGCAATCTAACGGACCACTTCCCTCTTCGCGGTCTTCGGCAACGAATAACTCGTGCGCAACGACTTCACAGGCTTTCGACTCGTTCTCGTCGGCGTCGTTCAAGTGCGCCGCGCTCAACGGCATGTGCGCGTGAATCTTCGAAAGCATGAATCGCACTCTCCGCTGAAACACGTCCGACGAAAAGTACGCGTTACGCGGCGTTCGCCCAACCACGGATCGCCTCGTCGCCGCCGCTAATAACCGCAACGCGCTCTCGCACGTTTCAAAGAACTCCAAAAACAACGCCGTAGCCTCGCCGTGCGCAAACGACGGCAATTCGCCGCAATTTTCTACAATCTCTCGCATGAACTCCATGATCCAATTCACCGCCGCAAACGCCTCGATTCGCTCCGACGCATCGTCGCCGCGATCGCGAATCCATCGATTTTCGATCGCGCGCACACCCTCGCGCGTCAAGTACTCCGCGAATCGAGCGAACACGTCGCCCCAGTGTCGTTCCTCGCACTTCCCGTACCTCCACTCAAATCTCGCGCGCGTCGTCACCCCACCGGGCAGCGAGCACGCGAGCAACTCTTCCGCCACCGCCACAACCGCCGGGCTCTGCCTCGTTCGAAACCACCGTATCGTCAGTCATACAAACTCGTCTCCACCCTCGTTTCCACCCTCGTCTCGTCTCGTCTCGTCTCCATCCTCGTCTCGTCTCGTCTCGTCTCGTCTCGTC
>Ga0181600_10001810_pt1 | contig 16572 bp, 16 predicted proteins | sample 041ome_2_FD_132982 | JGI IMG/M metagenome (GOLD analysis project Ga0181600, IMG submission 132982) | Coastal salt marsh microbial communities from the Groves Creek Marsh, Skidaway Island, Georgia - 041406US metaG (megahit assembly) | ecosystem: Environmental > Aquatic > Marine > Intertidal zone... | reverse complement strand
TGTTGGATCTATGTTCCGACGAAGTTCGCCTGCCATTGACGCCATTGACAGACGGAACCAAAGACAAGGTCAAAGCCGCCATGCGCCACGCGGGTTTGTTGGCATAACGTCACATAGATTTCATTACCTTAATTCAAGCGCCCTTTGGGGCGCTTTTTTGTGCCTTGCATCTGGTGCTTTGCACACACACATTGGGGGTCAGGGAATACAGAGCGGGGTCCATAAATGGGATATGATTACGACAAGCTATACTGCGAAACGGCGCATGCCTTGGGTCAACCAGATGCGATTTTTACCGAATTTTTTGATGCATTTGACAAACCCAATGCACGTGTTTTGGATGTTGGCTGTGGTCAGGGGCGTGATGCGTTGTTTATCGCGCGGCGTGGCCATCATGTTGTGGGCGTCGATCTGTCGCCAAACAGGATCCGCGATCTGCAAACCCAAGCAGATCAAGAAGGCTTAGCCGTCCAAGGCATCGTGGCCGATCTTACGACATACACCCCAGAGGGCGTCTTTGATGTCGTCTTATGCGACAGGACACTGCATATGCTGACCCAAGCCGACCAACGCAGCGTGTTGGCGCGTTTGTTGGATGCCGTATCGCCACAGGGATGGGTCTTAATTTCGGATGAACCGTCGAATATTCCAACCTTTGAAGCGGTGTTTGCGGCCCATCACAGCGCATGGCAAACACACAAAAAACAACGAGGAACCTTATTCGTAGCGCGGATCTGATACGCCCAAAGCGACACAAAAAAGGCACCCAATTTTGGGTGCCTTTCGCCGTGATATCATCACATTTATTTTTTCAAGCTGTCGCGGATTTCTAGCAATACGTCCAATTCGGTTGGACCTGCTGGCGCGGCCGGTGCTTCGACGGCGGCCTCTTCTTTTTTGGCTGCGTCTTTTGCTTTGTTGACATAACGCACCAACATGAACACCACGAAAGCGATGATCAAAAAATTGATTACGGCCGTAAAGAATGACCCGTATGCAAAGGCGGCGGCACCCGCTTCGTGCGCTTCGGCCAATGACGCGTAGTCGCCATCGCCGCTCAGAACGATAAAGTTGTTGGTGAAATCAACACCACCTAGGAACAAACCGATGATCGGATTGATCAGGTCGTCCACCATGGATTTAACGATCGCTGTAAACGCTGCACCGATGATGATACCAACGGCCATGTCCATGACATTGCCCTTGGCGATGAAATCTTTGAATTCTTTGAGTATGTTTTCCCTTCCACTCTACCCCTATAAAGATGATATCCTTTGGTATACTCCTAAAGGATAGGATACTACGGGAAAAAATTGCAAACTAAATCATTTTTGGTGCTAAATTAGTTCAGGGCAAGGCTCAGTGGCATCTGATCCATTGCATTCTGGTACCAATCACGAATGGCTTTGCGTTCGCTGTCTTCCATCCATGTCACGTTTGCAGGCGGCATCGCATGGGTCAGGCCCGATTGCAGATAAATCGCCTTTGCCATAGCGGTGATGTCATACGTCGTTTCCAAATGAACGCCCTTGGGCGCGCGGCGAATGCCGTCATAGACGGGTTCGGCAGCATGACACATCGAACACCGCCCCAAAATGATATCTTGGGCATTCTCAAATCCGTCAGCCGCAGCAAAGATGTTTTGACGATCCGACAACGCCGCATCTTCGGTATTTTCATGCTGTAGCGGCGCGGTTGAAAGCCACATGATCAAGATGAACAAAATCACCGTCACAGGCCATGTCCAAATCGGGTTGCCGGCACGGGCATGCGTCGTGTTGAAATAATGGCGGATCGTGACCCCCATCAAAAAGACCAATGCTGCGATGACCCAATTATATTCGCTGGCAAAGGCCAATGGATAATGGTTCGACAGCATTAAAAACACGACAGGCAAGGTCAGATAATTGTTATGCGTCGATCGCAATTTGGCGATTTTACCGTATTTGGGATCAGGCGCGCGGCCTGCCATCAAATCGGCGACAACAATACGTTGGTTGGGCATGATGATAAAAAACACGTTGGCGGTCATGATTGTCGCGGTGAACGCACCCAGATGTAACAAGGTCGCGCGACCTGTAAAGACTTGGTTATAGCCCCAGCCCATGGCCACCAATAAGATAAACAGCAAAATCATCAAAAGGGTCGGACGATCCTTTAATCCGTTCTTGCACAACCAGTCATAAATGATCCACCCAACCGCCAAGGATCCCGCCGAAATCAAGATGCCTTGCCACAAGGCCAAGTCGGCCTTGGTTTGGTCAATGAGGTATAATTCGCCCCCTGCCCAATAGACAATCATCAAGAGTGCAGCGCCGGACAGCCAAGTCGAATAGCTTTCCCATTTGAACCATGTCAAATTCTTAGGCATGCTTGCGGGGGCCACCAAGTATTTGCGAATATGATAAAAACCGCCACCGTGGACCTGCCATTCTTCGCCATGGGCGCCGACAGGCAAATCGGGTGCTTTGCGCAAACCTAAATCAAGGGCAATGAAATAAAACGATGATCCGATCCAGGCGATCGCCGTAATCACGTGTAACCACCGCACCGCAAACGCGAGCCAATCCCACATTACCACCAATTCTGACATAACGCCCTCCAATCAAAGAATAACGTCCCTTACCGCACGCGGCTTTTGGGTTTTGGCATAAGTATCGCATATTTTACTTTGCTAGAATGCAAGCAAATGTATAGCTTTTTCAAAAAAAGTCGAAAAATAAAAAACGGCGGCCTAAGCCGCCGTTTTCACGTCGTCCTTGAGGGATTTAGTAATCAGATTTGATCTGAACACAGGTGTTGGACGTCGTATCGTATTTTCCACAACCGAGGTTTTTCCAATCAGACTTTAGCTTTTTGGATGCGGGTAGAAAATCGGTCCATGCATCGCCGTTCACTTCGGTTGTTTGCTTGACAACATCAAATTGGCCTGCTTCGTTGATCTCGCCGATCAAAACAGGTTTTGACAAATGGTGGTTGGGCAACATGGTTGCTGTCCCGCCTGTCAGGTTCGCAAATGTTTGACCATACATCGCTTGGCGCACGGCATCGGTATCAGTGGTCCCTGCTTTTTCAACCGCGTTGATCCACATGTTAAAGCCAATGTAATGCGCTTCCATCGGGTCGTTTGTCACACCTTTCACTACGACATACGATCCACCAATCTGGGTTGAAATTGACCCCGAGACAGGTGAGCTCAAGATCGCGGAAGGGGGCATACCCGCTGATGCGTCAACGGGCAGCAACTGTGGCACCAGAAGCCTTTATAAATTCGAAATTGTCGCCGATGACGGCGAGGGCGGAACGGTCACAAAACTGTATGTGCTGGGCGTTGCCAATATCAAACCCGTTCCAACAAAGATCATCGCATCTGCGTCCGTCAACGACGGTCAAACCACTGGCTCGGTCACCGATATGTCCGAGCACTTTACAGATGCCGATGGCGATACAGGTCATAAATATTCTATCACCAGCGGTCCCGACTGGCTGACGATCGACGAAACGACGGGGATCATTTCGATCAAAGATGGCGCAAGCGTCCCAAGCGACGCATCGCAGAATGGATCTTACACGGTCACAGTAAAAATAGATGATACCGAAAACGGTAAAGCATACAAAGATGTGACAATTAAAGCGAATAATCCCGCGCCAACAACCATCAATCATGCAAAGACCTTTCGCGATGGCGATCCAGCTGCAAACATCATTGATTTGAACAAAATATTCACAGACCCTGACGGTGATACGTTGACATTTACGTTGGGTGACGACGCACCAGATTGGTTGGCGATTGACCAAGCAACCGGTCAGCTTTACATCAAAGAGGGTGGTATTCCATCAAATGCTTCGATGCATGGTAATGGCAGATTGCTAATAGTTTACACATTCAAAATCAACGCAAATGATGGACAAAACGGCATCGTTGACGGCACGTTTAACTATTTCGTGATAAACGTCAAACCAACGGCGACCACCACGGTTGCAACCGCAAACGTTACCGATGCGCAAACTTCGGGCGAGCTGATCGACATGTCGCAACATTTCACCGACGCCGATGGCGATACAGGGCATAAGTACTCTATCTTGGACGGTCCGGATTGGTTGGAAATTGACCCAGATACAGGTGTGATTTCTATCGCTGCAGGCGCACAGGTCCCAAGTGACGCATCAACCAAAGACCCTTACACAGTAACCGTCGAAATTGATGATCAACAAAATAACGGCAAGACAACGAAAACCGTTCAAATCACGGCAGAAAATGTTAACCCATCTGCAACTGCGCAAGATAAATCACTGAAAGATGGCGCATCAGAGGGTGCTCTGGTGGATTTAACAACTGTGTTTAATGATCCAGACAAAGATACACTGAGCTATACGTTAGGTGGAACTGCGCCAGAGTGGCTTGAGATTGACAATGAAACGGGCGAATTGCGCGTAAAAGCGGGCGGCATTCCATCAGACGCGTCCCAAGGTGGGGACACGCAGACCAGTCGGACCTACGTGTTTGAGGTCCATGCAAATGATGGCCAAGGCGGTACAGCCACGGCCGAATTCACCTATACCGTCAGCAATGTTGCGCCAACCGCAACGTCAAACGCCGCAGTGACCGCCGTCCAAGACGGTCAAACCTCTGGCACCTTGATTGAAATGGCCAATCATTTTGACGATACCGATGGCGATACAGGCCACACTTATAGTTTTGAAAACGCCCCGCTTTGGGTCCAGATTGACCCAGATACAGGCGTGATATCGATAAAGCCTGGCGCCCAAGTGCCAAGCGATGCATCTATGCAGGGCCCATATGTGATGACTGTTTCGATTAACGATCATGAGGGCGGCACCGCGACCAAGACGGTCACACTTAACGCGATCAATACAGAAATCACCGCGACTGGCACCTTGCCCAATCTCACTGTGACAAAAGAACAGAGTCTTTCGATCCCCACAAATATTTTTACCGATGTCGATGGTGACCGATTGGAATTTTCCGCCTCTGGCTTGCCCAGTGGTCTAACACTTGATCCTGACACTGGTTTGATCACTGGCAAGCTTGCGCCCGATTTACCGATTGGGAAAACGTACCTTATCACAATCACAGTTACGGACAACGAAGGCTCGACGGTAACCAAGAGCTTTACCCTAGGCACCGAAATGCCAATGACCGGCGGGGGTGTTATCACCACAACGATTTTCCCGTCTATTCAGCCGCAAACCGGTTATATCATGCCAACACTTGATGTTGAAAACGTTGTGATTGAAACGGCACGCGCATTGGAAACCGCCAATTCAACGATAAAAATCGACGCAAGTCAGCCGATCAATACCGCGGTCAATGATCTTGTTTCATTGGCTGAAATGGCAAATATCAAATCCTCTTTGCCCATTAAAACCTTGGTCCAAGATGAACTTACCAATCTGGACGAACGCCGGTTTATCGACGTGGCGCGAAAAGATCCTGCTGCGTCGGGACGTATCTTAACGTTCAACCCTATCGACCAAGGCGATTTGATCGCGACATTGACCGAGACAGCGCAAGGTCGCGAAATTGAATTGGCCTCGACCGCACAGGGGGATGTTCGTATCGTCGATCAGTTTCCGCTTGAAGGTCTTGAGATTACACCAAATGGAAAAGTCATTGTCGCGGATAATGTCCAAGATAATGTGGTCAGCCTGACAGCAGAAGTTGATATTCAGGGTACGTTGACGGTTCGCGATATTCTCATAAACACGCAAAATGGCGAGCTTGAAGAAATATCGCGCGAACAACTTGGCTGGCAGTCATGTTTTAACAAAAAGCCCGCAAATGTGATGCGGGCTTTTTCATTTCGTTTTTATTCGGCCGCTTGGGCATAATCCGTCATTGGCGGACACACACAAACCAAGTTGCGATCCCCATACGCATTATCCACGCGATTGACGGGTGGCCAATACTTGTCAACGCGAAATGCGCCGGGCGGGAAACATCCCTGTTCACGCGAATAGGGTCGATCCCAGTCGCCCACCAAATCCTCGACTGTGTGTGGTGCGTTTTTCAATGGGTTGTTGTTGGGATCAATTTGCCCTGTTTCAATTGCGCGAATTTCCTCGCGGATTGCCAACATAGCATCACAAAAACGATCCAACTCTGCTTTTGTCTCAGACTCGGTTGGTTCGATCATCAATGTGCCTGCGACCGGCCAGCTCATGGTTGGGGCGTGAAAACCTGCATCAACCAGACGCTTTGCGATGTCATCAACTGTGACATGCGCGCTTTGTGCGAAGGGGCGCACATCAAGAATACATTCATGCGCAACGCGGCCCTGTTTGCCTTTATAAAGCACTTCAAACGCGCCCTCCAATCGCTTGGCGATGTAATTTGCGTTTAAAATAGCAACACGGGTCGCTTGGGTCAGACCCGCACCGCCCATCATCAAACAATACGCCCAAGAGATTGGCAAAACAGACGCAGACCCAAAAGGCGCAGCCGACACCGCCCCAGACTGTTCCGGCAAGAACGGAATAAGATGCGCCTTGACCCCAATCGGCCCCATGCCTGGCCCACCGCCACCATGTGGGATTGCAAATGTTTTGTGTAGGTTCAAATGACTGACATCACCGCCCAGATCACCCGGACGCGACAGACCGACCATCGCATTCAAATTTGCACCATCGATATAGACCTGTCCGCCGTTATCATGAGTGATCTGACAGATTTCATGGACAGTTTCTTCGAAAACACCGTGGGTCGACGGATATGTGATCATACACGCGGCTAAATGATCTGCGTATTGTTCTGCTTTTGCACGGAAATCATCGACGTCAATGTCACCGTTTTCGGCGGTTTCGACAGGGATCACTTTCCATCCCACCATTTGTGCGCTTGCCGGGTTGGTGCCATGGGCGGACATTGGAATAAGGCAGACGTTGCGATGCCCCTCACCGTTGGCCGCATGATATTCAGCAATCGTCAAAAGGCCCGCATATTCGCCCTGAGCACCCGAGTTCGGTTGCACCGACATGCCATCGTAACCGGTGATTTTGCAAAGCTTGTCGCACAAATCCTCGATCAATTCGGCGTATCCTTGTGCCTGATCTTTTGGAACAAACGGGTGCATCAACGAAAATTCACGCCAACTGACGGGCATCATTTCAGCGGCAGAGTTAAGCTTCATTGTACATGATCCAAGCGGGATCATTGCCCGATCAAGTGCCAGATCACGGTCCGCCAAACGGCGCATATACCGCATCATTTCCGTTTCAGCGCGGTTCATATGAAACACGTCATGTTCCAAATAGGCTGTTTGTCGCTGCATAGTATCGGGAATACGATATTCTGGGGTATAGTCGTCGTCATTACGATCAATCCCAAACGCACGCCAAACCGCTTCAGTCGTGGCGCGACCACTGCGTTCATCAAGCGATATTCCGATCTTTGTTTTACCAACACGGCGCAGGTTGACGCCTTCGTTCACTGCGGCTTGTAAAACTCCGCGTTGCAACAATCCTACGTCAATGATGATTGTGTCGAAAAATGCCGATGGCTCAACGGTAAAGCCTGCGGCCTCTAGCCCTTTGGCAAGACGCACGGTCTTGCGGTGAATGCGTTGTGCAATGGCTTTAAGCCCCTCAGGACCATGAAAAACCGCATAAAATGATGCCATAACGGCCAACAAGGCCTGCGCAGTACAGACATTCGAGGTGGCTTTTTCACGGCGAATATGTTGTTCGCGGGTTTGTAACGCCAAACGATAGGCTTTGTTTCCATGTGCGTCGATGGAAATACCCACAATGCGTCCCGGCATTGATCGCTTATAGGCGTCTTTGGTTGCCATATACGCCGCATGTGGACCGCCGTAGCCTTCTGGTACGCCAAACCGTTGGGTTGACCCAACAGCGATATCAACACCCATCGCACCCGGTTCCTTTAACAAGGTAAGCGCCAATGGATCCGCCGCAACAACAGCAATGGCCTTTGCCTCATGCAAGGCTGCCACGTGATCGGTAAAATCACGAATATGACCATGCGTTCCAGGATACTGAAAGATCGCTCCAAATACCTGTTGTGCATCCAAATCATCTGGATCGCCAACAATCACTTGAATACCCAAAGGCTTGGCACGCGTTTTGATCACCTCGATATTTTGTGGGTGGCAGCTTTCATCCACAAAAAACGCCCCTGCTTTAGATTTCGCAACCCGCTGCGCCATTGTCATCGCCTCAGCGCAGGCGGTCGCTTCGTCCAAGAGCGACGCGTTCGCAACCTCTAGCCCTGTCAGATCTGAAACCATGGTTTGGAAATTCAATAACGCCTCTAAACGTCCTTGGGAAATCTCGGGTTGATATGGCGTGTAGGCTGTGTACCATGCCGGATTTTCCAAGATGTTACGGGTAATCACAGGTGGTGTGACGGTGCCATAATAGCCTTGGCCAATCAAACTGGTCAGCACTTTGTTTTTGGACGCCGTGACACGCATGTGGTTCAACAGCTTGCGTTCGGACAACGGTTTGCCGAAATCCAGAGGTTCTTTTTGACGAATAGATTTTGGAATTGTTTCATCGATCAACGCATCCAAACTTTTCGCGCCGACCACCTTTAACATGTCATCCATTTCTGCGGGGGATGGCCCAATATGGCGGCGATTGGCAAAATCATAGGGCAAATAATGAGTGGGTGTATACGGCATACCGTTTCCTTTTAGACACAAGGGGTTTCACTTTTGCAAAATACTCCCGCCGGTGGCACCCGACGGAAGTGATGCATCAGCCGATCAATTTCATGTATTGTTCTTCGGACATGTAATCATCCATTTGTGACGGATCGGATGGCTTGATCTTGAAAAACCACCCATCCCCGATGGGATCGTCATTTACTTTGCTAGGCTCATCGACCAAGGCTTCGTTTACTTCGACAATTTCGCCGTCAATCGGCGCCAAGATATCCGAGGCAGCTTTTACACTTTCGATCACAACAATTTCGTCATCCTTTGAAACGGTTGTGCCCTCTTCTGGCAGCTCAATAAAAACAATATCTCCAAGTTGTGCGCTTGCGTGTTCCGTAATGCCAACCACGATCAAGTCATCCTCGACGCGTAACCATTCGTGTTCCTCTGTGAACTTCATTGCTGGTCTCTCCTTGCTCAGCGTTTAAAACGGGCGGGTACATGGGGCAGACGGCTAACTTGCACCGGCATTCTTTTTCCACGGACCTCACCAAATAATATGGTGTTCGGCTTACTCATTTCAGTAGGCACATACCCCATAGCGACAGGCGACCCAACGCTGGGCCCAAACCCACCCGAGGTGACATACCCAATGGGGGCAGTGTCAGTTTCGGTTGCGAATAATTCCACGCCTTCGCGCATCGGCGCACGGGTTTGCGGGATCAGACCGACACGGGTATTGGCAACACCTGATGCCATCTGACCCAAAATTACGTTAGCCCCGGGGAACCCCCCTACGCGCGTGCCATTTTCGCGGCGGGCTTTTTGAATTGCCCAAGTTAACCCCGCTTGAATTGGCGTAGTGGTCTCATCAATGTCATGACCATAGAGGCACAATCCCCCTTCTAGCCGCAAGCTGTCGCGCGCACCAAGGCCAATCCATTCCACATCTGGATGATCCACCAATGCTTTTGCGACATCCAGCGCTGCTGCCAACGGAATCGAAAGTTCAAACCCATCTTCACCCGTGTACCCAGACCGCGAAACCCAACATTCCGCGCCGGCAATCGGGATCGTTTCGACATCCATAAATTGCATATCGGTGATAGGCGGATAATGTTCGGCCAATACTGATTCTGAACTGGGCCCTTGCAACGCCAATAGCGCCCTATTCTCTAGGACTTTGACGTGGATATCAGGTTCTAAATTATCGCGCAGATGATCAATGTCTGCCTCTTTGCATGCCGCGTTGACGACCATAAAAATATGATCACCACGATTCGCAAACATAAGATCATCAAGAATTCCACCTTGGTCATTCGTGAAAAACCCATACCGCTGGCGCCCTTCCGCAAGACCTTGGACATCCATCGGGATCAAGCGTTCCAGCGCAACGGCCGCATCTTGATAAGATTGACCGCGTAATATCGCTTGCCCCATATGGCTCACGTCAAACAAGCCAGCCTTTTCGCGTGTTTGCAAATGCTCTTTCATGACGCCGCTTGGATATTGAACAGGCATATCATATCCTGCGAATGGTACCATTTTCGCACCATTGGCCACGTGCATATTATAAAAGGGGGTGCGTTTTAATTCGTCTGTCATCCGGTCCTCGTTGTCTTACCGGATGTTCCGGCATCACGTTTACATAGGGTATTGCCCTTGTTGCGATGCCCCCTCTGTCCCTTTGCCTGAGATCGTTATCCCTTCGGCGGATGGCGTACCGCCATCACTCTCCAGATTTTATTTATGAAACGGTCCTTTCGCCTGAGAGTTTCCGGGGCGGTTGCTCCTTCGGCACTGGTGACCAGTTCTCCCGTTTCATAAGTTTCTTATAGGAAATATATTCTTACAGTGCAAGTAAAAAGCACAACCAGCACGACTATTTCACGACCAAAACCGACTATTTGACAATTTCATTTGCTTGGAACAAATATCACCGCATGATGGATCCCTATTTCTTTGGCTATGGCAGCCTTGTGAATGCCAAGACACATATTTACCAAGACACACGCCCCGCGACCCTGCGGGGGTGGCGACGCGTTTGGCGTAGAATAGACATTCGCGATCAATCGTTTTTAACGATTGTACCCGACGCGTCGACGCATTTGCTGGGTCTTATTGCACAAGTGCCAAATGGAGATTGGGTTGCTTTGGATGATCGCGAAGTGGGCTATGCCCGACTTGCCGCATCCCACCAGGTTGATCATGACCATCACCCTGATTTACAAGTGGCAATTTATTCGATTCCTGAACACACCAGTGAAAAGCCAACGGCCCAAAATCCGATTCTGTTGTCATATCTAGACGTGGTTCTTCAGGGCTATCTTAGGGTTTTTGGGACCGCAGGTGTGTCGCATTTCATGGAAACAACAGATGGCTGGGACACGCCTATTTTTAATGATCGCGCTGCGCCGCTCTATCCGCGCGCGCAATCCTTGAGCGTTGACGAAATCGCTTTGGTTGATGAACAGTTGCGCGCCGTTGGCGCAACTGTTGTGGATCAACGTTAGATGCGCCCAAAGACCGATCGCAAAATTGCAGCAATTTCGTCGGCGTCAGCTTGATCAAAAGCGGCGGGAAAATCGCTATCGATGTCAAAGACGCCGATCAGCGCACCCGCACCGTTCCAAACAGGAATAACCAATTCCGATTGGGTTGTCGTTGAACAGGCAATGTGATCGGCAAACGCGTTCACATCATCCACCAATTGGGTTTCGCCCGTCCGTGCGGCTGCGCCACAGACACCACGTGCAAACGGAATGGTTAAACAGCCATGCCCCCCCTGATATGGACCAATCTTTAATAGCTCTGGGGCAACAACCCGATAAAACCCGGTCCAATGGAACCGATCATCGGCATGATGGACTTCACAAGCGAGAGTTGCCATCAAGGTAATTACGTCGTCTTCGCCATCACACAGTGCCGCGATATTGGCTGCCAGTTCGCGATAATTCACCTGCACCATCATGGACGCTCGATCGCAATGGCGGTCCCTTCACCGCCACCGATACAAATGGCGGCAACGCCACGTTTCAGATCATACCGCTCCATCGCATTTAACAATGTAACAATAATGCGCGCGCCCGATGCCCCGATAGGATGCCCTAGGGCACAGGCCCCACCATGGACATTCATCTTATCCCGCGCGATCCCCATGTCTCGCATAAATGCCATGGGGACGATGGCAAAGGCTTCGTTCACTTCCCATAAATCAACATCTTGAACAGACCAGCCGAGGCGATCCAATAATTTTCGCGCCGCAGGGATAGGGGCGGTTGCGAACCAACCCGGTTCATGCGCGTGGCTTGCGTGACCCCGAATGATGGCACGCACTGGCAGCCTATGCGCATCAGCATAAACCTGCGATGCCAAAATCAATGCCGCTGCACCATCCGATATAGACGAAGAATTTGCGGGCGTTACAGTTCCATCTTTGCGAAACGCGGGCTTAAGATGCGGAATTTTTTCAGGGCGCGCTTTGGCCGGTTGTTCGTCAGCAGAAATCGTTAGATCGCCGTTGCGACCTTTGACCGTAAAAGCAGCTATTTCATTTGCAAACGCGCCCGTTTCTTGAGCCTTAAGTGCATTGTTCAGCGATGCAATTGCATATTCGTCCTGTGCTTCGCGGGTAAATTGATATTTCTCGGCGCAATCTTCGGCAAAGGTTCCCATCAAGCGACCTTTGTCATAGGCATCCTCTAGACCATCCAAAAACATATGATCAATGACTTGGCCATGCCCCAGTCGCGCACCCCCACGCATCTTTGGTAAAAGGTAGGGCGCGTTGGACATGCTTTCCATTCCACCTACAGCCATGACATTCGCAGACCCCAACGCGATTTGGTCGTATCCGATCATGGTCGTTTTCATTCCCGATCCACACATTTTATTCAAGGTCGTCGCAGGGACATCATCACCGAGTCCTGCCGCAAATCCGGCTTGTCGTGCGGGCGCTTGGCCTTGGCCTGCAGGTAACACATTTCCCATCAATACCTCGTCGACTGCGGACACACCTGCACCTTCCATCGCTGCACGTATTGCTGCGCCACCCAGTTCCGCGGCGGGCACACCGTTTAGATCCCCTTGGAACCCCCCCATCGGTGTGCGGGCCGCACCCGAGATAACAACTGTGTGCATGACATGACTCCTTGAAAAATTTTTCGCAGCATACCGAATGGTAATAATTGTCGTCTAGTCTGCCGCTACGTCGTAATGAAAGGAAAGTGAATGGATTTAACGTTACTTAACCAAAATGACCGCTTAGGCATCACTGTCGAAGCCAATCGCATAGACGCCCAAGCGGCGTTGAAGTTCAAAGATGCTGTCCATACAGCCTGCAACGGCGCGCATTCTTGGGTTATTTTAGACCTGTCCAAAGTTGATTTTGTTGATTCAAGCGGACTGGGTGCGATTGTCAGCATCAAAAAACATTTAGGCAAGGATCGCCGCATCGATCTTGCCTCGTTAGAGCCAGCAGTGGAAAAAGTGTTTCGCCTTACAAGAATGGACAGTGTATTTCGTATTTACCCCTCGCTAGCGCATGCGATGGCAGATGACATCACGGCCTAAACATAACGCCATAGATTTTGAACTTGTCGATTTTTCGGCCGTCGAAACCTGTGTTGCGACCGTATTTCAACACGTGCCACAGAAGTGTTGGTCAAGTATTGAACGCGATTCAGTAGAAATTGCTCTGACCGAAATATTGAACAATATTGTCGAACACGGTGGCCACTCGGCACGGTCAGCACCAGTCCGCATTTCGTGGAACCTAAGCGCGGTGTTAGAATTTGAAATTCTCGACTATGGCAAAGCATTTCCTGCGGACGAATGCCCACAAGGCGCGATGCCTGATCCCATGAATCTGCCCGAGGGCGGTTTCGGCTGGGGTTTAATTCATTTGTTGACTGATGACCTTTCGTATGAACGGGTGAACCAGAAAAATATTTTGCGCTTTACATTCAAAGCGCATGAAAAATGATCACAAATTCACCTTATTTTGTCCGAAATTCAGACCAAGTTGCCCGCTAACCATGGCCTAAGCGTCCTAACGTTTAGACGCTCTCTGATATGGGGTGCTGCCCACACACGCCCCATATCAGAGATTTTTCTGTTGATCCCAATTTGTTTACGCCTAAAGTTGCAACACAAACGAGGGTTTATCAACATGCGTGATTTTCATCTACCTGGACGTTCGGCGGTTTTTGCGGACAACGGTGCAGTGGCGACAAGCCATCCCTTGGCCGCTCAAGTTGCTGTAGAGACATTGAAAAGCGGCGGCAACGCAATGGACGCAGCCATTGCGGGAGGCATCCTGCTTGGGATTTGTGAACCTCAAATGACAGGGATCGGTGGCGATTGCTTTGTGTTGTTTTCACCTGCCGGACACGATGATATCCTTGCTATGAACGGATCAGGATGCGCGCCTGCCGCGCTGAATGCGCAATTGCTGAGGGATCAAGGGCACAGCACCGTTCCACTGCGCGATGTCAGCGCAGTGACGATCCCGGGGGCTGTGGATGCCTTTTGCCAGCTCAGTGCAGATTGGGGCAAATTGGGCATCGATCGCATTCTGGCGCCATCGATTCACTATGCAAAAACAGGGGTTCCCGTTGCACCGCGGGTTGCCGCAGATTGGACGGGATTGATCGGCGATCTTCATGAAACAGCGCACCCTTATTTTATAAACAATGGCAAAGCGCCCCGCATCGGCGACCGCCATGCGCATCCAAAACTTGCCGATGTTCTTACCGAGATTGCAAAACAGGGTCGCGATGGGTTCTATCGCGGTAAAGTTGCCGAAGACATGGTGAACAGCCTGCGTGCGTTAGGGGGCGTTCACACGCTTGACGACTTTGATCGTCAGATCGCGTTTTATACGACCCCAATAAAAGGGTCATACCACGGCTTTGATCTTGTCGAGCATCCACCAAACGGCCAAGGTGCAACCGCCCTTTTGATGGCGAACATACTGTCGCATTTTGACATGGCTTCGATGGAACCGTTTGGCGCGCTGCGCACCCATATCGAGGCAGAGGCCGCAAAGCTGGCATATGATGCACGAAACCGCTTTATCGCTGACAATGATCATGGAATCGTTCAAGAACGCATGTTGGCCCCTGAAACGGCAAAAACGCTGGCGGATTTGATTAAAATGGACAGCGTTATCACGGATGTGATCGGTACGACAGAGGCGGTACACAAAGACACTGTTTATATCACAGTGGTCGATCAGGACCGGATGAGTGTTTCACTGATCTATTCAATTTTTCATGGCTTTGGTTCGGGCATTGCAAGCCGTGACTTTGGCGTGCTGTTTCAAAATCGCGGCGCGGGATTTAACTTGATCCCAGGTCATAGAAACGAATTGCAGGGCGGGGCGCGTCCAATGCACACGATTATCCCCGCTATGTTGTCAAAAAATGGTGTTCCCGTTATGCCTTTTGGTGTGATGGGCGGGCAATATCAGCCTAATGGACATATTCGATTAATTTCAAATATGCTAGAATACGGCATGTCTGTACAGTCAGCAATCGACGCCCCCCGCGCATTTGCCGAAGCGGGGATGTTGAAAATCGAACGCGGATATAGTGCCCAAGTCGTGCAAGAACTTGCCGATATTGGTCATAAAATCACGCAAGACGTGCCCCCAATTGGCGGAGCGCAAGCGATTTATATGCATGACACGGGTGTCTTAGAGGCTGGGTCTGATCCCCGCAAAGACGGATGCGCCCTGGGCTATTAAGCGTCTCAGTTCATATTGAAATGGAGCGGATAGTGGCCATCTTGAAATGGGCCAAACAAATCTGTGATATCCGGATGTTCAACCGGTTCACCTGAGGCATCCTCGACCAAATTCTGTTCTGAGACATAGGCCACATAATAGCTATGATCATTCTCAGCCAGCAGATGGTAATAGGGCTGCTCTTTTTTGGGCCGACTATCCTCGGGGATCGCTTCGTACCATTCATCAGTATTATTAAATTCTGGGTCAACATCGAACACAACACCGCGAAACGGATGTTTGCGGTGGCGCACAACCTGACCAAGGTGGTATTTTGCAATTTTCGTATACATAGTCACCCGTTACTCCAGGTCGTGGTTCTACATCTTTGAAAATACATTGTCTAGCGCGCAGTATATCATATTGACGAAACAATGTGTGCATAAAACCCAAACAACTTTGTAGCATTTATCATATTGAAAGGTATTTAGTCACAATCAGGCCGTATTGAGTACCTATCCATAATTGGGGTTTCAGATTGGTCAGAAATTTTGTACAATTTCACGATAAAAAACAAAGAAAGCGAGAGAGGAATGAGCAGAACTCTTCGCACAATTTTATGTGTGCTATTACTTGCGTCATGTGGCGCAACCTATAATTCGGCCCCGCGCAATATGGACAACGCGTGTTCAATCTTGTCACAACGACCAGGGTTTAGTCGTGCGTTCCTGTCCGCCAAACGGAAATGGGGTGTGCCTGTGCATGTGCAAATGGCGACAATCCATCAGGAAAGCAAATTTATTGGGAATGCGCGAACGCCAATGCGTTATTTCTTAGGGGTTATTCCACGCGGACGACAAAGCTCCGCCTATGGCTATGCCCAAGCGCTTGATGGAACTTGGGCCGATTATCGTCGTGCGACGGGCCGTTTTGGCGCGCGACGCGACAATATCAATGATGCAGCCGATTTCATGGGTTGGTATATGAACAATTCCAAAAATAAATTGGGCCTATCCCTATCTGACACGCGAAACCAATATTTAGCCTATCACGAAGGTCAAACTGGATACTCACGCGGGTCGCACCGCAAAAAAGCGTGGTTGATTGATGTCGCTGATAAAGTCCAAACCCGCAGTAATATGTACGAACGGCAACTCGCAAGCTGTGGCAAATCTTAAAAGTGGCCCGCAGATGATGCGGGCTATT
>Ga0181600_10001801_pt1 | contig 16606 bp, 17 predicted proteins | sample 041ome_2_FD_132982 | JGI IMG/M metagenome (GOLD analysis project Ga0181600, IMG submission 132982) | Coastal salt marsh microbial communities from the Groves Creek Marsh, Skidaway Island, Georgia - 041406US metaG (megahit assembly) | ecosystem: Environmental > Aquatic > Marine > Intertidal zone... | reverse complement strand
TCCATGTCCATGTCCATCTCGTCTTCTGCTTCTTCAGCATCGTCCATGTCCATGTCCATGTCCATCTCGTCTTCTGCTTCTTCATCATCAGCTTCGTCGCTCATTAAGCGATCAAATTCTGCTTTTAGCTCGTCTAGTGCGTCCTCGAGGTCAACAACGCGATCTTCTAGTTCTTCGTCACCTTCCTCAGCTTCTACTGCTAGACCTTCTTCGTCGGCTTCGATATCAGCAATCATATCGTCTGCTGCGTCACCGCCTAGTTCTTCATCAAAGTCACTCTCTTCAACAGCTTCTTCTTCAACTGTCTCGTCTTCTGCAACTTCTTCTTCTTCTGCTGCCTCTTCGACGGTCTCATCGTCAATTAGGCTCTCATAGATTGAGCGACTGCGCTCAACAACGATCTCATGAAAAAGCTCTTGGGCTTTCTCCTGATCTTCTGCAATTAGTAGCTCAATGAGCTGATTAAATTTATCTGACATAAAAAGGCTCCTTTTATTCATAAGGCATTTAATTTATTTAGCCTTTATAGAAAAAATGGAGTTAAATGCTGTGTTTTTGGTTCAAAACGAAAGATATACAAATTTCAGCCAAATTTTTCACTTTTTATTGATTAAAAACTAGGTGCGGCCTCTTCCTTAGGTGCTGCATATTGCTTTTTTACTTGTGCTACAGTTTTATTATATTCTGTTATTTTTAAATCATTCAAGCGTCTTAGCTTGTTGATTTGCTCAAGTGTAAGTCGTGTTTTACGAGTATCAGACTTTTTAGCAACGCTATTGTCTGCTTTAGCATCATAATTTTCTTGTTCTGATTCAATTAAACTCTTTAAAAACACTGACGTTCTCCTAAGGTATTTATTAAACCACCGGTGGAGGAGGTGGTACTTCAGCGCCTGCTTCAGGTGCTGGTGCTACTTCACCAGCCTCAGGTCCAGCTGGCTCTTCGACTGCTGGCTCAAAAGTATCTAGATCAGTTTCTAAACCGCCGGCTGTAACACCAACGCTACGTAAACTGGGCTTGCCAGTTTCAACTTCGCCGTTTTCTTCAGCCCACATACGCTCGTTATCTGCCATTTCCTCTTCAGATAATCCTAGGAAACGCTGCATTAGGAAGCGTTTAGCCATGTAAGGATACTGCTCTAACTGTGTAAATGTACCAATACGAGCAGTATCAATCTCAGTTTCTCTGTATTTGCTAAAGTTTTGTGGCTCATTGAAGCGCAATTCAAAACTGCTGTTGTCAATCTCAAGTCCGCGCCACTTTAGGAACATCTTGAAGTCTAAGTCAAATGGCTGAACAATCATACGTTGTAAACGCTTGCAATATTCGTTAAATCTGTATTCCTGTATCAATGCTGTGCCAACTCTGCCATCAGCAAAGGATCTCTCACCCTCGTCTGGCCCAGTGGGCAAATAACTGCTGGGAATACGCAACCCACGGAATAGTTTATTTGTAAAATATTTTAGATCGTCAATCTCGCCCAAATTTGTACCGCCTGGCAAGGTCTCAACTTTACTACCACGACCTTCTGCTGTCTGCGGGAAGAAGTAATCTTCGTTAATGCTAAGTGGATTGTAAGTTGTATCTAAAATATTTGTACCGCCGCCAGTTTGACTGGGGATACGACGCTGATGGATTTCGTTTTTAACACGCTCAACGAATGCCATAGCCATGTGACTGGGCATGTTACCCACATCCACATAGAATACACGACGCTCTGGAGCACGTTGAATACGGTAGATAATAATAGCGTCTTCTAGTAGCTCTTTTTGTTTGAATACTTTGAAGATATTTTCAAGAATACTGTTACCAAAAGGCCAGACATCATCAAGTCCTTCGTTTAGACTTAGATGAACGACATGCTGTGCTTCTATAGCAAACCCATTCTGTCCCTGATCAAATCTACCAGTATTACTTCCGCCGCCACCATATACGTTACTAGGCTGAATATAACCCTGCGGCTGTTGTCCTGGTCTATGATAATCGTCTGCGCCTGTTACTGCTGACACTGTCAAATTTTCAAAGTTAGGATTAATGTTTTTAATAACATACTGCTCGGGCTCTTTGCCTTCGCTCTCATTAACAATGACTTTAACAACATTGTTCATGTCTACGTAAAACCAGGCAAATGTTTCAGGGTCTCTAATAAACACCTGATCACCATACTTTAGAGTATTGCGGAACATTTTAAATGCTCGCTTGTCAAACTCGTTTAAGTTATTCCAGTTGACAAGTTGTTTTTTAATCGTATCAACTTCTGTATCACTGGGTGGTTCTTTCCAGTAAATGTCAAATACAGTTCCATTTTCAACATTTGTCTGTGTGCAGAATTCTGCTAGAATGTCCAGCGCACTATTAACTTCACTGTCAACATCCATGTTCTCATATTGATTGTATCGTTCCACACGATTTGGGTGGCCAATATACACATCTGGCAAACTACTAGCATAGTTTCTAAACGCAACATCAGATCTACCAGTGGAACTTGCCGCACCAGCATTTGTTAATGGACTTGCGTCAACTACTTTAAAATATTTTTTCCAGGACATTCATTACCACCTTATAGAGTATTTACCCTATTATAACATTTAATTTCTAGAAATTCTAGTTAATAATGACTCGTTTTCGTCAAATCCGGTTTCTGTTATTTCAACAAGTCTCTGTAAGAGTTCAAGTTGTTTTGCCTGTATATCGTTTATACTCATACTGGCTGCTGCTGGTGTAGTTGCTGTTGCTGGTGCGGCTGTAGCACTAGCAGCGTTAGGAGCAGGAGCACTACTAAATGGATTTAGGCTGCTGAGGAAGTTTAGACCGTTTTCAAAAACACTGGGGTCCATGCTATTGGTTGCTCGTGCTACACGCTCAACCTCGTTTGCAAATACTTTATATCTGTCTTCTATTCCAGCTGTTAGATCAAACTTTTTCATATCTAGTGTAGCAATACCAGTGTTAAGTTTAGCACCTGCCTCAGCTAATTTAACAATCTTATCACCTTGATCACCACCAAAGAAACTACCCAGGCCCTGACTTAATCCGCCAAAGAACCCTGGAGTAAATCCTTCTAATGCCGCTTTCATTCGTTCGATTCCATCTGCCGCAAGAAACATTTGACCTGCTGGAATTTTTGATAGTCTTTCAATCTGCTCTGTTGTAGCATTTACGCCAGCAGTTTTCATATTTGTAATACTGTCTACAACTGTAGCAATACTATTACCAATACCTTCTATTACACCTTTGATAGACCCGCCTACGCTGGAAACAAAGTTACTAATGCCATCCATTACACTAGTGACAAGGGGTGCTAGTCCTTCAAATACAGATTTAAACATTTTACCCAAGGGTTCAAATGCTGGTGCAGCAATTTGGGCTGCTTTTGCTAAACCCATAACAGCAAGAGTTACAGCGGCCAATCCAACAAGTGCCGTTGGATTTGCAAGAGCTTTAAGACCAACTGCCATACCTTTTAGTCCTGCGCCCATGCCTCTGCCTATACCAGCTATCCCTGCTCCAGCACCTTTGCCAGCTGCGGCTCCGCCTCCGCCTAGTAGGCCTGCGCCTCTACTAGCTTTAAGAGCAAATAGTGCAGTGGTTGCTGCAATAATTGCACCAGCAAATCCGTTTGGGCCTAGATAACCTATCAAACCAGTAATAGTATTTGCTACACCCTCGATTGCGGTAGTCATAACCTCTAGGAACTTAATAAAGCCGTCATTGCTCATGAGAGCATTACCAATTCTTTCTAGTGATGTTAAGAAATTGTTCCTAGCTTCGTTGGCAGCGGCAGCTTGTCTGTCTAATTTGTTACGCTGATCTGATCCGTTTGCTTCTGCTTTATTGTAATCAATTTGCCGTTTCTTCATTGATACTAGGTAAGCATCCTGCATTGCTTTATTTCCAGCACCAAAGGCTATCATTTGTTTGTTACGATCAAGATCACCAGCAATTTGAGCTTGTCTTGCCCTGCCTGATTGTTTGTAAAGTCCTGTTAAATCTTGTTCTCCAGATTTTACACCATTAGCTAAATCAGCAACTTGCCCTGCTAAACCAGGGAACATAGCACCAGCAGCGGCCGTTTCTCCACGTAATCCACCAAAAGCAAGTTGTTGTTTTAACATTTCTTGCTCTAATGGACTCATACTTGCCATAAGAGCTCTAACTTGGTCTCCTTGCTCTTTGCTCATTCCAGCCAACTGTGCTTGGAACTGTGCATCAAGTTTTTGTGCATCAAGGTTCTTTTTCTGTTCAGCAGCACTAGTGCCTGTAATTTCTGCTAGTTCTATTAAATCTCTCTTATAGCGGCCGGCAGCTAGTGCTACAGCGTTAAAATCACCACCAAAATCCTTTAAGGATCTACCTGTTGCTGCTAGTTGACTCATGTAGTCAGCCATAAACTCTGGCTGCTCTTTCATGCTAACGCCCATGCTTTGTAACGTTTGCGCTAGTCCAGTATTCCTAGTAGCTTTCATAATGCCAGCAAGAGCATTGGCGCCTGCTGTACTACTGCCACCAAAAGTTGCTAGTCCTGCAGTATTTGCTTTAATAGCACCAGCAAACTGCTCCATGGTATAACCACTACTCGTAGCTACTTGTCTAAATCTAGTTAGGCTTCCACCAAAGGCTGCGCCAGACTTGACTATGTCATTAAACATAGCGTCAGTTTTGTCTAGTGCGCCTAGTCCTGCTGCTAATACAGCACCAACACCTGTAATTAATCCACCAACAGCGCCGCCCAGAACACCGAACTTGCTAGCACCATCACCAACTTGCTTGGTAAATCCTTTTAAAGAATCTGATGCTCCTTGACCACCTTTGGCTAAATCAGTAAATGTTTTACTTACAAGCCCAGCTTTATTAGCAATGTTTGTAACAGTTTCGCCTAAAGTTTTGCCTGCTTCGCTCGCTTGTCTATCTAACTGTTGAATAGAGGGTATTGCTTTAGCTGTAGCGGCAGCTAATTTCTTTTGCGTTTGCTCAACTTTAGAGGCAGCGCCGGCGCCGCCGCCCCCCATTGCTTGTAGAATACGCTCTAAGGTAGCTTCACTAGCAGCATTTTCTAATACTACGTTCTGATCGCCTATTTTACCTGTAACTTGTTCAGCCATAAATTAAAAATCCAGCATTATATGCGCAGATAAATACCCAGAGTATTCTACACTTATATTATTTATATGGAGATTTCACATGGCTACAGAGCCACCTATGATGGCAACAACATTTAATACAACTAACATGTCTACCGGTGGTAACCCACTGAGCAAGCATTTTAGATCACCAGCATTACAAGTAAAATTACCCAGTGCAGGCAGATTTTGGCCAGTGGGTAGTTTAGATCAGAGTCCTACTGGTGAATACAGTGTGTTTCCCATGACTGCTAGAGACGAAATGATCTTTAATAATCCCGACGCATTACTTAACGGTCAGGCAGTAGTAGATGTTATACAAAGTTGTATCCCAGCCATTAAAAACGCTTGGGCAATTCCCAGCACTGATATTGATTCAATTCTTATTGCTATACGAATTGCTAGCTATGGCGAAACTATGGACTTTGATAGTAATTGTCCTGCTTGTTCGGCAGAAAACAGTTTTGGTGTAGATCTTAGAACATTCTTAGATAGAACAGTTGATGTTACAGTATATGATACTCCTAGGTCGTTTAATGGCCTAACATTTGAATTCAGACCACAAGACTACAGCACTATTAATAAACTCAGCATGGAAACATTCAATACACAGCGTCTTATACAAATTGCTGAAAATGAAGACTTAGAGGATGATGATAAGCTAGCTAGAACTAATGTTATCTTTAAAAAGATGACAGATTTTACTGTGGGTGTTATTACTAACGGTATTGTTAGTATTACAACTGCTGAAGGGCAAAAAGTAGACAATCCTCAATATATCGATGAGTTTATGAGAAACTGCGATCGTAAAACTTTTGATTTTATTCAAAAGAGTATCGAGGAAATTGGAAAAATTCTATCTAGCAATGACGTAGACGCAAAATGTAGCGATTGCGGTCATCAATACAATATTCCATTTACGTTTGACAACGCAAATTTTTTCGCATCCGGCTCTTAACACTATCTCATGACCAGATTGTTAAGATGCTGGAAGGTATGGAAAAAGAGGTCATAGCACTGAAGAGGGAACTTCTTCAGTCCTGCTGGTATATGCGTGGTGGTTTGAGTTATGAAGAAGCAAGTTATCTAAGCCTTGCTGAACGTAAAATTATCAGAGAAATAATCGATGATAACTTGGAAACAACTAAGAAAACCAAGTTGCCTTTTTACTAAGAATCATCGTCTTCATTGAGCAATGATTTTTCTTGTTTTATAAAGTCTTCAGCTCTTAGATTCAGTTTGTTAGCCATATTATGAGGAGATTCTGCTGCATCTCCTTTAACATATGTAAGCTCTATCTTAGTATATATGTCAAACTTAAAGCCAAGTTCTGTAATTTTATCTACAAATTCAATGAATGCATGTTCTGCATCGCTTTGTGTGCGTTTATCCATGTGTGTATCTCATACAAACTTTTTCTAGCTAGACTATTTACACCTTAGTGTATTACATATTATAACATATTATGTGATTCAATCAACCGTAATGGAATGATCTACGATCATCCAAACACTCACTGACGTTCGTGTTTTGTTTTTTTTTAATCGATATTCATACAGATTATTTCAGTCAGACGGAACCTGTTTTTGGGTTCCGTCGGCTCGATCTTCATACGAGTTATCCCAGCCATAGACATTGGAAGTAGGTGTTTATTATACTGCTACACAATGGGCTCTGACCTTTCCCAACCTACGTCGACATCGTTGTTTCCAACTACCTCTCGCTTCGTTCCTGTTGCTAAAGAGTTTTTATGTGTAATGTGCAGTTTTTCGATTGACAGCATTCAATCTACATCAAACTACAGCCTTAGGGCGTTCGCTCAACGTGTCACGTGTCTAGTTTCTTACGCTAGTTTTTCCACAGCGGTATTTCTAAACTGGCCCGCCAACCTTATGTGCTGTTATATGCCTTTTATGTGCTGTTATATACTGCCTTTAGGTAACCATGTAACAAATTTGCCTCCGCAATCGTTACAGATTATTTTGCCTGTGTGTGGTCCCGATTCTAGTTTGACTACTTGCCAGTTGTGTTTTTCGTGGATGCCTAGTTTGATTTGTCTTTTAGAGTTTCTTTTTTCATGCCATTTGCTGTCAAAACCTTTTTTAGGATCGTTAAAATAATCTCTGTCGAGTTTACTAACGAGTTTGTGTCTTGACCAATCAATTTTTGCCATAGTTTTTGTTTGATTCTGAGATGACTTTTTGACTCTTGTGTACACGGACTCTGATATGTCCATTGTACCATTCGTCAGATTCTAGTACACGGTGCCTGAACTGTTCTCTTGCTTCAATGTAACTACACTCTCCCTTGCTGTAACAATAGAAGAGTATTTCACGTTTGAAGTTTTCTTTGCCTAGTAGTTCTATGTCTGCCGTTAAATTGTCTGATGAGCCGTAATAATCGCGCCAGTCTGATTCTACTGTTGAACGTCGTTTATTTTTTCTGCCTTTGAGAGGTGGCCTTGTGCGCCTAAATTGAGCTAGTTTTTTGCCTATGTATTTTTTGCCATTAGTAGTATTTGTAATCAAGTAAACAAACCCTACTACACCTTCGGGTATTTCCTCAACTGGTTCATCATTGTATAGCCATGTCATGTTTATTATATAGTAAGATGCTACCAGCTGGTTGCATATTCTTGATTTACAACTTTACAGTTGCATTTTGTTTTACATTCTTGCCATCTAAACTGCCTGAATTCGGTCTGCCAAAAATTATCATTAAGTATATTCTGCAATAAATTTTTGTTTAAGTCAAATTGTTTTGCTAGTTTATGCCATTCTGAGTTGTGATTATATCTATTTGCTACCCAACAACAAGGATATAATAGTCCTTGACTATTGATATACAAACCCTTGTTGCCTATTTCACACAAAGGAATAATATCTGCTTGTTGTGTGGAGTCATATAGATCCTGATTAATTTGATGTACTCGTTCTGACCGTGCTCTTGGTGTTAAATGTACATGCTGGCGTTCAAATCTTTGTGTACTACTTACATATTCAGCACCGGGCTCTAGTGGATCATCTGCTCCATAATTTTCATACACACTACCAAATTTTGTGCTCAGTGTTACCTGAAAAATATCTGCGCCATTGTCTTTAGCAATAGCCTGCATTAGATCCAAATGATCTTGATTGAATCTAAATGCAATAGCGGCCCAGGTAATCAGACATTCGCTGTTCTGTCTTAGAGTCTGCATACCCTGCATAATACTATCCCAATTAGAGTTTACCCTGTACAGATTATTGGAATCATTATCATAGCCGTCTATACTAAAATGAACAGTATCCCCACTGTCTAACACATTGCCTAATTGTGTCCACCATTCTCTACTTTTGTAACTGCCGTTTGTAACTAATACAAACTCAACTGGTTTTATACTTTTAATATATTCAATTACAGGAATAAGATCATGAGCATATATAGGATCGCCATCATCTCCACAAAACGTAATTTTTTCCAAACGGGTTTCTATAAAGTCGGGTGTAAAGTGGCGTTTAAAAAAATCTAAGTTTAGCTCAGTGTTTATTAGCCCATCAGGAACTTCTTGCCTGGGACAACGTGGACAACGCAGAGTACACTTACTGCTAATTTCTATATGAAAATGCCAGTCTGCTAACACAATTCTACCTCACGTTGCCATTGATTTTTAAAACTATTTTGCATTGTGCTACATGTTCTTTTGCAAGTTGGATGGGGTGTATCAGTATTCCATGTTGCCTGCACATCTGCCATTTTTAATGTGTTATTTAGATCATTGCCTAACCAACAGCAAGGATGTACATCTCCAGTCGCACTTATATACACGCTGGATTCTTGCAAAGCCATACAGTTAATATTGCCCTGTTCTATTCGTGGGCTTTCATAACCTACGGGAAATTCTAAACCATCTATAAAAGCTCGTTTGCTAACTTTTGCTCTAAACCATTTAAATCCCAGCGTTTTTGCTAATTCCATGCATTCATCAACCTGGTGCTGATTGTGTTTGTACACTAGCATATCCCAGTGAGCATTTCCACCAGCGTTTATATAACTTGTACAATTATCAATTAACTTATTCCAGATAACATTACGTCTATAGATGTGATTTGTATCTTCTAATCCGTCTATACTAAAAACCACATAGTCTGCAGGAAGCATAAAAATCTTAGCAAGTTGCTTCCACCACTCAACTGACTGCAAAGCACCGTTAGTATTCATGCCTAGTGTGATGTTGTGGTTGATACTTCTAAAATATCTGTAGATTTCCAATGTGTTGCGCCCAGCGGCTGGATCACCGTAGTTACCACACATAAACATCTTATCCAAACTCTTTATAATATCAGTACCAAACTTCGCTTGTATTTGTTCTATTGATAGATGGCTATGCGAGTCAGTAAATGCAGGATTGGTTGATCTACTGCATAGCGGACACTCAGCCTGGCATACATCTGTTGATTCTAAATGTAATACCTTATACAACTTCTACATCCGTATCATAACTTGTAAAGCCATTCTCTTTAACAACTTTAAGTATATTGTTAACACGCCCACCAAGTTCGTCCTTGTGGCTAACCAGCCACACACTCTTGTTACGATCACGGCTCATTTTCTTAAGGACTGCTAGTGCGCTTTCAACACCGCTAGCATCCATGCCACTATCAACAACTTCGTCAATAAACAGTAAATTGATAGGATGATACAAGCTTTCCCATACATCACGGAACGCCCAACTTAGACTTAAAATAAGTCTATTTCGTTCGCCTCTACTGAGATTATCAAAGTCCAAGTCGCGGCCTAGTTCCTGTATTTCCACGCCTAAATCGTTCATAAAACGAACAGTGTGCGGTAAGCCCATGCGTCCAAGATAGTATGTTAGCCGTGCGTTTAAGAACTGTAGGTTTTGATCTATAATACGTTTGCGTATAAAACTGTCCTTGTTGGTAAGTAGCTTGAGTAAGAAGTCCTGATGGTCGCGTAGTTTAGCAAGTTCATTGATAGTGTCCCAACTTACTTGTTCGATACCCTGACTTTCCATTTCTTCAATTTGTTCTGCGTAAGGATCTTCATCCTCTGTACGTTTGGTTAGTTCCTTTTCCAAACTAGCCACTGTAGTACGATGGTTGTAAGCATCGTCGATGGTATCATAAAACACCTGCGGCGCAACGCCAAGTTCGCCTTCCTGCAATACATCCATATGGTCAGCACGTTGAGTTTCGTTAGCAAGTATCTGCATTGCAGCTTCCTGCTTCTGTTCCTGCTTGCTGGCTAGAATTTCTTCCTGCGTAGTATCATGAATATCCTGCCCACAAGCATGACACTTGTGTTCTTCAAGTAAACTAATTTCTTTATCTAGTTTACTGATAAGTTTATTCTGCTTGTCATTGTCACTATCAATGCTACTAATCCAACGCTCTGCTTCTTCACGCCGTTTCTTTTGCACGTAAAAGTCTTCTAACAGTTTATGATTAGCAAGTTCACTGTCGATGTCAATGTGTGCTAGATCCTCAATGCCAGACTTTAGTTTCTTTACGTCCTCATCACGCTTTGCATGCCAGAGTCGCTGACGTTTCTTAAGACTGTCAATCTGTTCAGCAATGCGTTTATTAGCATCCTCAACTGCTTTGATACGATACTCTTCTTCAGTAATCATATCCTTAGTTTGCTTGCCTAGTTCCTTTAGTTTCTCTGCCTTTTCACTTAGTAATGTGATGCCCAGCATTTGCTCAATAATAGCGCGCTGATCATTAGCACTCAAACTAAGGAACGGCTGTGTATAGGTATTAAGAGCAACAAGATGTTTAAACATCTCGTGGCTCATACCCAACAAGCGTTCTATCTCAGTCTGAGTTTCACGGTTCTCACCCTGCTGTTCTTCTGTCTCAATCTCTCCAACTGTAAACTTTAATACATTAGGCTTCCGCCCACGTTCAATATGATACTGTTCGCCGTTTAGCTCAAAGTCAACAGTAACTAACATATTTTTACTGTTGGTCTTGTTAATCAAGTTGTCACGCTTGATATTAGTAAGAGCTTGACCGTAGAGAGCATAACTCAGTGCATTGATGATTGTGGTTTTACCCGTGCCATTTCTGGCGCCAGAATCATCACCTCCTTGATCTAAATTTTCACCAAGAACGAGCGTCAAATCACGTCTATTGAAGTTTACGGCTTGGGTCTGATTACCCACGCTCATGAAATTTTTAACGGTTAACGTATTTAATTGGAACATACTTTATAATACTGTAAAATTGAATAACTATCAATATAAATATAATGTAGGTCGCGAACTGGAACTTCCACCTACTCTAACGCTTAAAGGGAGCATCAGCATGACTATTTATTTGTACGTTAAAACTCACAACAAAACTGGAGTAAAGTATCTAGGCAAAACATCCAATAAGGACTATCAAAAATACACAGGTTCTGGAAAACGTTGGCTTAGTCATCTAGATACACATGGTTATGATTTTTCAACTGAAATATTGAGGGAATGTAAAGATCATGATGAACTATCTCATTGGGGTAGATATTACAGTAAACTCTGGAATATTGTAGAAGATCCACAGTGGGCCAATTTGATTCCTGAAACTGGCGGCGGGTATGGTAAAAAACATACAAATAAAACCAAGAAAAAAATAAGTGACTTACAAAAAAGACAGTATGAATCTGGTCAACGTGTTCCGTGGAACAAAGGCAAAACCGGAATTTATTCCGATGAGGCCAACAAAAAAAGGTCTGATTCATTGAAGGACAGTTATAAAAAATCTCCTCGTAAACCGCCGACTATAGAGACAAAGAAAAAAATTAGTAATAGCCGCGAGGGTAAGGGGCTTGGTCCAAAGTCTCTAGAGACAAGAATTAAAATAGGGTTAGGGAACAAAGGCAAAAAAAGACCAAATAATGGTCAATCAATTAAAGGCACAAAATGGTTTAATAATGGAGAAATAAATTATAGAGGAAAAGTCTGCCCAGAAGGATTTCAACCGGGCAGACTTGCATGACCGTTTAATATATATTAATCACCTCCTAATAGGTCTCTACGGTCAAAGTCAATAGCCTGGGTTTGGTTACCCACGCTCATGAAGTTCTTTACTGTAAGGGTATTAATTTTAAACATATTATATTATACTATAGATTTTGATAGATATCCAACATAAGAGTTTTGTCATACTGTGGACTATCCAACTGTGTGAGGTGTGACGTTACAATGCTGTCCACACTTTCAAAGTTGACTTCGCCTTCAAACTCTTGTGCGTGATCCTCTTCGCCAACTCTAGGTATAAGAGCAAGTTCACGTAAACTAAACTCTGGGATAAACTGCTCCTTGATAAAGTTTGCTTCTTCGTAGCTGATGTCAATGTCCAGTTCAACACGACAATACATATTGGGTTTTAGGAGTTTGTCTGTGTTTTCTAAAATATCACTTAGCATGTAACGTCTGTACTTGGGAGCATCAGGCCAGGCAATATATTCCGGATCTTTGCCCCATTCTAAAATCATTACGCCACGCTCGTCGTCGCCTACATCAGCATAGTTATGAGGAAACGCATTACCAATGTATGTGATGTTTTTGTGCGTCTGTCGCTTGTGGAAGTGACCAGTAAACACGGTTTCACTACGCAGGTCTTCACGCTTGAGTTCACCCACGTCAGGCATACGCACCATTGCGTTCATGTAGAAGTTAGGCAGTTCCAAATGACCAAACATATACTTGGCTTCAATCTTAGGAACTCGAGCAAACTCTTTACCCACTAGCCAGGGCATAACACAGACATCGCCTTCTTCTGTGATGTCATCAAACAGTCGAACATTGTCCCACTTCTTAGCCCACACTACACTGTTCATTTCTCTAGTGTCGCGATAGTGCTCATCATGGTTACCAGGAAGGAATACTACCTGTGCAAAACTATCACTTAGCTTATCAAATGCACGAACACTGTAGTTTAGTGTGCTGATGTTTAGACTGGCACGATTGTGGTGCCAGTCGCCCAAGAACACACAGGTTTCGCAGTTGTTAGCCTTGCCCTGTTCAATAACAAAGTCAATAAAATCCAAACAGTCCTGATTGTGCGTCTTACTGTTGGACTTTAGACCAAAGTGAATGTCTGTGAAGAAAATCGCTTTTTTAAATAGATTCATGATTAAGAAGTTTTACGATCTGCGTTGGAAAACTGTCTTGTATAACTTGGATTTAGACCATTCTGTTCTAGAATGTCGTCTCGAATATTCTGGCCACGCTTCTCTAAATTTAGAACTCTAGTAAAACTATTAGTGATAATGGCAGTGTAATATGCAAATGGATTTTGACTTTTGCTTTCATCAAACTTTAGACCAATTTGACTTAATTGTAGCAGCGCAGAACTTTGCATTTCATCGTTGTAGGTATAACCTCGCCAATTACTTCTAGTGCCGTATCTTTCAACTAGTTTCATGAACATACGTGCTAGAGTATTTGTCATTTTTCCATGATCACAACTAAAATAACCATTCTCCATGCCACCAACCCAATGACTTTTTCCTACACAAACTAACTCATCATTATCATTAAACTTGTAATGCTGGAATGGTGGGAAGTTGCACACTACATGATGATCACTAGTAGTTTTTGGATTTTTCTTTCTTCCGGGTTCCAATGGTATATGATCATATGTCATAATCCGAAATACGACGTCAAGCTTGTTAATTTTTTTCCAATCTAGTGTAAACTCAGCTAATTTACACTTTGGATTAACTTCTGATTCAGCTTCATAGGCGGCTCGTGCTAGTCGATCGGCCCTGTTGCGCTTAGCCTGTGCAACAGTTCTAATATTAACTTTGCTAATGTTGGGCAGTACTAAATCATAATGGTTATCATCTTCATTAACAAAGCTGCAATAACTATTTTTGCTTTTATGTATTTCTTTTAGGATGTCTCTATTGTTTAGGTATTTTCTAGCTTTCATGAAATTTCCTTAAATATACCCATATTATATATGCTATAAATATAGAAAGCAATAAAAAGGTGACTTGTTTATGGTTGATATTCCTAAATTTCCCAATATCGGCAGTGGTATAATTGGAAATGTTTTTAATAAGGTGGCCGGCCCTATACTTAACAACTCAGACGCACGTCTTAAGAATGCTGGGTTAAATCCAGGCGCCCAAAATGTAACACCAAATGCAAGTATTGGTCAGGCTAGGTTTAAAGATCAGGATCTAAGAGCTAGATTAAGCCTAAGTCCAGGCCAAGCTAACATGTTTTACAAAGACAGCAGCAATCAACTTCTTGCTCCACTACGAGCCACAGATGGTGTTGTTTGGCCATATACCCCTACAATAAACGTTACCTATGCAGCAAACTATACTGGTACTAATCTAGCACACACCAACTATACTCAGCAGAATTACAGTCACAGCAGCATTGATAGTATCAGTTTAGTTGGACAGTTTACGAGCAATACTCCTAGTGAAGCAGCATATGTACTAGCAGTTATTAACTTCCTAAGAGCAAGTACTAAAATGTTTTACGGCCAAGATAACTTGAGAGGAACGCCGCCGCCTGTGTTAAGATTTAGTGCATATGGTGCTTATATGTTTAACAGCGTGCCAGTGGTTGTAGCAAGTTACAACTCAGATCTAACTGACGCTTACGATTACATGGAGGCTAGCGTGCTTAACTTTGATGAACAGGGAGACTTTTTAGCTGACACATCCATGGTTCCAACCTTGTTAAATGTTAACGTGAGTCTAATACCAGTTGTTACTCGTACACAAACAACTCAATTTAGTTTGGAAGCGTATGCACGTGGTGATCTAATTGGAAGCAAGTATGGAGCAGGAGGTATGCCATAATGGCCGATGTAACTTATAGCCCAGATAGTCTGTATGCTAACACACAGTTCGCAGGAAATTATTTGGATATATTAACATATAGAAATATACCAGCAAAGAAGGATGACGTATTGTTCACGTTGACAAATATCTATGAGTACAGGCCAGACCTACTAGCACATGACTTATATAAAAATTCCAATTTATGGTGGGTGTTTGCAGTAAGAAACCCCAACCAGTTTAAGGATCCTATATTTGACTTTGTAACTGGAATACAGTTTTATTTGCCCAAACAAACAACCATACAATCAGTACTAGGACTATAACATGAGTGTGGGTCCACTAAGTAATAAAGAATTTGCCAGCTATCAAGAGACAATTAAACGGCGCGAAAGCAGTAGCAATTATCGCGCTGTTAATAGTTTAGGCTATAGTGGCGCTTATCAGATGGGAGCGGCAGCTCTAGTAGATACTGGATTGGTCGACACTAATGCCTACTTACAGGCTCAACGTTCTGGCAGATTTAATCAGAAAGAATTTCTAGAAAATCCTCGTAACTGGACTATTCCAGGCGGACAACAAGCATTTTTAAACGATCCTAACTTGCAGGACGCTACATTTCAAAACTATACACAGGCTAACTATAGTACTTTAAAAAGAATTGGTGTATTAAACGGAAACGAGGATCCTGCACGAGTAGGCGGATTACTAGCTACTAGTCATTTGTTAGGACCTGGACAGGCAAAAAAATTAGCCAACGGTCAGGTCACAACAACTGATGCTAATGGAACAACTGCATTTGAATATTACAACCTTGGTTCGGATAGTATTAAAGATCCAGTACGAGTTCCAGATGCCGGTGCTGGTGTAGTTTCTAAAGATACAAAACCTAACGACCCCGACAGATTAAATGCTACTACAAATAAAAATGCGCTATCAGCTGAAGATGCTAATCGAGTAAAACAGGATGCGACCGCCAGAGCAAATCAGAATGCCGCAGAACAAGGTAAGCAAGCTAACGGGAACGCAAGTAATGAACAGATTAAACAACGTAGTCCAAGTGAGTATCTAGATGACCCTGGTTCCGGCGCGCCTGTAACAAAAACTTCGTCATCAAAAACTGCTACTAGTGATGCATTGCCTCCTACTATTGAAATTAATCCACAACCAAATATTCTTAATAACTTTGCTAGTTACACATACAATATTTCTCTGTATATGATGTCACCTAAAAACTATGTAAAATTAATGCAAAAGCCCAGAAGCGTTGCAGAATTTCCTAAAATTCTCATTGCCAGAAGCGGCGGTGTTGGCAGTGATGCTGGACCAGAATTTAAGGAAGAATTTTATATTGATGATTTAGAACTTAAGAATATAGGATCCAGTCCAAATACAGGTACTGGCAACACTAATGCTATTGACATTTCATTTACAGTTACAGAACCTCGCGGTGTTACTTTTATTGAACGTTTACGTGAGACAGCTAAAACTGCGCTCCAAAATGAAGTAGATTTTTTTCAGACACCTTATCTATTAGAAATAAAATTCAAAGGCTACGATGAGTTGGGCAAGCCAGTGAATGAAATTGTTTATCCAAAGTATATTCCCGTAAAACTTATCGAGTTTAAATTTGATGTAGAATCAACAGGCGCTGTTTATAAAATTAAAGCATGTCCATTTCATCAGGACTTACT
>Ga0181600_10001800_pt1 | contig 16616 bp, 8 predicted proteins | sample 041ome_2_FD_132982 | JGI IMG/M metagenome (GOLD analysis project Ga0181600, IMG submission 132982) | Coastal salt marsh microbial communities from the Groves Creek Marsh, Skidaway Island, Georgia - 041406US metaG (megahit assembly) | ecosystem: Environmental > Aquatic > Marine > Intertidal zone... | reverse complement strand
TTGGCAGAGTTGACGACGACGACGACGACGACGACGACGACGACGACGACGACGACGACGACGACGACGACGCATCGACTCCGTGAACGCCCAACGCCAAAGCGATGACGACAGCGCGCGAGAGAAACGTCGCCCGGCGACGCGTGTGTGAAGACGGACGCATGTTAAATATGAAGCAGCGCGTCTGTGTGTGACGTTTAGTGAACCTTTTGCGGGACGTTCAGGTCCGCTGCACGTCGTTCGTCTTCATCGAAAAGGTGACGCGTGACAGGTGAATGAATGGATGACGTGATGCATTAATGCATCTATGCTACACGAATTCATACGTGCGCGCGCGCGCGCGAAAAAATTATTACTCACGAACGACAGATCCGCCCGCAGTCGTCAACTATCCGCTTGCCTAATCGAGCTCGGTGAGCTCGATTTCGGCGTACCTCGTCGTCGTGACGAGACCGACGCGCTTGATGTGTGAGAGTAAACGCGTCAGGAAGGTGTCTGCGGCGATGGTTCGATGATCACCGAGAATGGTGACGTGCCGCTTGGCGCGCGTGACGGCGACATTCATGCGACGAGCGTCGGCGAGGAAACCCACGCGTCGGCCTCGGTTGCAACGAACCATGGAGATGACGACGCACTGAGCTTCTCTGCCTTGGAAAGCGTCGATGGATGAGACTTCGACGTCTCGAGCGCCGTCCACGCCGGAGAGGGCAGCGGATAGCACGCTGCGTAAGAGACGCACTTGCGCCGCGTACGGCGAAATGACGGCAATGTCCGCCCCTCGAACGCCCGCTTTTAGCAGGAAGAGCACGTGCGCCGCCGTCGCGGTGGCTTCCCCCTCGTTGATGTACGATCCACCGACGCGACGCTCGACGTACTCGTACGGTATCCGACCCGAGTAGATTCGCGTCGTCACCAAGAGCATCGCGGTTGACGTCACATTTGTCTTTTGAACGCCTGGTAACTCACAGAGCAATCCGCAGCTCACGGAATCATCTGGGAGAAGACGCCCACCGTAGGACTCTCGACTCGCCCAATCGCTAATCGCGGCGTTGGATCGATACTGCGTGTTGAGGGCGACGCTCAAGACGCCCGATTGCGCGAGCGCCGCGGCGTCTGGAATCACCGCGTTTGCCTTTGGCATCAATCGCGCCATGAGCGATCTCCCCAAACCGCCGTCGTTCGCCTCTTGAGAATGAATGATGGGTGCGAGTTGACGCGGATCGCCAATCAGCACCGCGCGTCGACCGCGGACGAGTGGTACCCAGCTCAGGGGTTCGCTCGCCTGCGCCGCTTCGTCGACAATGACGAGATCAAACGGCGGAAGCGTCTGAATCATGTCGACGCCCGCGCCTGCGTTGGTCGCCAGAACGACGTTGGCGTCGCGCAAGATGGACGTCGTCGCCGCTTTTCGACGCTTCGTTCCGCTCGTCACGGTGGATTTCTGCCTCTTTTTCAGTTCGACGATTTCGGCTTGCAGCTTCTCCTTGGCGGATTTAGAAGTCGCGCGCGCGTGCGCGTCAATCTTTTCCCGGAGCGCCGCCGAAACCTCTACGGCGACGACGCGTTGCTGCGCGAAGAAAGCATTGGTGTCCTCTGCCACCTTGGCGTCGAGTGAGGACGATAACGCCGCGGCGCTGATGCGCTCGGGAGCGCCGATGCGAACCGTACGAACGCCAGAAACCCCATCCAATCGCTCGACGAGATTGTCCACCGCGAGATTACTCGGCGCGCACGCCAACACTCTATCGCCCCGCGCGACGGCTTGCGCGATAATCTCGACAACCACACTCGTCTTACCCGTTCCCGGTGGGCCTTGTATGCATACCACCGGGTAGTTTGGCGTCAAAGCCGCTCGAAGCGCCAAGCGCTGCGACGCATCGAGCGATGCTCCGGTGACGTTTTTCGCCGGAAGCCGCTTGAGCGTCTCTGCGCGCAGCACTGAGAGATTCCCAACCTTGTCAGACGTACCTTCTCCCAGTGCCTCCGTCTCGTTCATCCACGTCGCCGGACGATCTTCGGCAAACACGGAGCGCACCACGCTAAGACATGCCGGTTTCGATCGCGTCACCGCCGGAATGGATTCTAAAATGTCCAGTGCGCGCGCTTGTCGCTCAAACGTCGTCAAATCCGGAACGCGCGACAGGGTAAGCTCAAACCCAGAGATCTGACGCACGAGCGCCTGTTCGTCGCCCTCGTACTCGAGCGTGATTGACTTTGAATCTCCCATGCGCCCGGCGACGGTTTTATTCATCGCGTCACCCAGAAACCGAACCGTCGCTTCTCGAGTCGTCGACGCGTCCTCTTCTTTGGCGTCGTCGTCGTCGTCGTCGTCCAAACTATCCATTGAACGCACCGAACCCTCGACGAGATACGTCGATATCGCCACTCTATCACCCACTGTGAGTGTATTTTCGGGTATGTCCTCCTCCCGGACCGTGCGCAACACCAAGAGCGCTCGACCTTCGGCCCCTCGCGTCGCCCCGACGACGCGTAAACCGCCCACTCTACTAAAATCGCTCGAATGCTCAGCCAACGCGTCATCCCCTCTCTCATCCCCATCCTCTGAGGCAAACTCCCTCCAATTCGACGCCCTCGCCGTGATTTCCCCTTCCCGCTCGAGTTCGAGTAATTCCCGACCGCGTGCGCTAAACGCCGACACGCGTTCCCGCATTCGACGTCTCGCCTCTTCCGCGGTGTCGGCGTCGACATCCGACTCTGACTGCCCCCCATTCTTCTTCACCGCCCGCGTCTTCCTCCCTCGTTGCCGCACCACCACGCTCGATTTAATCAACTCCCACGCATCGCTCGCCTTGGCCTCGCCCTCGTCCCCGCCGTACCCTTCCCGAACCAAAATCTCAAACGCGCTTCTCAAAAACAACGGATTCGTCGTCGCCCGGTGCGCCCTCGCTCTTCTCGCGTTCCCGCTCGGCGCCGCATCGATCCGTCCATCCGTCGCGATCGCGATCTCCCGGGTGAGATCGAACGCGCGCGAATCGAACGATCCGTCCATCGCCTCTCGCACCGCGTCTCTCGCGACGACGTCGACGGCGTCTCGCAACCACTCGAACGCGTCCGGTCCGCCCAACTCGCGTTTACTCAGAGGATCCTTCCCGAGCGTTTCGATCGCGCGTCGTTCGCGAACCTCGCTCGACATGGACGACGACGACGACGATGAAGATACCGCCGACATCGTCGACGCCTCTCGACGCCCGGCGGCGATCGCGCGCGCAGAGTCGAGGACGCGTCGAGTCGTTACGCAACGCGCACCAGAACCATCCGACGCCGCGAATGCGGACGCGAACGCCACCGCGCGCCCGCGACGCCGACGGGACCCACCGCGACGGACATCACCGCGCGTCGTCGTCGTCGTCGTCGACGTCCCCGCCGCCGTCCCGATCGCGCTCGCGCTCGCCATCGCGCGCGGTCGTCGCGGAGTCACGATGCGCGACACTTTTTGGAGCTTTTCGCTCGAGCGCGCATCCCTCAGATTGCGACGACCGACGGCGCGTTCGCTCGATCGATCGGGCGCGGACGCGCGCGAAGGAAGGGCGCTCGCGCGGACGACGTGACGTCTTCGACGGCGTCTTCTTCGTCGCGGTTCGATCGGGAACGGGGAAAGGGTAGGAAACGTCGCGCGATCTGCTTGAACACGCGCAACCTGAAGAAAGTTTGATTGCTTTGATTTCGGTACGACGATGAAAACGGGACCGGCGTCGGCGTTTCACACGCTGTTCCGGCGCGCGTTCGAGCGGGGACTGGACGATGTGGCGTCGATGTGCGCGACGGCGGCGGCGACGGCGGCGGCGACGACGACGGGAGAGAGGAAGTCGACGAGCGGCGGTACGGACGCGGCCGAGGCGTTGCGAGAAGCGTGGAGGGGGTTTCATGGACGGTACGCGGCGCACACGGTGGCGGAGGACGACGTCTTGTTCCCCACGGTGGCGTCGAGGATTGAAAACGTGGCGTACGCGTACGAGTTTGAACACGAGGCGGAGGAATGGTTGTTTGAGGAGGTGACGTCGTGTTTGGACGCGCTGTGCGAGGCAAAGGATGAAAACGAGAGGAAAGAGCTCGGGGCCAAGGCGGCGATGAAGGTGCACGCGACGAGAACGACGCTCAAGGCGCATTTGGCCAAGGAGAGCGAACACGTGCTGCCCATGTTGGAGAAATCGTTGACGGTGGAGGAGCAAGGGGAGTTGGTTTGGAAGTTTATCGCGGCGTTGCCAGCCAGGGAAGCGTGTGATCTCTTAGCCTGGGCGGCGGCGTCCTCGTCGCAGGACGGTGGGGAAAGTGGTGGGGGAGAATCGGTTGAGGCTTTGGAGACGGCGATGCGGGCACACTCGCAGTCGAGCGCTGGGGTTTCCCTGCGAAGGACACTCGCGGCGAAGGGCGAACGCGCGAGAGCAGCGCAGACTCCCATTGTCAGAGCCTTGTTCGACGAGGAAACGGGTTCTGCGGTGGACGAGGTTGACGACACAAAAGGTGACAAGTTGTCAGATGAACCGTCGCGCAAGCGCAGACGTCAGACGGGCGCGGCGGCGTCGGGCACGAAGCAACAACAAAAACTTCCCATCGATCACATTTTCCAGTTTCACAACGCTCTGCGACACGAGCTTCATCGTCTGGAGCAGGACGTGCTCGCCATTTCGAGCACGGGCACCGAAGAGCGAGACGCTCGATTGGTGCGTATGATTGATGGTAGGTTTGTTTTCCTTCGCGGGGTGTACGAAGCGCACTCCATGTCTGAGGATGACATCGTGTTTCCGGCGCTGGAAGCGAAGAGCGCTCTGCACAATGTGTCGCACTCCTACACGCTGGATCACAAGCAAGAGGCTGAATTGATCAAAACAATTGTAGACTTAGTTGCAGAAATGCGAGCGACCGTCGCAACGGACGGCAAGGGTAAAGGGTTTCGCGACGGCTTGGTGGCTGAAATTCAGCAAGGTTTCGCCGCGATGCGCGTCTCGCTCGAGACACACGTCGCCAAGGAAGAGGCGGAGCTGTGGCCAATGTTCGAGAGACACTTTAGCTTTGAGGAACAAGAGAAAATCGTTGGACTCATCATTGGTAGAACCGGAGCCGAAGTATTGCGTTCGATGCTCATCTGGGTGCGCGAGGCTTTGAACGACGACGAAAGCGAGGGGATGATTTCATCCATGAGACACGCCACGCAGAACACGCACTTTGCGCAATGGATGAACACTTGGTACAGCGGCAACGCCGAAAACATCGAGGTTGGTGACGATTGGGTCAAGTCAAATGGAGAAGCGGCGGCGGAGAAGAGCGACGCAGACGCGAAAAATGAAAACCAGGACGCCATGAGACAGGTGCACGCGTATCTGAGTCTAAAGGCGGGGCGCGATGTAGACAAAGAAACCTTCAAGCCGGGTTGGGAAGACATTTTCAGAATGAACCAAATCCAGCTCGAAGACGCAGTCAGGACTGTCAGTCGCGATGATTCGTTGGCGCCGACTAAAAAGGCGTATCTGATTCAAAATTTACTAGCGTCGAGATGGATCGTCGGCAACCAGCTGCAGGCTCAGAAGGATAAGGGTAAGACGACGAATGTCACAGAGAACGGTGTCCATGCGAGCGAAGCCATGTGTCAGCCGATTGATGCGTCGCGAAAAGAAGGGTGCACGCACTATAAGAGACACTGTCAGCTTGTAGCGCCTTGTTGCAACTCTTCATTTGTCTGTCGATTTTGTCACGACGACGTGAGCGATCACACCATCAACCGCTACGCGGTGAAAGAGATGGTGTGCATGGAGTGTGGCACGCGACAGCCGGTGGCGAACGATTGCAAACAATGCAAAATGTCCATGGCAAAGTATTACTGTAACGTGTGCAATCTTTTCGATGACTCTGGCGAGGCGATTTACCATTGCCCATTTTGCAACGTGTGCCGCCGAGGTAAAGGTTTGGGTGTCGACTTTTATCATTGTATGAAGTGCAACGCTTGCGTGAGTTTGCAGCACGGCAAGCACGAGTGCTCCGAACGCGGCATGGACACCGAATGTCCGGTGTGCAAGGAGTTTTTAGCCGACTCGGAAACCCCAGTCAAGGAACTGCCCTGCGGACATCTCATGCACGCGACGTGCTTTGAGACGTACACGCGGCACTACTACACTTGCCCCATATGTCGCAAATCACTCGGTGACTTTTCTGTGTACTTTAGAATGCTTGATGCCATCTTAGCAGATGAGCGCGAAGACGACCTCCCCGACGCGCTCAAGGGTAAAAAGCAGCGCGTCGCGTGCAACGATTGCGGCAAGGAATCGGATGCAAAGTTTCACTTTGTGTACCACGCGTGCGAACACTGCCGCAGCTACAACACTCGCGTTCTTTCTTTTGTTCCATCTTGAAATACAACACGCAGCACTAAATTATTGTTTACTTACGTACCGATGCTACCGGTTACACGCTGTACAGTATTTTACGTTTTAAGGTTTTGAAACTCCTCGTTGAGTTGCTTCGCGTCTGCAATGTCAACGAGCTCAGCTTCGACGTCGCCCGCCTTGGCTCGCCAGTGCGCCACCTGTTGCTTGAGAACTTGCACCTCTTTACTCACGACATTTTTACCGTTGTCGTTCTTGATTGTTCTAACGCGAGTCGCGTACGTCAACGAATTGTGAGTTTCTTCGACATTCGCGTCGGTGGGCGATACATTGACAAACATGAGCGTCTTGGCGTTTCCTCCCAACGAATCGCTCATCAGCATTGTCAATTTGTGGTTGCGGTACGGAATGTGCCCTTGTTCCGAAGCGAGGGCAGAGATGACATCACCGAGCGCTGACAGAGATTTATTGATGGCTTGCGCCTCTTTGAGAGTGTCACCTTCAGCGCCAGATTTTTTGACGCGCTCGCTGCCGGCGAGATCGACGAATGAGAGCTTGCCCTTTGTTAACGCGCCCGTCTGAAGGTCCGTCGTCTCGATGATGAGAGAGAAGATGAGGTGCGAACGACTCGATTCAACATTCATCTTCGTGCCCGCCGTCTTCCTCACCTTGAGCCCGGCTTGAATCACTTCGGTAATTTCAGCCTCGGTGGCGACAGATACCATGGTGGCGTTCGGCACGGTGACCCATCCTTGTTTATCCTTTTTAATGTCCAACTTTGGTGCGTCGCTCCCTTGGGGTAAAAGTAAGTCCACCAGGTCGTCTCTGTAAAGCTCGAGCATGTAGCACTCCATCTTCACCGAACACTTGCTGGAATCGCGATGGACACACCGCATAACCTCTGAAATGGCGCGCGGCGATAAACCAGGATTAGCGTCGTCGCCGTAAATCGTAAACGTCTTGCCGCTTCCCGTTTGTCCGTATGCGAAAATGCATACGTTGTATCCGTCGATAGCGCTTTGAACCAAGTATCGAGTGTCTTCGAACACTTGTTCCTGCGTCGCATTCGCTGGGAAAACCTCGTCAAACTCGCAAGATCTATCCTTCTTTTCGCCGCGCCACGGGTACGAGCAAGTAAACTCATCGGGGGTCTTCAAAACAACCTTTTGATCTTGGCTCCTCTCGATGCCCGTGAGTGGTCTCGTCCGCGCGTAGACTCGGATTTTCCCCTTCAAATCCTCCAACATGTTAAAGTAACGCCTGCGAAGAGTCACCTCGCCCGTGTACTTTTCTTCAAGTTCTTTGATTTTTTGCGTTTGCGCAGACATGAGATCGCGCGTCGTCACTTGCTGCGCCTCAAACGTCGCCCGCGTCTCGCGCAGCTCTTCCAACTCTTTCAACATTTCTTCCGTCATCATCGCCTTCTTTTCGTCGTACTCTTGACGAAGAGACGCGATTTCTCTCTCAAGCGCTCCGGCGCGAGACTCCGCGGCGTTGTACTTGGTTTGAATATCGTTCACATCAGCCTTTGTCGATTCCAAAAGACGACTCAACTCGTGCGCGTGCGCCGCCTCGGCCCGTTTTGCCTTTTGTTGAAGCACCACGACTTGCTGCTGGAGTTCGTTCTTCTCCGCCTCGTTTGCCCGCGCCCGCTCGGTCTCAATTGCCAACTCATCCGTGAGTTCTTTAATCTGGATAGCCGTCAAATCTTCGAGTTTATCCGAACGGTTATCCCCACTCGCTGTCGCCGCCGCGCTCGCTGCCGTCTCTCGCGACTCTTTCAACTGTGACTCGAGGATTCTCACAGTCTCAATCATTTCGGCTTTGCTCGCCCGCTCAGCCTCAAGCCGATCCGAGGCTTCGTGGTACGCCTCGGTCGCTCGGCTCAGCTCGTCTTGCAAACCAGATCGTTCGGCCCGAGCGTCTTCAAGTTTGGATTTAAGATCCCGAATCTCCAAGCGAGAGCGATCATCAGTCGATCGTCGACTCGCTTGATGCGCGAACGCCGCGTCAGACGCTTGCGTGAGCTCTTCTCCGGTGGATTCTTGCGCCGGTTTCTTACTCGGCGTCGCCGCTTCCTCAGCTGCTTTTTTATCAGCCATCTTTTTCATCATGACGTCGTTGATGTGCGTCTGAAGCGACATGCAAATATTTTCGCCGTCTCTCGTTTCGAACTGAAACACGTGAAGCGCGCCAGAGACGCGCATTTTGAAAAACACGGCGTGCGGCGCAGAACCAAACTGCATAATGTCTCTCAAGTCAGCCGTATATAAATACTCCATCGGTTGCTCGCGGAAAAAGTGCACCCCACGCTTATTCACGCCGACAATGAGCTTGCCTGGGAGTAAGCCGATGGGATCATCCACGCGTCTCGCCGGGTAAAACACTGAATTTCCATACGGCAACGATCGAATCATTCGGAGCAACGCCTGTCGCGCCTCGTCGCTCGTCATCGATTTGATTGGAGCGTGTTGTTCTACGACGTGTTTGGCCCACTCGATCGCCGGACGAGTGGGGAGCATCATTCTCGGAATGTACTTTTGAATCGTCGACGCGAGCGTCGATGCGTCTTCGCCAAGCCGCGGTCCCTCCTCGGCTTGTACTTGTAAAGCGGCGAGCAACGCGGCGTCGTCGCGAGACAACGGGTAGTTACCCATCATAAAGTCGTGTTTCGCCTGAACGTACGAAAGCAACACAAAGGTTGGCTCTTCGATGCTCTCATCGCTCTCTCTGAACATTCGCTTTTTGAAGAGCAGACCGGTTTGTACCGCCGTCGCCTTGCTCGGCGTCGCTTCGAGCTTCATCGCGCGCAAGTCGCCGAGAGCGTCGGTGAGAAAGGATCCATCGCCGACGTCGTGGTGTTCCTCGGACAAAAGCCCCTCCTTGAGAACTGGTGACACTTTGCCGAAATACTTGCGAACGGCGTACAACGAAAACGTGGAGTGCGACTTCAAATGAATCGCATCGGCGAGCTTCTCCACCGTCTCCTTAACAGTCGCCGTCAAATCGTACGCCACATCCTCAAACGTTCCATCCAAAAACGAAACAACCACTCGAAGCTCCTCACCCTTAGCAAAAGCGATAATCTCTTCGGGTGTTGGCTCGTACCTACGCGTCGCCGTCTTGCTCGCGTGTTTCATCGCCGTCATCGCCGACCTCGCCAACGGCTGCGTCTCCATCGATCCCCGAATCGACACCTCATTCATGTACTCGGATACGAACCGCAAGAAATCCCTCGACGGCGAAAAGAGCGCGGCGAAAAGTCTCAACAACTCCCACGCCTTTCGCCGCCCCCGCTCCCCGCTCGCGCTCCTCGACGCCCGAATCATTTGCATGTACACCTCGTCCACCAAATCCTCTCGTTTTATAACCTCCTTACAAATCTTCTGCACCGCCGCCGCGAACCCATCCCTCGACGAATCCTCGTTTTCATCCACGAGCGTCATCAACACCGCGTGCAACTTGACGCTCTTCGCCGCGTGATCCGAGTTCAACCGCAACACCGGCGTCGATACCGTCGGCGATGCCGTCGTCGCGCGCTTTTTATTCCCATTCGTCACCGCGCCCGGCGAAATCGTCAACGCGTCCCTCACCGCCCGCGCCGCCGAAGCCCCGTCTACCGCGGACGACGCAGACCCACGAACGGGTTTCGGGCTCGACGGGTTCGACGCCGACCCTCGTCGCAGCGTTCCGAAGATACCCGGCGACGACGACGCGTTCGAGCGTTGATGATGATTCTGATTCATCACGAATCTCTCACAGAGCGCATTCGTCGCGCACTGCGCGATCGCGTCGTCCCCCGGGACGTACCCACGCACCGAGTCGTCGTCCGTTCGTCTCTCGTTCCCGGTCCCGCTCGGTGTCGTCGGCGCGCTCGTCGTCATCGGCGTCGAACGATTGATGAGATTTAAGATGACGAGGCTAATTTTGGCGCTACAAAAACAGTTACAAAAACAGTTGGTTTACTTACGCGACATTGAGCGACTGCGATTGACGACGGTGATCGATACCGGACGCTCGCCGTCGACCGCGACGCTCGATGGCCCAGGCGTGGTACCACCGCAACGCGTGATCCCGCGGGGACCCGGCGAGGACGCCGTCGACGAAGAGGGCGTGGGCGTCGGACGCGTAGACGCCGACGCCGTGACACGCGGAAACGTTTGAAATCTTCCCATCGTTGGACGCGCGCTGAGCTTGGACGTCGACGGAGAGTTTGATGAATGCGTTCGTGCGCTTGCGGTGGAGACCGAGGGGGGCGATGACGCGCTCGAGGGACTCGAAACCAGACGGAGTGGAACCGACGCGGATGGCGTCCGCGGCGGTCGGGGCGATGAGGAATAATCTCCAGAGCACGCGGTCGACTTGGAGTCGAGTGGTGCAGTTGAGCATCATGCACGCGACGAGGAGTTTCCATTCGTCTTGCCAAAGGATTTCTTCGAGGAGTCCGAACGGGGAAAGCGGTGGGGACCACCAGTGACGGACGGGTTCCGGACCGCCGTCGGGCGGAGACGTCGTCGGATTTGGCGACGGTTCGACGGCGGATTTGGACGGCGCTAACGGCGTGTGCGCTGGCGTGTTTTCATCGTACTCTTCGTCGTCGGAGGCGGCGCGCGTGGCGGTGACGACGATCCCTCCCGCGTCGTCGTCGGCGCCTTCGTCGTTCTCGGCGAGCGGATCGGGCGCCAATCGAAGCGGCGTTCTCGTCTCATCCTCTCCGCCCGCGGCGATGCGCGTAAAACTCCTCCGAACCGGCGTCGTCCCGGCGATCCCGTCGACGTCTTCTTTCCATAACGCCGCGCGTAAGAGTTCCGTCTGATCGCTCAGACCGTCTTCGCTCACGCGAGCTTCTCGAACGCCGTTGCCGCCGTGACTGGCGCGCGGCCAAGACAATTTGTCGCACTCGACGTCCACGGCGTTCAACACGTCGAGAGCATCCTTGAACCGCTCCCCGGTTGGACTCACGAATTCAACCATCCACGGGAGGTGTTTTAACGAACACGCCCCGGACGCGGTGCCCCGCGGATCGGCGCGAGACCGGTTTACCGCCGGGACCTCCTCGATCGGGCGCACGGCGAGTTCGGCTCGCCAGCCGTCCAAAGCGTCGGCGGTACCGCGCGCCTCTGCCGCTCGACACCTCAACACAAACATTTGTCTCGCCGGTTCGTACTCGCGGTAGTAACACAAGTGCGCGCATAAGTGATGCGGCGAACCCGTCGACGCCATGACGGGACACTTCGCTCGAAGTTGACGCAAATCCTTCGGCGGGGCGTCGAATTTCGTAATCTGAATATCCAACGCCGCTTGCGATTCCATGGCTAACATTTTCACCCTCTCCCTGTCCCTCGCGTACCCTTCCGGGTCAATCCTTTTATACAACGTCCGCGCTTCTCTCCGAATCGCCGTGAGCGCGTCCCGGGCTTTCCCCACGCGCGGTGCTCTGGTTTTCACGCGACAACTCGCGTTGACGTGCAACCGATGCGTCTCTTGCAACATGTTTTGCAACGCGTTCCCCGCCCTCGCGATGGATTCCTCGCAGTTTGCCTCAAACTCCAATCGCCGCCAGTTTTCCTCCTTCTTTTCAATCTTCACCCGCTTCACCGTCGGTTCATCGAACGCATCCTTCACGTCGTCCTTATCGTCGTCCTCCTCCTCCGTCTTTGCCGCCGACGCGCGTTTTTCAAACGTTTCTACGACGCCTCGAAAATGTCTCAAAAACCCATGCGCCGCCGCCTCGTGCGCGTCGTGCGCGTTTTTTCGTTTCGCCGTCGTCAAGTACGTTTCCAACGCCTCCTCCGCCGCCGTCACCGCCGATGCGAGCGTGTCGTGTCGCGTCACCGACGTTTCATTCGGAGAGACGGTTGCTTCGTCGACACCATCGTGTTTTCGCTCGGCATCCGTTCGGACACCAGCGGGAGACGCCCCCGGCGACGCGAAGTACTTGCTCCGCACGACGACGGGCGGTGTTTCTGCGTTTTCGTCGTTTTCCTTCTTCATGGATGCGTCATCTCTCGGGGGACGCGCGCGGCATCGGGTTGGTTACTCAGCAGCAGAGGCTGACTGTGAAGCGCTTTTTCGCGCGAGAGTCCTTCAGGCTTTATTAAAAATGTACACTAGAACCGTCGTCACGTCGTCAGAAACCCTGAAAACAGACGTCGTACCGCGGAATCGGGGCGCCGGTGGGGATTTTCTTGCCGTCGATGCGGATCCAAGGCTTGGAAACCGGAACGGGGTGGACGTCGACGGCGTCGGTTTTCTTCCGCGATAGAGATTCCACGTCAAATCCAGGGGTTAAATCGAAAGAATGCCGCCAAGACGGCGCGTTGGCAGAGGGTGGTGGGAACGGACGCGCGCTTCCCGCGGGATACCAGTCGCCGAGTTCGTGACCGGTGCGTAGGACGTCCATGTCGGGCCAAAAGGCAATCATGAGCGTTCGGCGTTTGTCGATTGGCGCCGTCGCTGTCGCGCGCGCGTCGGGCTCTGGTCGAACACCTCGGCCGGGAATGACTCCGTGGAGGTAATCTCCGTTAAAAACCGCGATTCGACCGGTCTTGGGGTAGACGAGCCATCCTCTGGATGCGAGTTCCGTTGACGTGTCGAGCTGGTTCGTGACGAGCGTCGGCCCGCCGCAACATCCGTCGACGTACACGATGACTGAGCAAATCGGATGCTTGACGCCACCGATGCCTTCGTCGTGGGAATCAAAGTGCATCTGGTGACCGTCTGCGTGCGGCCGCGCGTGCGCCCACCACTCGGCGTACTCGGCGTCGCGAACCGCCGGGAAATATTCCGCGGCGACGTCTCTCACGACGTGTACCAAGACATCCATCTTGCTCTCCGCATCCTTCGGTGACGCGCGGCGCTCTTGCACGTACGAAAAGAACGCCGTCTTCGGGTTCCAATAATCGTGTTCGTCCCAAAACCCATTCTCGATCGTCCGTGTGCCGTCACTAAATGGAAACGCTTCGTCGCGCAGCCAGGAAAGGACCTCGTCGCTCAACGCGCCGTCGCGCGCGTACACAATGCCGTCCGGCGGTTTCTCAAAATCCGTCGGCGCCAGCGCGTACGACAAGACATCCGGACCAAGCCTGTGCGTGTATCCCAAAAACTCGAGCAAATCGCCCGCCTCGTCTTCGCGCGCTCGTTGACAGAGCAACAGCGCGAGCTGCGACCCGACGTCTCGCACGCCCTTGGCGATTCCGAGACGCTCGGCATCCGCTCCGGCTCGCAACGCCTCCTCCATCGCGCGCTCTAATCCAACCCTTAAACCGGCTTCCAACGCATCGAACCCGTCGACGGCGCACCGCCTTTCCATCAACGCCCATTTCACCCAAACTCGCGACGAGCACCCGTCGTCCTCCTCCTCCGCCTCCATCGCCCGCGCGTACTTCTCCCTCGCCTCGTGCGCCTCACACCCACCGCGCGCCCTCGCGGCGTCACCTTCCGCTTCAAATGCGCGCCAATCATCAGTAACGCGCGCGCGTTTCGCGGCGGCTTTCGACGACGACGACGACATGGGTGACAACGACGCGCGCGTCGGTTACACGCGACGCCCGTCGAATTCACAGTTCCCCGTTCACGCCCCACCGTCCACCGCGCCCCCACCGCCGCTCCCGTTCGCACTCTTCGCTCGCGCCGCGCACGTCTGCCTCAACTCCTCTTTCGCCGCCGCGTGCGTCGCCTCTAATCTCCGTTCCTCGGCGTCTAACCGCGCGCACAGTTCCTCACGCAGTTTTCGAACCAACGCGCTCGCGTCCTCGTGCACCCGCACGACGCGCGACGACGACGACGACGACGACGACGCGAGCGCCCCGCCGATATCGTCGACGTCGACGTCCGCGAAGAGCGCCGCGACGGGGGATCTTCGGTCGTCCGTCGGCGTCGGGTGCATCGCATTCTGAGGACGTTCGCGTTCGATTCGCGATTCGTGTGTGTCTCGTTTTCACGAGTCATGAACCGTCAGATGTGTGTGGGGTGAAGCTTTTCTGAAATTCATCCCACCGAGCGCGCGGCGTCACTTGTCGACGGCCGGACGCACCGACCGACGGCGACGGGCGAGAAGACGGACGGGCGAAAGACGGCGCGCGACCGAAGACAGACGCGATGATCATTCCGGTGCGATGCTTCACGTGCGGTAAGGTGATCGGAAACAAATGGGACACCTACCTGGATCTCTTGCAGGCGGACTACAGCGAAAGAGACGCGCTCGACGCGCTGGGTTTGCAGCGGTACTGCTGCAGACGGATGGTGATGTGTCACGTGGATTTGATTGAAAAGTTGTTGAGGTATAACACGCTCGAACGCATGGATGGGGCGTGAGGAAGCGAGGGGTGAGAGACGACTGCGTGTTTAGGTTTATAGCCGTCGGTTTGGGAAAAGACGACGGATAGGAAAGAGAGAGGAGGGAGAGAGCGCGCGGTGGCGTGCGCGACGCACGGCGTGAGTATTAGTAGGTATAATAAAGAATCGTTTTACAAACAGATGGATCACCACTCTTTCGGGCGGGCTGCTAATTGGGCCGCTTTGTAAGCCGCTTTGCCCGTTTTCCTAGACCCGTCGACGTCTACGAAAGTCTTGACACCGTTTTCATCGGTAAACCAGCGCGTGTGATGCGTCGTCGTCGCCGCCGCCTTTTTCGACGCGGCACCGCGACTCGTTCGGCCGAGTTCAGCGGCGGTGGCGGGTCTGGCAAAGCTCGCGGCGACGGCGGATTTGGGACCGCCGAATTGCCCGGCGTAATCGACGTGTACGATTTCGCCCTCGTGAAAACTCTGCGGCGCGAGCTCATCCACCGGAACAAAGTGTGGAAGTCTCGCGCGCCAAGGTGCACTCGTCTTGATGCTCGTCGTCGGAAGCATCGCCATTCGACTGACGTTTCGAGACGCCGGCGGTGGGTAGCGCCTCGGCGTCTCTTCTTCCTCTTCCCAATCATCCTCCTCGTAATCGTCGCGAACGCTCGCGTTTCCTCCCGTCCTCCCCGTGTTTTCCTTGGCGAACGGGTTAAATCTATTCGCATCCGCCTGTCTGAACGCCCCGAACGTCTCGCGATCGTCCTCCGTGAGCGCGTCTTCTAATTCTACATCCTCCGCCGCAGTCGTCGGCGTCTCCAGCCGAACCGACGCCGGGCCTAGAACCTCCTTTTCTTTTCGCGCCTCCGCCTCCGCGCTCGCTCGCCTCGCTTCTTCCTGCACTACAAAACTCGGTTTCACCATCAACAGTTCATCCTCGGCGTCTCGATCCGGGTCCGCTTCTGAATCCGAATCGAACCGCGGTCGCGCCGACGCTTTCAAAGCGTCTTCCTCCAACGTCATCTGTTTCGTCGTCGTCGTCGTCGTCGTCGTCGTCGTCCCGCTTCGATCGATGTCGGCGTCGAACGAACCGCTCGGGTAACATTCGTCGACGTCGTCGTCGTCGTCGTCGTTCGAAATCGATGCCTCAACGGCGCGTAACGCGCGAGCCACACCCTCGTCGTTCCAACCGTCTTTGAAACCGTCGTCGTCTTCAGCACCGAACCCGTCTCCACCGGCGTCGTCCCACCCCTCGTCGTCGTCGTCGTCGTCGCCGTCGACGTCCTCATCGCCGTCATCGCCGTCGTCGCCGTCGTCGTCGTCCCATCCGTCGTCGTCGTCCCATCGATCGTCCTCCTCGGCGGGCATCTTGTGACGACATCGTTCGTCACTCTGCGTCGCGCGTTCGCCCCGTTCCTTCTTTCTCCTCTCATTAGAGGGGAGGAGGGGCGAAAGCGAATCGGCGAACGAATCCTCCGTCGAGGGCTTTAGGTGCGCGGACAGACCGGCGGTTAAAACGCGCGAGCGGAGCGCACCGAACAACCTTCAATCAGTCATGCCGCAGCAGCAAAAGCGAAGAGGCTCGAACGGCCCGGCTTCGTCGACGACGACCGGGGCGTCGCACGGAGCGTCGTCTTCGGCGCACGGGACGACGGCGCACGCGCGCGTGGGAGTTTTGAAACCGGTGATTTTACCGTCGATGCGCATGGAAACCGGGACGAGCGTGGACGAGGCGTTGGCGGCGTCGAGGGCGTTCGCGGGAAGAGCCACCTGGGGCGCTGGTGGCGAGAGCGGGGGGGGTCGTTCGGGTGGTAGGAACGAGAGTGAACGCGTGAGCGGTGGGGGATCGCCGCACGAGGAAGATGGCGGGGTTGGAGGGCGCGGGGCATCGGCGCTCGGAGGGGCGACGTGGGGCGCGAGCCGCGGAGAAGACGCGCGGAGAGGGGACGACGTCGGGGAGTCGAGACGAGCGGCGGCGGCGGCGGCGGCGGCG
>Ga0181600_10001792_pt1 | contig 16690 bp, 18 predicted proteins | sample 041ome_2_FD_132982 | JGI IMG/M metagenome (GOLD analysis project Ga0181600, IMG submission 132982) | Coastal salt marsh microbial communities from the Groves Creek Marsh, Skidaway Island, Georgia - 041406US metaG (megahit assembly) | ecosystem: Environmental > Aquatic > Marine > Intertidal zone... | reverse complement strand
TGTTGATGTTTGTAATAGTCTGTATGACAAGTTGCAAATTCTCTATCCCAGTCTAAATCTAGATCAAGTTTTTGAAGCTGGGACTTCATATTTTCAATATTGTTTAATGTCCAGTCTTGAGGGTGGGTTTTATATTGGATCGCTGCATTTTCTGCCGGCAAACCGAAAGCGTCCCATCCCATGGGGTGTATTACTTCATCGCCCTTTAATTTGTGATAGCGGGCACATATATCGCCAATGACATAATTTCTTACATGACCCATATGAATATTTCCTGACGGATAAGGAAACATTTCAAGGATATAATTTTTATTACTCAATAATTATTTACTGATCTTGTTGGCTAATTTGGTTGGCCTTATTTAATATCAATAACGTTAATTGTTTAGACTCATTAGTATATGGCTTTTTATCACCAACCCAGCCATCTTCAATCTTGTTTTGACAAATTATATTTGTGGATACCCCGGTAGAAATTAACTCAGTGCTTGTAATTTTGATTTTAATAATACAGCGTTTATCAGTAAGACCCTCTTCATAGATATATTCCGTTTCTAGGTAGCCCCCTTGAGAATCGATATTTCTTAGAGGATAATCAGACACTGCGTCTAGTGATGCCTCCCATAAAAATCTATTATAAGTTAGTGCAAATGTTCCTTTATTTTCCCGATCTCGATTTAAAAGATCTTGAAAAGGCAAATTTAATTCATCATCAACAATTCCATCGGCACCCGCTGCCATTTCTTTATCTTTACAAATCTTATATCTAAGCGATCCTTTTTTAATGTTTCTAACGGGGTTATCACAGTAACCATGAACCTCGTCTAGTCTTTTTAGATTTTCTTGATATTGACCACCGATCATCCCTCCCCCACAAGAGACTAAAAAAAGCAAACTTAATGTTGTAAAAGCTAGGTTTTTTAACACGATCAGCAGTTTAATATTAATTAAGGAGTTTTAAACAAAAAAAAAGCAGGTTCTTTTGGAACCTGCTTTTTGATAATAGATTTTATTCTGATTAGAATGATACAGTTGTACCAACAGCAATGTTAGTTCCAACAGAACCACTTGTGTAACCAGAAGTGTTTTGTAATTCAGCATAAACTGATACGCCACCACCAAGAGATCTTGATAATTTTGCTTCAGTTTTTGTTGATGAATTTGAACCTTGCTCACCACTTTGGTAACCAACTGCCCATGATGTATCTGCATCAAGAGAACCTGATACTGCTATACCATAGCTTGTTGAGTCTGTAGCTTCATCAGTTGACTGGAAACCAGCGCTAACTGTCATACCCTCAACAGGCATAGAGATTGTACCACCAGTAGTAGTTTCGTCTAAAGTACCTGATTGTGTCGCAGTTGCAAGAGTTACAGTTGCTGAACCAACAGGTAAAGCGATTGATAAACCACTTGCGTAGTCACCAGAAGCTGTCTCTACGTTGTTGATACCAGAGTTAGCATAGTCCATTAAGTAACCAAGAGAAACAGTTGCGCCTGCTACAGTTGTAGAAGCGTTGAAACCATAACCTTCAGTATTGGCAATACCAGTAGCTGAGTCAACAGCACCAGCACCGTAACCACCTTCGTCAACTTCAGCACCAGCAACATTACCAACTTCACCAACGTCACCACCAACGATGTCAATTTCACCAACAGTGATTGAGAAGCCGTCAGCAGCAAAAGTAACTGCGCTTAAGCCAGTAGCAGCTGTTGCGCTAGCGTTGTCGTTACTGTCTAAAGTAATACCAGCACCAGCTGAAACGGACATACCGCCTGCAGTTGCTGTTGATAGTGAGAATGCAACGCCACCACCTTGTAGGAACATAGTTCCTGTTGTGCTTACGTTGTCAGCTGTTGTATCACCACCAGTAGTGTTACCACCAGTGATCATATGTAAACCATATGAACCGGATACAGATACGTCTGCATTAGCCGCTGATGTTGAGAACACAGCTGCTGCTAATGAAGATACCATTAAGATTAGTTTTTTCATTTTTTTAATCCTTTCGTGATTAAATTTAATCAAGACTTAATATCCATTTTTTTACACCAAAATAAATATTTTAGGTCTCAAATTTCTAGGATATTGTAAAATTGTTGCATTTTTGCAACGCCTTTAGTTATTTTTCCAATATTCTCTTTGGTTATTCAAATATTCTAAAAACTCCCCATTTTGTTGTTCAAAAGCTAGTTTTTTAATAGATTTCTTATGAACCGATCCTCTTATTTGGCTTTTGCTTGCGGTTCTGGAGAAAAATTCTTTTCTTTTTTCGCTATCATACTGAACATCTAAATTACAATAGTTATAAACGATAGTTGCCATGCCTTTTGGGTCTGAAACTAAATCTTCATATTTAATTGAGAGAAAATCGATTTTTGCTTCATCTCTCCAATATCGAATGATTTCTTCATGATTGGCGTACATTGTTGCAATATTGAAAAAAGATGAGGCGTAGGCAATATTTCCAACATAAAATTGTTGATATAGTGAAATAGCATTGTCCCAAGCGTCTCTGTGAATATATAGAATTTTGGCTTTTGGAAATCTTTTTTTTATGAACCCAATATAATTAAAATTACCGGGCAATTTGTCTAAAATAAACTTTTTATTTTGCTCATTATTTAAAAATCTTACCCTTCTTAAATAGGTTTGACCCGGCTCTTCGTCTCCCAGATATTGGCTCTCTAAGGGGTTAGCATGATCGGGGTCTACAACCCTATTATAGATTTCATGTAGGCTTAAAATTTCTCCACAAGAAAAAACCTCACCTGAGGCTGTAATAATAGACTCTAGAAGAGTAGTTCCTGACCTAGGCATCCCAGTTATAAAAACTAATTCTTTCCCATCATCTTCATAATTAGGAATAGAATATCTTTCATAACTATCCTTAATCTTCTTTATATAGTTTTGATTTTCGAGAGGCTTAAATCTTTGAATTTGAAGAACTTCAGAATTTCCTTGAACAAAATTCATATCGGACAAGAGCTGGTTATCTTTTAAATGCGTTTTTCCAAGTCCAAAATAAACAGGTGATAGGGTTTGTGCTTTTTGAATATGATTTTGAAATTTACAGCCCTTTATAAACTCATTAGCATTAAAAACAATTTGATCATTTATTGAATTTACATCTAAACTTGCCTGATAATAAAAAAGTTCAGGATGGAATTTTTTTGAATGCGCCAATTTTAGAAATTTCCATACATCTTCTTCGTGACCACTAGCGATAAAAATATCTAGCATTAGATACATTGTTTGATGGTTTTTTGATAAATTGTCATATGTAATTCTTTTTTGAAGATTGATGGCAATGTCGTATGCCGTTGAAAAATTTCTTTTCTTTAAATGATATTCTGCCAGAGAAATATAGGGATGATATCCCTCTTCATCTAATTTTAAAGCCAGATTAGCAAATTGGTAAGTCTTCTCAAATTCATCAAATTTGATAAATAGGTGAGCAATATTTACAACAACATCATAATCATCATTTTGGATTGCATGGGCATCTAAGAATATGTTTAGGGCCCCAGCAAATTTTTGTTGTACCAATAACGCTATACCTAATGTTTTTAGTACAAGAAAATTTTTCTTATTTTGACTATATAACTCCCATGCTAATTGTTCGGCTTGAGAATTATTTTTTTCTTGAAGTAGTCTTGCTATGTGTTCTATGCGTTGCTTCATAAAATTATTTGTTATAAAGTTAGATTAACATAAACTAATTCGAACTATGTTCATCAAAAATATTAAAATTAGATACCTCGATAACTTAATTAAAAAATATATAGAAATATCTGACTTTAAAGAAATACATAAAATATTAGCCCCACTGTTTGATAAAGACAAGAATCAATTATCTATCTTATTAAAATCTAATTTGTTCAAAATGCTAGAAGATGAAAAATCCAGCAGCTTATTTTCTCAAAATTTAATCTGGGTAAAGTCATTCAACTTAAAAGATACAAACATAATCAATGATTTTTTAAATTTTTATTTTGACAATATTGAGTTTGGGTATTTTGGACCTAAAAATTATGCTGATTATTCTTTAGACCTTTTAGAGGAATTAAAAATGGAAAGCGATATTACTTTTGATGAATTAAAAAATTTTTCATATGTATATCAATATTTTATTTCTCAATTAAACAAAGATAAATATGTTATTTTAAATTCTGACTTAGTTTTTTTCGAGAGTGAAATCCAAAGATATTTTACTCATTATTATCTTTCAAAATGTTATTTTTACATAGTAAAAAACCCAAGATTAGTTTTTGATGATATTAAATCTCTCAATCCCGGTCTTGATAGTCAAATTGCTTTAAATTTACTTTTGAACAGAGATGAAAAAAATACTTTTACATATAATAAAAACAAAACACATTTTTTTGAAAATAACAAACAAGGATGGGGTGTTAATGTTAGTAGTTGGACCAATGCTAATGTTCTAAGTACATTTAGGGGGATGGCCTTTAAGCTTGAAGACATTGTCAATAAACCCCAGGAAATATTCACGGATATAATCGGCCATTTAATTCAACATGGGGTTAAAATTAAACTTAACTATCAGGTTATTGATAACTTTATTGAATTAAATTCAAATAAAATCAGAGTTAATATTGAACCAAAGCCACTTTCAAACAAAGAATTAAAGCTCTTCAAAAGAGATTTAGGCGCCGTATCAAATTCTTTTAAGTACTTAATTTAATATATTTATGGGAATAAACTATCCTGCCTTAAACACCGTAGTTAAAAACATAAAAGAAATTTCACCACACACCAGTCTTATAATAGTATCTAAAAACCGTAGTTATGAAGACATTGATGAATTATTAAGTAACAATTACAGCGAATTCGGAGAAAATAGAGTTCAAGAAGCACAATCAAAATTTTCCTCTTTAAGAGATAAATACCAATTTAAGTTACACATGTTAGGACCTCTGCAATCAAATAAAATTGAATTGGCTTTACAAATATTTGATACCATTCAATCAATTGATCGAATTAAAATAGTTAGAAGTATTGAAAGTTTTTTAAAAAAAAAAGATTTACCGATTAGAACAAAAAATTTTTTTATTCAAGTTAACATTGGTAATGAACCGCAAAAGTCGGGTATTAAAATAGAAGATTGCAAGGATTTTTATTTATTTTGTAAAGATATAATAAATATTCAAGGGTTAATGTGCATACCGCCTTTAAATGATAACCCAACAAGGTATTTTGATCAACTAATCGAACTTAAAAAAAAAATTAATAATAATTTAAAAATTAGTATGGGCATGAGCGCAGACTATTTGGAGGCCTTAAATAAGAAAGCTAATTTTATTAGAGTAGGGAGCAAACTATTTATTTGAGGTATTTATTTATTTTTTTTATTTTCCTATTTTCTAATAATGTCTTTTCCAAAGATATAAATTGCAGATTTGAAGAAGTTTATAGTAATGGTCAAACTCAAGAGGGCATTATACTTGTTAGAAAAAATAAAATTCGGTATGAGTATGATGATGAAAAATTATTCACTATTTTTTTTAATAACAATTGGTCTGTTTTACAAAATAATTCATTAAATTTTATAGCCAATGATCAGCTTGATCTGAGCTTAATGGAAAAGCTTAAAGATATCTTGAAACAATTTCCGAATACCCAAAGCCCAATTTATTTTGAAGAATATTTTATTTCTTTTGATTTTGACAATAACAAAGAGTTCTACTCAAACATTGTTATTAAGTCTAATAGTCTCAATATGAGAATTTATTTCTATGATTGTAAATTTGATCCAATAAACATTATTTATTTTAACAGTAAGCCCTATTTTAAATTTAACAGATGATTCCAATTCGTTTTATATCTAATGATCAAAAAAAACTTAATTTTTTTAAGCACTTACTTTTTCAAAAATTTGAATATAGAGAAGATGATGACTCCAAAATTGTTTGTAATTTTGATTTTTTAAAATCAGAAACTAAAATTTGTTATTATAACACACAATATAGCTTTCAAACACTGCCGACCTCCTTGCAAGAAATTTTTATATATTTTGATCAAACTAATAAGCTTATAAATTTTAAATTTTCCAATTTATCTTTTTTCCCTTTTAAATCAGAAATAATGAAAGAAGATAAAAAAATAAATCTTACAAATATTCATAGAACTATTTTACTCTATTTGCTTTCGAGCAATGACGGAATAAACAAAATAGATTTATATCAAAAAATATGGCCAAATGATAAAGAATGTATTTTGAATAAATTAGATACTCATTTAACTAATTTAAAAAATTTAATTAATCTAAATTTTAATATTCAACCAAATATTATAACAACAAATAGAAAGATCATTATTAGTTAATTAAAATATCTCTTTTGCCCGCATGATTTGGTACAGAAACAACACCTCTTTCTTCAAGGGTTTCCATTATTCTTGCCGCTTTGTTGTAACCTATTTGAAAATTTCTTTGGAGAAAACTTGTAGATGCTTTGCCTGAATTTCTTATTAAATCAACTGATTTAGAAACTAACTCTTCGTCCTCATCACTGAGTGATTGATAATCTTCATTATTATTTTTGATAATTTCATCTAACTCTTCTAAATATTCTACCTTTTGAGTTTTTTTAATTTCTCTTATAATTTTATTTACCTCATTGTCTGAAATAAATGCTGATTGATATCTAATTATATTCCCACCATTTTTCGTCATCAGCATATCGCCATTTCCGAGGAGTTGCTCCGCACCTATTTCCCCTAAGATGGTTCTGCTATCATATTTACTAGCTACCTGAAAACTTATTCTCGAGGGAAAATTCGCTTTGATACTACCCGTGATTATGTCAACGCTTGGCCTTTGTGTTGCCATGACTAAGTGGATGCCACATGCCCTCGCCATTTGTGCAAGGCGCTGTACATAGTGTTCAACTTCTTTTCCGGCGGTCATCATTAGATCTGCCATTTCATCAATAAAAACAACAATATATGGTAATTTTTCATTGACCTTTTCATTAAACCCCTCCAGGCTTCGGGTATTTTCTTCATTCATTAAGGAATATCTTCTTTCCATTTCTTTTGTTACCCATTTCAGGGCTAAAATTGCTTTTTTGGGTTCAGTGACAACAGGGGTCAGCAAGTGTGCAATATCATTATAAACACTTAATTCGAGCATCTTTGGATCTATTAAAATAAGTCTTAGGTCTTTGGGAGAAAATTTATAAAGCAAACTGGTTAATAAGGTGTTGATGAACACTGATTTTCCGGAACCGGTTGTGCCCGCAACCAGTAGATGGGGCGTTTTACTTAAATCAATAACTTCTATATTCCCCGCAATATCTTTACCTATACAGATAGGGATTTTGTGAGAGGAATTTTTAAAATTATTATTGCTTAATAATTCTCGGATTGTAACTGCTTCTCTTTTTTGGTTTGGTATTTCAACGCCAAGAAATTGAGTGCCATAAATTTGTGCAATTCTGACAGCGCCAACCCCCATACTTCTCGATACATCACCGGCTAAATTAATAATTGTACTAATTTTAATTCCAGCAGCGGGCAATATCTCAAAAAGTGTGATGACCGGACCCGGCTTAATATTAATAACCTCAATAGAAATATTAAAATCCGCAAAGACTTTTTCTAGTAGCTTAGAAAGTTCTGTAAGGTCTTTTTCTTTATCTTTATTAACTAAATTTCTATCTGTCGACTCTAGTATTTCAAGAGATGGGGACTCATACGAATTACGTTTATTAAATATTTCTTTTTTAGCAAGGCTTTGATTTTCGGGTATCACATCAGCATTCCCGACTCTTCTAATGATAGGTTCCTTTTTTATATTATTTTCTTTTTGATTTATTTTTTGCTTTTTTAAATTCATTCTTGTGAGATTGAAGTTTGGTAAGGTGAAAAAGAAAAATAATTTTTGTGAAAAAATAAAAATGACTATACCTAAAATTGTTAATATATAGCTTGTTAGGTCATTATTATGAATGGCAAATAAGTTTTTGGATAAAATTCCCCAAGTATTTAAATCGCTCCAAATTTCTGGATTTATTTTGTGGTATATAAATATTTGGGGGAATAAAATTAAACTAATAAAAAAAAATAAAATCCTGATAAAAATATAATTGGCGTTTATCCCTTTTAAAATGATTAATGATCTTGTGAAAAAAAATACAGATACCCCATACCCCGCAATACCAAATGTATAAAAAATGAAGCTTGCAAAATAAGAGCCGGTATTGCCTAAATAGTTTGAGGTTTTAGTATTCGAGTATGTTAGAAACGAATTATCATTAATATCAAAGCTATATAACGATAGAAAAATTAAAATTGATAACGCCATATAAAAAAAAGACAGAAAATAGGTTGTAAAATTTTTAATTTTATTTTTTAAGATTGTGGGAATATATTTATCTTTCATCAATTAATCTTAATATATGCACCTAAATGAAAAATAAAATAAATAATTATGATGTACTTATTGTAGGTGGAGGACTAATTGGATCATTACTTGCTTTAAACCTCTCAAGAATCAATAAAAAAATTTTAGTCATAGAAAAAAACAAAGTAACTTTTCAAGACAGTCGCACTTTAGCGGTTAATAGCAATTCAAAAAATTTCTTAGAAAAAATAAATATTTGGAAAAAAATAAAAAACGAACCTCAAAAACTAGATAAAATAATAATTAAAGACTATATCAATAAAGAAAATTTAGTATTTGAAAACCAAAAAGAAATTATGGGCCATGTGGCTTATAGCAGGGATATTGCCCAAATAGCCTATCAGATACTAAAAAAGAAAAAACTGATCTTAGAAAACATAAACCTAGATCTGGATTCTATAAAAGAAAATCAATTAATTAATTTAAATAATAAGATATTTAAATTTAAAAAAATTATTTTAGCAGTTGGAAAAAAATTCCAAAATCAATTCCTTAATAAAATTAATTTCAATACTAATCATAAAAGTTATGTGGGGTTTTTCGAACACTCACTCGACCACAAAGATACTGCTCATGAGGTTTTTACAAAATCTGGACCCTTGGCAGTATTGCCTTGCCCCTATAAAACCAAATTTAAATCGACATTTATCTATTCAACTGAATCAAATGTCAATTTATCTAAATTAAATATAATTTTAAAAAAAAATTTTGCTGAAACACATGGTAAGATTTTTCTAGAAAAAAACTTTTCCTATTTTTCTTTAACCCCCCATCTCTCAAAAGAAAGTAAATTTATTTTAATTGGCGATGCTCTGCGTTCTATCCATCCCGTGGCAGGGCAAGGGTGGAACTTAGGAATTAAAGACATTCAAGTCTTTACCGAATTGGTTCAAAAATATGGTTTGGAAGATGAGAGATTTTCCAAATTATATTATGCAAATAGAACAGCTGAGAGTTTTGGTTATATAGCTTTAACTTCAATGATTAATGATCTTTATGATCAAAAAATTCCTCTCGCGAAAATGATTATCAAAGCTAGTTTTCAGATGCTAAGGAGAATTGAACCAATTAGAAATTTATTTATTAAACAGGCCGCGGGTCAAATTAAATTAATTTAAGCTCTGAGACTTATTATTGAGAACTTGAAAGGTATTTAAGTCAAGTATGGAGTTTATCGTATTCATCCTTTCAAGAACGTTTGGTGCTTCAAGTATCGCCTGCTTGTCAATTTTATTAAATGGTGCAAGCATGGCCAAAGTTGATAAGAGTTGAAGATTGCTTGTTTCAGAGAGCACTTCTTTATCGATTTGTAATTTTTTCATCTTAAAAAAATTTATGTATTTTTGAATAAGTGATGAACGATCTATATTGGGCTCCATTTCATTGAAGTCTTCCAAGTAGTCTTGAAAATCAATACTTGCTTGATGATATCCGAAGCGAGTTAAATTAGTTTCTTTTAATACGAATCGACATACTCCCTCTAAATTAAGCACAATTCGATAATCTGGCGTTTCAATAAATGATGTAATTTTACCAATACAACCCATAAGAAAAAATTGATTGTTATTATTTTTCGGTTGAATGATGCCAATCATTCGATGACTTTTTAGACTTTCTAATGTCATATTGACATATCTCTCTTCAAATATATTTAAAGGAAGTTTGCCAAAAGGTAGAAGCAAGGTATTTTCAAGTGGGAATAGGGGGATAGATGATGGCATTTTAGCAGGATTATTTTTAAACAATTTAATTAATGAGTCTTCCATTATCGAAACATTAAGGTTGATAATTTTTTTCTCGCATAAATAACATTCGCATCATTAAACCCTAGTAAATCAAAGTACTCTAAAAGTTTTTTTTTGGCTGCCTCATCATTCCATTTTGAATTTTTTTCATAAATATATAAAAGAAGATCAAAAGCTTGTTCATGTTTATTTAAGTTAAATTCCATCGTGGATAGCTCATATCTAGTTTCTAAATCATCTGGGTTTTCAGAAACTTTGATTCTAAGATCATCGATATTAAAGGAATTATTAAGTGTTGAGTTGTGATTATCTATTATTATTTTAATTTTTTTTATTTTTTCATCATTTAAAAGATCATCGCTCAAGGAGTCTAGAATTTCTTTTGCATCCTCAAATTTATTTTGTTTGAGTAAACATTTTAAAAATCCCTCAAAAATTGTCGGATTCCCTGAGTCCATTGATAAGAGTGATTGATAAATCTTTTCAGACTCATCGTATTTTTCTTCTTTAAAAAATTTTTCAGCCTCTTCTAGAAGTTGAGGTATTTCGTTTCCTGGTGTTGCATCAATGAGCTTATTTATCATTTCTTCAATTTTACTAGCAGGCTGTGCCCCTTGAAAGGCATCAATAGGCTTGCCGTCAACAAAGCCATAGACAGTTGGTATGGATCGAACATTAAGTTGTGCTGCTATTCCTTGATTTTCATCAACGTTGATTTTTACTAGAATTATTTTTCCACCCTTCTTCTCGACAAGATCCTCTAAAATGGGAGTTAATTGTTTACAAGGACCACACCAAGGTGCCCAAAAATCTACAATGACAGGGGTAGTTTTTGATTTTTCTACAACCTCTTCAATGAAGTCATCTTGTCCAATATTCTTTATAAAACTCATAATCTACAAATAGTGTTGATTATCTATTTATCAACTTATTGCTATAATTTATATTCTGATCTAATTTATATATATGAATAGCCCCCTATCCTTAGAGGAAATTTATAATAAGTATTCAGCCCCAGAAGGGTCTGGAGATAAGGGAACGGCCCACTCTTATATTGACAACTATTATCAAAAAAAATTTGAGCCTATTAGATTTAATCAATTAAATATCTTAGAAATAGGTGTTTCTACCGGTCTTTCTCTTGAAATGTGGGCGGAGTATTTCCCAAATTCAAAAATTACAGGAGTAGAAATTAAAAACATCCCCTACAAACCATCAAATAAAAGAATAAATCTAGTTATTGGCGATGCAACCAATGCAAGGACGTTTATAGGCTATGATAATTTTGATATTATTATTGATGATGGATCGCATCTTGTAGGTGATCAATTAATCTCATTTGCAATTTTGTTTTATAAATTAAAAAAAGATGGAATTTATGTCATTGAAGATGTAAGAGAGATTGAAAAATCGAGCTTAATTTTTAATAAACTGCATGAAAATGTCAAAATTTATGACTACCGTAAATTAAAAGGCAGAATGGATGATGTAATAGTAGAAATCATCAAGTGAGTTTTAGTCTCGAAATTACCTTATTTTTTAAATAATATTAATTTTTTATCATTATTAAGAAAATTCTATATGACTTTACTTGCTAGTATCTCTCACATAATTTATAAGTATAGAGTTTTATATTGCTTATTTAAGCGGGCGTAGCTCAGGGGTAGAGCGCAACCTTGCCAAGGTTGAAGTCGAGGGTTCGAATCCCTTCGCCCGCTCCAAAAAACTTTATTTATAGATAATTTTTATACGTTTTGTTTCTTTAATTTTAAGCACTCACTAATATCTACCAATCCTGATCCAGTCCAATGGCCAAATGGCGATAGATCAATTTTTGGAGATTCAATCGAGGCCCATAAGTTAGTCATATGGATAAATTTGATATCATCTATAAATAAATACTTAATTTTTTTTTTTGACAGTTTTTGAAAAAACTTAAACATATCATATTCAAATTTTCCATCTTTAGGACCATCCATAAAAATAAAATCAGCCTGATCTAATATATCAAAGTTTTTTTCAAAAAAATCTATTTTTGATAAATCGCCAATTATTTGTTTAATTTTATTCATATTTGACTCTGTGAAGTGGCTTTTTTCTGAATAGTTAAACCAATCAACTATGTCGTATGTATTTATACTTAAAATCTCATTGTTCTCATGCATAGCAAGTGAGCTCAATCCTGTCGCTGTTCCAATTTCAACTATATTTTTTGAGCCAGTTGTTGAAATTAAAGAATTTAAAATTAGATAATGTTCTCCAGGAAATTTATTTAAAAAAATATAATCTTCGATTTCATGGTTGCCACACGATAGTTCTGTTTCGTTAGCAATTTTAATTGCTTCAACCAAAGGTTTTATTAATGATTGCTGGTTTGTTTGCTCAACCTCATCGTAGATTAAAGAAGACCTATAATCTCTAAATAAACGTGTATTCAATTGAAAATATTTAACTTGTAAAAATTTAATAAGACTTGATATGGTTTTTTGGGTAGGAGGCAAACCATCACTAGTTGTTATTTTTAAATCAACTTTTTGTTTGGTCATAATCTTTTTAAAATATCCTTTCCATGTTCAAAAGGATCATAGTAATCATTCCATATTGCTTTTATTTTTCTTATAGCATTTTTTCTGTTATCTAAATTTTTGTATTTATCTACTAAGTAAAAAAATTGATCTATATCATTAAAACAAAAATCATCGATAATATTCTTATAATAATTTGAAACCCAATAGTTTTTAAAACCTCTATCTGTTATCGGCAATTCATTATTTAAAATAATTTCATTAAATCGCATGGTAATATTGTCTTGGCTACCGCTTAGATCTAAAGATATGTTTGATTGTTTCATTAATTTAATAAAATTTTCTTTTTTAATATTGTTTACTTTAAATGAGGTTTCGAAAATATCTATACTATATCTATAATTATCAAGTCTTTTATCGTTTTTAATTTTTTTTATAAAATCATTCCTTAAGTGCTTATCTGGTGCTGTAGAACCAGCAAAAAAAATATCATATTTTTTGTTAGTAATTATATTTTCTGATATGTCATTATTAATTTTTTTCTTTTTTAAATCATAAACAAGATCCTGATTTCCTAATCCATAATGTGTAACTAATATTTTGCTAACAATTTTTTTTGATAAATTATATGTTTCAATATTTTTTAGTAGATTAGGTATACAAATAATTTTAAAATTAATTATTTCATCTAGCTTATTCAAGTTTATAACTTTGCTAAAGTTACCATCATATCCAAGCAATAAAATGATGGGATAATTTAACTCTTTAATCAACTTAATAAACTCTTCAGATGGTTTTGAGTATATAAAAAATTTTAACTCAAAAACGAGCAAGTCAAACCTAGACTTTTTTAATAAATTAACAGTATTTATAATACCAAATGAAATACTTAATTTTCCAATTGTTTTTAATGAATTATAAAAAAAACCATTTCCAGTATTCATCCAAGAATTATTAATAATATTAATGTGCTCTTGCTGATATAATTCTGCTTGTTTTAAATTTCCTTTATGTAAAAAGTCTCTAGAGATAAATAATATATTCTTCAAATCAATAATTTACTTAAAACTATTTTCTTTAAATTCTTTTAATAAATAAAAAGCTGTTGGATTGATATACGAATAAAAATCATATCCATTTTTTTCTAATGTTTTTTTAATTAATTCATTACTATTTAGGTCATGAGACTCAATGGTTATTAAAATTGGCCTAATTTGTTTAAAATCAATCTGCTGTAATATATCTAAGTCTTTAAATTCTAAATCAATATTTAAATAATAAAATTGATCATTAAAAAAATGTAAATTTTTCTCGATGATATTTTGAATAGTTTCAGTTTTTACTTCGAGAAATTCTTCATCTTCTTTTACATTTTCAATTTTGTCAGATATTCTATTCATAGCAGGATTATTTGCATTAGTAATATAATAAGATTTACCTTCTGAGCTATTTAAAAAAGCATGAATACTAATATCTTCAGGCCTTGTTTTTTTTGTTAATTCAATCATTGATTTATTTCCATCTACATTTATCCCACGCCAACCTCGAAGATATAATAAAAATGTATTTGAAAAATGTATGGGGTGAAATGAACCTAAATCTAAAAATTTTCCATAATCAATTTTTTTGAAAATTTTATTAATTAGTAAGTCTTCTCCAAATTGTGAAAAGCTAATTTTTGAATAACTTGAATTAATAATATCTCTACTTAGATAATCATTATTAACAATTTTTTTTAAGTTGGAAATATACATAGTATATAATAATTTAATTATAATTTTCTTATATGAAAACTAAAAATTTTTTTATTAAGTTAAACAATCGCAAAATACCTTTTTATTATAAAGATACCATTAAAGATACTGGGGGGTATTTTGCAAAAATCATATTGGGTAAATTGTATGAAAAAATCAAACTTAAAAATAATGTAAAAACTATTATTGATCTTGGAGCAAATATTGGTGCTGCTAGTATTTGTTTTGCATTGTGGTATCCAAATGCAAAAGTTTATTCATTTGAGCCAGTTAGTGAAACTTATGAGTTATTACAAATAAATACAAAAGAATTCCCAAATATAAAAACATTTAATAGGGCCGCCTCTGATAATGATGCATCTTTAAAAATTTATACAAATCCCAATAAACTTGGAATAAGTTCTCTAATCAAAAACCACATGAATTTTGAATTTACAGATTTTGAATTTATTCAAGCAGTAAACTTCAAAAAATTTCTTGAAGAAAAAAATATCAATCACATAGATATTTTAAAAATTGATACCGAAGGATCAGAGTTGAATATTTTAAATAACATTAGTTCAATTTTAAAACAAATATCTCTTATTTACATTGAAGTTCATGGCGAATCCAATATTCGTTATGTTCGTTCTATTTTAAATAAAAGCCATGAAGAGATAAAATGTAATGATATGTCTGAGGTTTTAATAGAAAGTATTTTTATTAAAAAAGAAATTTAAAAATAATTTAGTAACTTACTTTAAAATCGATTTTTTAAGAGCGTCTAAATCTTGATTAAAATACCTATGTGAAATTTTTTCGTAGACATATTTGTCATAGTTAAGCCAATTTCTTGATCTAACTCCTGTATCATCATTTGAGTGATCAAATTTTAAGTGATTAAATACGACTTCAGGTAATTCAATAAATCTATTTAGTTTTAATGCTAATGATTGAGTATATGTGTCTAAATACCTATGCATAAAGAAAGGTGGAACAAAATATCCCAATGTTTCTAGCCACTTCCTATGCATAGTAGGATGAGGACATCTCATATATTGGCCTTGTGGTTTATCTTTTCTTCCATCGTCAACTGTTAAAACAAAAATATTATCTTTGATTTTATTTGCAGCTTCCTCAATTTTCGTATCCCAGCCTTGGGTAAGGATTTCCACATCATCTCCAACTAAGGTCATTAAATCGCCTTTGGCTTGGAGTGCCATTTGATTCCATAAATAACTGGTAGGCATACTCTCACTTATAAAAAATTTAGTTATGTTGTTTGCTTTAAATGCCTCTAGGTATTGTTTGATTTTTGGGTCTTCTTTTTGAAGGCAAAAAATTAATTCATTTTTTCCATCTTGGGTATCTTGGAATGTTTGATATAGTTTTAATGCTAGTTGAGGCCTAAACCTAGTTGGGCATAATAAAGAGATCATTTTTTTATGATATAATGATAATTGATATTTTTAAATAATTCCTTTGGCTCAAATTATAAAACCCAAGTCTGTGATCACAAACCATATAATTAACCAGACCATTATGAAGAATTTTGCTCTTGGTTTGGGCGATAATAAAATTTATCCAATTGAAAGGTTTTTTGATTTTGATCATCCTGTTGCATCTTATGGATATTTGCGCGGTGTCGGAGATCTATATAAAAAATGTAAAGAATTTTGGTATCTTGATCATGGGTATTTCAAACAGTCATCCAGAAAATTCCAAGGCAATAAAGTATTGATAAATCAATTTGATGGATATTTTAGAATTGTTCACAATAATTTTTTTCATGATGCTAGTGTCAATTTCTCGTGTGATCGTTTTGAAAAACTAAATTTAGATATAAAACCACAAAAAAAAGATGGAGATTATATTATCCTCTCTGAGCCTACAGATGATGTAAAATCTTTTTATAACCTAGAAAATTGGACCGATAATACTATTAAGCTGATTAAAAAATATTCTGATAGAAAAATAATCATTCACTCACGCGACTCCAATATTTTATTGACTGAACTGTTGCCCCAAGCTTTTGCATTTGTAAGTGATCATTCTAGTGCGGGTTTTTTAGCTATGCTGCAGGGCGTTCCGGCTTACTTTACAAATTCTACTCTCAGCAATATTGGGAAAATACAAGATATAGAAAATTATACTATTAACGAAAAAATTTTTTTTAATCTGGCATATTGTCAGTGGACACTGAAAGAAATTCAATCTGGTGAAGCATGGCAATTTATTTCAAAAGAGTTATATTAACTTGT
>Ga0181600_10001790_pt1 | contig 16703 bp, 15 predicted proteins | sample 041ome_2_FD_132982 | JGI IMG/M metagenome (GOLD analysis project Ga0181600, IMG submission 132982) | Coastal salt marsh microbial communities from the Groves Creek Marsh, Skidaway Island, Georgia - 041406US metaG (megahit assembly) | ecosystem: Environmental > Aquatic > Marine > Intertidal zone... | reverse complement strand
TCCGCAAATTGCAGGACGATGTTCTGGGTGGGCTTAACCATGATGAAAAAGATACCCTTTTGCGCTTGGTCCAAAAGGTGGTGATGACCGAAGTAAAGTAGTTTACATGATCGTTAAATGGTCATCGACCAAGCGGACCTTTTGGATCAGGCCTTTTGCCTTTAATCGTTCGGCGGCTTTAAGGATAAACTTATCCTCTTTGAGCTTGTCAAACTTATCGTTGCTTAACACCGTCAGATTATTGCGGTCTGCATAACGAATGATCAACGGATCTGCCGTATATCCCTTTTTCGAAACGGTTAAATTGTATCGATCCCGACCTAAAACGCGGCAAATCGCTGTGGGCACCGTTTCATTGGGCAGCATCAAATTATTTTCCCGCAAAGTTCGGGCAATTGTATAATCGAAAAACAAATGCGTATGCAGACCGTCTTGTTCTAGTTCATTGATAAAGCTGGCAAACCTGTCCAAATCCCAATCAACTAGACCCAAAAGGTTGTTTGAATCAACGACAAAGGTAAACGGGTGATCGCCGACATCCTCTTTGGTCGGGGTAAGCCCGCGACGAATATTTAAAAACCCGAAAATCATCAAAGACGCGGTCAATGCATAAATGACCAATGTGATAATACTGTCTTTGTCAGTAACGTACAAAAACAAGACCGCAAAGGTCAAAGACACCCAAATCCAGATGCCACGAAATGTCAAACCGCCCAAAATAGCCAAAAGGCTAATAATGATCGGTAGCTGGGTGTAGTCGAAATCAGGCAATCAGGTGTCACTCTACAAAGTGGGGTTAGGGCAAACCTATTCAGAATGACAGGGAAAATCAATAAATCTGCGTATTGGCATCGGCGACGTGGACTGTAAGTCCCCGCGCGATGTTTGTAAAATGATCCCCAAGGTGATCTGATCCCGTTTGCGGCGTAGCGGTGATATCATAGATCTCTTGGTCTGAATTCCAAACCAACATGGATTCTGTCGCGTAATATTGTCCGATCTTCATCAATTCCCGTTTATTGCGGGCCCATTCGGAAAATGGCGCCAGTGGCGCAAGAACGGCCTGAAAAATGTCAAAAATCTTTGGTGACACGTATTTAATTTTAGGAGTTTTTCCAAAAGCGTCAAAAATCAAGTTCGCTTGGTCAACGGGGGTAATCGCAGGATGTGGCCCCCCGATTGGTAAAATTTTGTTGTGGCGTTCTGGCAGCGTTACACAGTCGATGAGATAGCTCGCCAAATCACGCTCTGAAATCGGGGTGCACGCCGTTTGCATACCATCGCCGAAACATAGAAATGATTTTCCCTTTCGAATGCGCGCAATTTGGCCAGACAACGATTTGAAATAGGCTGTCGGGCGCACGATTGAATAGGGTTGTCCACTGGTGTGCAGCGTATTTTCAAACCTTAGCTTTTCGAATTGAAACGCCAACCGTGGTTTTTGTACACAAATGGCAGATAACAAGATAAAGCGTGTGCCAATGAGGGGACGCATTAGTTTTAATAGACCCGCATTCATTTGATAATCGACCAAATGTGCATCTTTAGGTGTCCCCGTCCGACTGGCCAAACAGGAAATGATTGCATCTGCGTTGGGTAATTGAATGTTCCAGCCTGTGATCGGAGAAAACTTGGACTGCAGGACAGATAGGTTGAGATGCTCTGGAAATGCTGCCGATTTTTCACATCGGACCATCGCATAAACCAGATATCCCCTTGCCAATGCGGCGGCAACGACCGCACGACCTATATAGCCTGTTGCACCAGCCACTATGACAGATTTCTGCGTCATTATGTCCTCTCTCTGGGGGTGTTGACAATACGAGGTGCGCTTGAAATGGTCCCCTTCTGATATTGGGGAGACGACGTTATGACGAAAACCGAAATGAATGCGCGCTATACGGCCGCGATGAATGACCTGAATGCCCAAAAATTGAAACAATCTGGCCAAGCCTACGCGGCGGGGGCGTTAATCCTTGTGTTTCGCGACAGTGCGTTTTTCCATAAAGCTGCGTTTGCTGCCAAATTCCTTTTATTGGTGTTGGGTATTTTTGCGGCATTTTATATGACGAAACAAATCTAAGACGCCGACAGTTCACAACCGCGCCGAAATAGTGATTCAAAATGGTCCTGAACATAGATTTGGAGCCATTTTGTATAGTGGTTCGGCGCGGTTGCAATGCGGGTCTTTAAGGTATGTGGATTAATCCAAGTATAATCCATGACCTCACTAGGGTTGGGGTCGATAACAGGGCGTGTATCGCAGACCGCAATAAAGCAATCTACAACTTCGTGTTCGATTAGATCATTGCCGACGTCAGCCCGATATTCGATTTGATCAATATACTTTAGATCCAATCCCGTTAGGTTTAATTCGTCTGAAACTCTGCGATGCGCAGCGGCGTGGCTATCTTCGCCCCAGTTTGGGTGGGTACAGCAGGTATTAGCCCATTGTCCCGGTGAATGGTATTTGCTCATCGCCCGTTGTTGCAGTAAAACATCGCCTTGCGAAAATGTAAAAATTGAAATCGCTTTATGCCTTAGACCTTTTCTATGGGCTTCAAGTTTTTCGACCGGGCAAAGCGCACCATCCACCCAAGCGGGGATCAAAATTGTCATACGAACTCCTCAGGCACCAACCCAGTGAGATGCGCTAAATTTTTGAACGATATGCGCAAATGCGCCATTGGCTTTGCGCGTGTTAGTTTTTTGTTCATATAGGCTTCGAATGTCATGGTTTGGACATCAACATCATGGCAGAGGGATACAAACCGTTCTCGCCGTGAATCCGTTTTGTAATAGGCGTTTTGCATCGCGCCCAAAACCCGAAAGACGGTTCCGTGTTGTTTTATAAATGCACGACGCGCATTGCGAAGGTGCTTTGCTTGACCGGTTCGCAAAGTTTCCGCCACCGCTTTGGCAGCCATGCGACCAGAACACATAGCATAATAAATGCCTTCTCCTGAGCTAGGCGCAACAACGCCAGCAGCATCGCCTGCCAAAACAACATCTTTATCATTATCCCATTTTTTCAAGGGCTTAAGTGGTATTGGCGCGCCTTCTTTGCGGATCGTCTCACAGGTGGAAAGTCCGGATGTTTCGCGCAAGGCAATGGTGGCTTTTTTCAAATCAAAGCCATCGACACCTGTACCCATCCCCACGGACACTGTGTCACCATGCGGAAACACCCATCCATAGAAATCGGGTGATACGCTGCCATCATAGATTACATCGCATCTGTGCGCTTGGTAAGCGGGTGCATCTTTGGGGGCGCGAATGATTTCGTGATATGCGATCACATATGGTATTTTTTCGGCACCCTTGATTTCAGATTTTCCAACTTTGCTGCGCGCGCCATCAGCGCCAATAATCATTTTTGCACAGATGATATCTTTTTCACGGCTGTCATGATTGAAATAGGTGACTTCGGGGGTGCCGGTGGGGCGCGACAAGGTTTCAAAAGTGCCACGGAAAAGGGTAACTCCGTTTGCCTCGGCGCGTTTGCGCAGGAAGTTGTCGAAAATATCACGGTCAACCATGCCGACAAATCCATTTTCAATTGGAATGTCCACGCGGCGCTTTTTGGGCGAAACCATACGGGCGGTATCGATTTTTGCGCATAACAGGTGGTCGGGTATGTCAAAATCTTGGATCAATACAGGTGGGATTGCCCCGCCGCAGGCCTTGATTTTGCCTGGACGATCCAAGAGCGCAACAGAATAGCCCAATTTTGCCAAATCTTCTGCAGCAGTTGCGCCGCAGGGGCCACCGCCAATAACAAGAACGTCATACATTTTTTAAATCTCCTGCGACTGTACGGGCTGTCTGTAGTTTTGTGTTGGAAAGGATTGAGCTTTCGGCAAGTATTGCGGACCAAATGAACAAGACTGCTTCGAACGTAAAGACAATCCCATACGCGCTCACTGTTGAAAATTGTGTGGCTTGCAGCATGTCAACCAAAAGCGTGCCAACCAATCCGCCAAAACCAGCAGCAATGGCTTGGGCCGCGCCCCATAAACCCATCCGTGTACCTTCGCGCAATGATGGACCTCGTCCAGCAAGGGTCATCATCGACCCAATTGCCGATACCGCGAATATGCCATTAAAAACGCCCAAGCCAAATACAGCGGCCTCAAGCGGGATTCCGGTGGTGATATGCCCCATTGCCATAATCGCCAACAGCATCGATGCCGATCCAATACAGCCCAATTTCACCCAGCCCCTAAGCGTGCCAAAGTTAAGCGCAGAGGCCAGAATGCCTACACTCAGCATGCCAATGAAAACACCGCCATTTTGTATGCCTGACAAAGATGTCGTTTGGCTGGGTGTGTAAAGGAACACCAATCCTGCATAAGGTTCTAAGATAAGCTCTTGCATGAAATAGGCTGTCATAGACAGAAATACGAATATGGTGAACCGCCGTGTGTCAGGATGGGCCCAAACTATGCCCAGTTCCTGTATCAACGGTGCGCTTGGATGCGCGTCTGTACCAATTTGGGCTAACCCACGTTCAACACGCCATGTCGCAAGAACGGTCAGCACAACAGTCAAAATGGTCAGTCCTTGCACGACTTGGGTTAAACGTTCCGGGCTATACGGCGCCAGCAATTGCCCAACCACACCCGCGGTCATTGCAATGCCAAAAATCATCATCAACCATGTAATCATTGCTGCCGCGGGCCGACGTCGGGCGGCTGTGTGTTTCGCCAGCAACGCCAAAAGCGACGTTCCTGACGCGCCGACCCCGACACCAATAAGCGCATAGGCAAATACTGAAACAATCATAGATAACGCTGGCGTTGTTTCATAAATTTTAACGCTATATGTCGCCAAGTTTGCGCCCACGCCCAATATCATCATTCCTAGAATAATCCATTTTGTGCGGTTATTTTCAACGTCTGATACAAGCCCCCATTTTGGGCGCGAGAGCTGAACAACGTAATGTAAACCGACCAAGAACCCTGGGACCGTGGCTGCCATCGAAAGTTCGACAACCATGAGCCGGTTCAAAGTAGATGTCATCAAAACGACGACGGCGCCTAGGCACATTTGCACCAGCCCCAGTCGAAAGATAGATACCCAACTTAGTGTCATGATATGTCCTTAGATCCCTAAATATTAGCGGCGCCACGCAGCCCGAATGCACAAATCATCATGCCAGAAACGAACATCAAGACGCCTGTTGCGTTATACCAAGGTGCATATTTTTCGGGGTCGATTAGCAATTTACGCATTGCCATAATTTGCCCAAAGATAAGCAAACCAACCAATGCAGCACTTAGCGTTAAATCCCAGCGCAGCAGCAAAAGAGCAACAATCACTTGGGGAATTGTCATCACCCAGCATGCAATACGCGCCGCTTTGTTCGGGCCAAGTTGCACCGGCAATGATCGAATGCCTAATGCTGTATCACCCTTTAACGCTTTGAAATCATTTAGTGTCATTATGCCATGTGCACCAATCGCATAAAGGGCGCCACAAGTGATAATCTGTGTATTAGGCAGACCCTGCACCATTATCGCAGCACCTGTGAACCACGGGATTCCTTCGTAGCATAGGCCAACCAATCCGGGGCCCAGCCAGCCTGATCGCTTTAATCGAATGGGTTCGACGGAATAGGCCCATGCAGCGGCCACTGCAACCACAGTGGCATAAAACCCCCATTTTCCTAATGTCCACCCCAATGCCAATGCACCCGCGGACATCGCCAAGGCGATCCATAATCCCCAAAACCCCGGCATACGGCCCGATGGAATAGGGCGGTGCGGTTCATTGATCAAATCAACATGGCGATCACACCAATCATTTGCAGCTTGGCTCATCCCGCAAACGATTGGACCTGCTAACAGGACACCCAAAATTAACAAATTAAGATTTTCTGAAATCGCGACCCCAGAGGAAATCACGCCACATGCAAACGCCCACATTGGTGGGAACCAAGTAATGGGTTTCAATAGCTCAAGAGCGACAGATGGTTTTGGGTAAGCGGGCGCATGTTTAGTTTTAATGACACTCATGTGTCACATATTATTGACATTTCGGATTCTTGCAACAAAAACTTGAACCCCCACACGGTGGGTGGGGATCGTGATCACTTGGTGTTACATGTGATTTGGCGCGATTAATGCTGGATTGTGCTAGATATCAAATTTACTAAGTTTGACGTAAAGGCTTTGGCGCGATAATCCCAACATTTCGGCCGCCGCTGCACGATTGTTGTTTGTCATTTCTAACGCGGCCTCGATGCATACTTTTTCAATAACATCAGTGGTTTCTGATATAATTTCTTTTAGTGTCGCACGGCCAACCAAATCTTTGGCAGAGGTCTCATCCTGTTGTGAATGTGCAAAGCCGCTGTATTGATTTTCATCCAGATGTGACACTTCGCGAATGATAAAAGCAATCAGTGTGTTTTTCTCTGATTGGTTTCGTGAAACCGAAGCTTCGACATCAATTTTGGTGCCGAAACTGCTTTTCAGATGCGTTGCATATGTTTTGACCGATCCAGACTTGGCGACATTTTCCAACATAATCGCCAGATCGATTTGCCCTCGGCCTAAAAACTCCGCTAGATTTTGGCCAACTACCTCTTTTTTATGTCCCGCATTGACCAAATCCAAAAAGCGTTCATTGACGTATTGTATTGAACCTTTGGAATCGCTGAAGACCATGGCGTCTGAACTGTGATGAAAGGTCGAGACTAGGTTATTTATGAAATCACGATCAGCCGTCGGCCCGCCCGAGGTTTCGCGCAGCTTACACATCAGAACCTTTTGACCAGCTGTTCGATAGATTTCCGAGGTTATTCGGATATCTTGCGATTCGTCATGGGTCGCGATGTTTACATCTAAATCATAGTGGCCGTACGCGGCTAAAGTCAGTTTTTCAATGAAATCGCGACGCTCGGCCCTATTGCTCAGCGTGTTTTGTAACTTTGTGTGCTCGGACTCTTCAACACCAATTAAGTCCGTGAAAGCCCCGTTGGCATGCAAAATGGAACCCGTGTCCGCGTTCACAAACGCGACAGGTTCGTTAATGCTATTTAACAGCAACCGAAAATGCGCATCATATTCGCGCTTTTCCTCGATACTGCGCTCAACCGCGATTTGCGCTTGGATCAGCCGCTGTTGGTTTTCAGACAAAGTACGCAGATCACGCCCAAGCAGTAGAATTTTGTTATGATCGCCCAAACAGTGGATATTGTAGCGCACTGGAAATTTCCACTGGGCGTTATCTTCGTGGTTAAGCTCTAGCCCATAAAAAATCGTTTCGCCCTCTAGCATACGTTCAAGCGCTTTTTTTAATTTGGGCTTGCTTTCTATCGTCAGAAATTGGTTTAGATCACGACCTTCCCAATGGCTAAGGTTGCCATATAATTTTTCTGACGCGTTTAAAAGAATAGAGTGAATTTTAGCTTTTGAATCAATCAACAAGGCAATGTCAGACGATGTGGCAAGGATACCCCCCAAATATTCGGGCTCTATCATAGGAACAGCACCAAATTCCCACGTAAGGTCTGAACTTGTCTTCATGAATTATACCTTTCCAAGGCCACGCGCGACGATACGCGAATGACATTATTTTCAATTTCATCAATGACTAAGTCAAGATTGTTAGTCACGAGATTGAATTCTGAGGCAACAGACTCGGACACACCAAAGGCTAGGATTGATCCGCCTAGAAACATCTTTGGACTATTTTTCTGGATGTGTCTAATTTTATTTACACAGTGAGCGGATAGTTGCGCGATCCGTTCTGAGCCAGCAGAAAACAAAAGGGCGTCATATGAGTTGTTTGAAAGGTGACGCGAAACCTCATTCAAAGAGGAATTTATTAATATCTTTAATGAATATCCTCTGCGGCGCATCTGATCGCCAAGAACCAGCGCACCTAAGGTGTGCTGTTCATCCTCTAGGGCGGTAATCAAAAGGCATTTCCCTAGCTCATTGCGAACGTCGACTTTGCGGTTATTGGTGATCGTTTTTAGCAACATTTGCAGGTGCACTGTCCCGATCGAAACCTCTGAAAAGCTCAGCGTATCCGTAACCCACCGATCGCCATGGTTACACGCGGCACGCGGAATGCAATAGTCAACAATGATATCTTCGGCTATTCCACGGGATATTAATGTTTGCAGCGCATAATTTGTGTCGAAATCTGGTTTTAACGAATACGCTTCAAGCCAATCAGTCGCCTCATTCAACCGAGCGTTTGTGTCTGGGTTTAAATGCGAACGTGCTGTCGTCATTGCGTTTTTAGCAAGCTTGTTTATGTGGTCTTGCTGCCAGTTTGGTGGCTTTTTAGTTTTACCCTGATCGTCCATTTATGCCCCCAGTCATAGCGTAAAATGGCGACGTTTATACTCAATTAGGATACCAAAATTACTATGTGTATTCAAGAGTGTCTCAGGTCGGGTGCATTCTGTCAAATTCATTAAGCGGTTATATTTCATTTAGTTTGACCTCCGATCTTTGTCTGTCGACTCTTGGCTCTGTATGCCATTTGTGGGGTGTATATCTTATTTTACATATACTGACCAATAATGTAAGTTTTTATTGACATATTTAATCCATCAGCAATACTTAAACCATTACAAGCGTTGGGAGTTTAACGCCCATGCAACCGCATGAGACCAAGAGTGAATTGGCAAAACCACTTTATTCACCTGACGAACGCAAACGTCGGGATGAAACTATTTGGACCCTTGTTCAAGGGGTGCTGGCGCCGTTGCAGTTCGTTGTTTTTTTGGTCTCGTTGTGCCTTGTTATAAGATACCTGGTAACGGGTGCGGGCTATGATTTGGCTACGGTTTCTATCGTTGTTAAGACCTGTGTTTTACTTACAATTATGGTGACTGGAGCGATCTGGGAAAAGGTTGTCTTTGGACAATATTTGCTTGCCCCTGCGTTTTTTTGGGAAGATGTTTTTAGCTTTTTGGTGATCGCTTTGCATCTTGCATATGTGGGGGCGCTTTTGACGAATATTCTTTCAGAGCAATCGCTTATGATATTAGCGTTGGTTGCCTATGCGGCTTATTTGATCAACGCTGCTCAGTTCATTCTAAAGCTGAGATCTGCACGGCTTCAGTCCAACGTTGGAGAAAGCTATGCCTAATGATCTAAGCCAGATTGGCTGTACCAATACCCCAGTTCTAAAGCAACGCGGCCAGCACGAAGTCTTTTGTGGTCTGACGTCAATTATCTGGTTGCATCGCAAAATGCATGATGCGTTTTTCTTGGTGGTTGGATCGCGCACATGTGCCCATCTTTTGCAAAGCGCTGCAGGCGTGATGATCTTTGCTGAACCACGCTTTGCAACCGCGATTCTAGAGGAAACAGATCTTGCCGGAATGGCGGACGCACATGCGGAATTGGAACGTACGGTCGCAGAGCTTCTGTCAAGGCGGCCTGACATCAAGCGTTTGTTCCTTGTTGGATCCTGCCCGTCCGAAGTTATCAAAATTGACCTGGCGACGATGGCGAAAAAACTTTCGGAAAAATATGACAATCGTGTAAATGTCGTCAATTTCTCGGGTTCAGGCATCGAAACGACCTTTACCCAAGGCGAAGATGCCTGTCTTGAGGCGGTGATTCGCGACCTGCCACAGACCGATCAGACCCAGCTTGCCGTCCTTGGCGCCTTGCCGGATGTTGTCCAAGACCAAATGTTGCGTCTTTTGTCAGACATGGGGCTTGAGAATGTTTTGGTGCTGCCACACGCACGAGCGGACACGCCCGCCGCGGTTGGGCCAAATACTCATTTCATTTGTGCGCAACCCTTTCTGGGGGCGGCGCATGATGAAATGGTGCGTCGTGGTGCAAAACCGATTGCAGCACCGTTTCCATTTGGTGCGCAAGGTACCACAGCATGGCTGGCGGCTATCGCCAAACGGTTCGGCGTCGATGACGCTACATTACAGGCGGCTATCGCTGCGCCAAAGGCCCGCGCTGAACAGGCCATCGCCACGGTTGCCAAAACACTTGTTGGTCGGTCGATTTTCTTTTTCCCGGATAGCCAACTTGAAATTCCATTGGCGCGCTTTTTGTCACAAGAATGCGGGATGCATTTGACCGAGGTGGGCACGCCCTATATTCACCGCGCTTTGGTTGGTCCTGATTTAGAAGCTTTGCCATCAGATATCATTTTGTCCGAAGGACAAGATGTCGACAAACAACTTGATCGCGTATTGGATTGTAATCCCGATCTGACAGTCTGCGGCTTAGGTCTTGCTAATCCATTAGAAGCGCAGGGGCTTAGGACAAAATGGGCGATCGAATTGGTGTTCAGCCCCATTCATTTTTACGAACAAGCGGCGGACTTGGCTGGTTTGTTCGCGCGTCCTTTATTGCGTGCTGATCTCTTAAAAGTGGGGAAGGTGGCATGAAATTGTCGATCTGGACATACGAAGGCCCACCCCATGTTGGCGCAATACGTGTGGCAACTGGGATGCAAAAGGTCCACCTTGTTTTGCATGCACCGCAGGGCGACACCTATGCGGATTTATTGTTCACGATGATTGAACGCCGCAATCATCGGCCCCCTGTGACTTATACCACCTTTCAGGCGCGTGATTTGGGCTCTGATACCGCGACCCTGTTCAAATCCGCCTGTCTTGAGGCTTATGAACGGTTCAAACCTGATCTGTTGTTGGTGGGGGCATCTTGTACCGCCGAATTGATCCAAGATGATCCAGGTGGTCTGGCCGAGGCGCTTGGCCTGCCCATTCCGGTTGTTGCTTTGGAATTGCCCAGCTATCAACGCAAAGAAAACTTTGGCGCGGATGAAACATTTTTTCAGATCGTCAAACATGTTGCAAAGCCTGTTGAGCGCTCTGAAAATATTTCCTGCAATTTGATTGGCCCAACCGCGCTTGGGTTTCGGCATCGCGATGACATTCTTGAATTGACCAAGCTGTTGGATGACTTGGGCGTTGATGTAAACGTCTGTGCACCTATGGGTGCGACGCCCGCTGATATTGCCGATCTAGGACGGGCGCATTTCAATGTGTTGATGTACCCTGAAACGGGTGAAATGGCCTGTCGTTATTTGGAACGTGCGTTAGGGCAACCCTATACCAAGACCGTGCCAATTGGTGTTGGGGCGACCGCCGATTTTATTGCCGAGGTGGGTCAGATCATTGGAAAACCAGCCTTGGCATCGACCGTGCGGTCACGGTTGCCATGGTATTCGGCATCAGTTGATAGCACATATTTAACCGGCAAACGTGTCTTTATTTTCGGCGATGGCACCCACGCGATGACAGCGGCACGGATTGCGCGCGACGAAATCGGGTTCGACGTTGTTGGGCTGGGATGTTTTAACCGTGAAATGGCCCGTCCCGTGCGCACGATGGCCAAATCAATGGGGCTGGATGCGCTGATCAGCGACGATTACCTTGAGGTTGAACGCGCAATTGCCGACCTTGCCCCTGAACTTATCTTGGGTACGCAGATGGAACGCCATATCGGCAAACGCCTTGGCATTCCGTGCGCTGTCATCTCGGCGCCTGTCCACGTCCAAGATTTCCCTGCGCGTTATTCGCCGCAAATGGGACCAGAGGGCGCCAATGTGATTTTTGACACATGGGTGCATCCGTTGGTGATGGGGCTTGAGGAACATTTGTTAACGATGTTCCGCGATGATTTCGAATTTTCTGATAGTGCTGGGCCCAGCCATCACGCGGCGCATGCACCAGCCCAACAGCGGGCCGAGGTTGAAACAGGGCAAAGCGCTGACACCAATATCATTTGGCTAAAGGATGCCGAGTCAGAGCTGCGCAAAATCCCGTTCTTTGTGCGCGGAAAGGCACGTCGCAACACCGAAAAATATGCCGCAGATCGTGGCGTCGCGGAAATTTCGATCGATACATTATACGAGGCAAAAGCCCATTATGCGCGATAGCGGCCCTGATATCCAATCCTATCGCATTGCGATTGTGACGCTAGACGCGCATAACGCGCGGCCGTGTGAACGTGCGCTTGCCGCTTTGGCAACCGATTTTCCAGGCCTTGAAATTGAAATTTTTGCCGCCGCCCAATGGGGCGAAGATCCCGCATCGTTTGACCGTGCCAAGGCTGCGATTGAACGTGCGGATATCATCATCGTGAACTTGCTGTTTTTAGAAGAGCATGTGCGCCCGCTTTTACCAATTCTAATGGCGCGGCGTGATCATTGTGATGCGATGGTTGGCATGATCTGTGACGCCGCGTTGGTGAAACAAACCCGCATGGGATCGCTGGATATGGCCGCACCCGAAAGCGGGACCATGGCGCTTTTGAAAAAGCTGCGCGGGTCGTCCAAGCCATCGACTGAAACCGGCGAAAAGAAAATGCGCATGTTGCGCCGATTGCCCAAGATCCTGAAATATATTCCAGGCAAGGCCCAAGACCTGCGTGCTTGGTTTTTGGTCATGCAATATTGGCTGGGTGGAAGCGACGAGAATATCGAAGCGATGTTGCGCTTCTTGCTATCGCGATATTCGCGCGTTTCAGGTTGGGCTGGTCGTGCCGTTGCTTTGCCGCGCGAATATCCCGATGTCGGTTTGTATCATCCGGACATTCCAGGGCGCATGGCCTTGGATTTTGCGTCACTGCCAAAGATTACAAAGCCAAAGGGACGGGTCGGATTGTTATTAATGCGGTCGTATGTGTTAAGCGGTGATACCGCACATTACGACGCAGTGATCCGTGGGTTTGAAGCACAAAATATCCAAGTTGTACCTGCATTTGCCGGTGGATTGGATGGGCGCCCCGCGATTGATGAATATTTCCAACAAAACGGTGTTGCCACTATTGACGCTATGGTTTCGCTCTCTGGTTTTTCATTGGTGGGTGGGCCTGCGTATAACAACACGGATGCCGCGGTTGAGGTGCTGAAAACGTTGGACATTCCATATGTTGCGGCCCATCCGTTAGAGTTTCAGACCTTGTCACAATGGGCGGCTTCGGCGGGTGGCTTGGGTCCCATTGAAACCACGATGCTGATCGCCCTGCCTGAATTAGACGGCGCAACAACACCGACGGTTTTTGCCGGCCGACATGGTGAGGAAGGTGGCTGTCGCGGGTGTGCTCATGCGTGCAAAGCCAAGGACGCCAGAGCGATGGCACCATGTTTTGAACGCATTGATGCACTGGTCGCACGAACGGAAAAATTGGTGGCGCTGCGCCTATCAGAGCGTGCAAATCGTCGGGTTGGTATCGTTTTGTTCGGCTTTCCACCGAATGCTGGCGCGGCAGGGACGGCCGCCTATTTGGATGTGTTTGGGTCGCTGCATAACACAATGGGCGCTATGCGCGACGCTGGATATACTTTGGATGTTCCCGAAACGGTTGAAGCGTTGCGTGATGCGGTCTTGGGCGGCAATTCAAAGACCTTGGGCCAAGACGCAAATGTTGCCGCGCGGGTAAATGCCGATTGGATATTGCGTAATACGCCATGGCTCGACGAGATTGAGACACAGTGGGGCCCCGCCCCGGGCCGCGTGCAATCCGATGGCAGTTCTGTCTTTGTGCTGGGTCAACAGTTTGGCAACATCTTTGTAGGTGTGCAGCCCACCTTTGGTTACGAAGGTGACCCCATGCGGTTGCTATTCGAAAAGGGCTTTGCACCCACTCATGCGTTTTCGACGTTCTATCAATGGCTGAAACGTGACTTCTGTGCCGATGCTGTGCTGCATTTTGGCATGCATGGCGCGTTGGAATTCATGCCCGGAAAGCAGGCCGGTGTCAGTGGCGCAGATTGGCCTGATCGGTTGATTGGCGATTTGCCCAATATTTACCTATATGCGTGTAACAATCCGTCCGAGGCAAGCCTTGCCAAGCGGCGCAGCAATGCGGTGACAATCACACATCTGACGCCACCCGTTTCGTCGGCGGGTCTGTACAAAGGTTTGCTTGACCTCAAGGACAGCCTGACCAGATGGCGCGAGATGGCGCAAGACGATCCAAACCGCACAGAATTAGGGGCGTTGATAAAAGATCAGGCCGAGGCGGTCGATTTTGCGGAAACGGATACCGCCGCGCTTTGGCTGAAATTACTAGAAACCGAAGAGGCATTGGTTCCCGAAGGGCTGCACATTGTGGGACGGGGGATCAACGATCAACAACGGCAGGCCTATCTGACCGCGGTTGGGGATTTGTCCGACGATGCGCGTGCGGCAATGTCCGATGCCTTGGGGCAGAACACCGAAATTCCCGCGATCCTACATGCGCTTGACGCAGGATTTACGCCCCCAGTCGCAGGCGGTGATATTGTCAGATCGCGTGATATATTGCCAACAGGGCGCAACATTCATGCGTTTGATCCATTCAGAATGCCGACGGCGTTTGCCTGTCGTCAAGGTGCAGATCAGGCAAATATGCTGTTGGAAAAACATGCGTCACTGCCCCGCACGGTTGCCTTGGTTTTGTGGGGGTCTGACAATATTAAATCAGACGGCGCACAGATTGCCCAAGCGCTGGCGTTGATTGGGGCGCGTCCGCGCTTTGACAGCTTTGGCCGTTTGTCGGGTGCCGATTTGATCCCTTTGACCGAATTAGGCCGTCCGCGGATTGACGTGATCATGACGCTGTCTGGGATTTTCCGCGACCTTTTGCCCTTGCAAACCCGCATGTTGGCCGAAGCGACCTATAAAGCCGCGGCTGCAGATGAAGATCCCGGGATGAATTTCGTCAAAGCCAATACCTTGGCCCATATGGCCGAGACGGGGGATGATTTGGAAACCGCCGCACTGCGGATTTTTTCCAACGCCGAAGGCGCATATGGCTCAAACGTCAATCAGCTGGTCGATAGTTCCGCCTTTGATCAAGAGGACGAATTGGCCGATGCCTATGAGGCGCGCAAAAGCTTTGCCTATGGTCGCAACGGCAAACCAACCCAGAACCAAAAGCTTTTGAAAAACGTGTTGTCCAAGGTTGAACTGGCCTATCAAAACCTAGAAAGTGTCGAATTGGGTGTCACGACGGTGGACCATTATTTCGACACTTTGGGCGGGATATCACGCGCGGTGAAACGCGCGCGCAGTGGCCAAGACATCCCTGTTTATATCTCGGACCATACCAAAGGCACAGGCAAGGTGCGCACCCTTGCGGACCAAGTCGCGCTGGAAACACGGTCACGGTCTTTGAACCCAAAATTCTACGAAGCGCTTTTAGAACATGGCGCCGAGGGCGTGCGCCAGCTTGAGGCGCATGTGACAAATACCTTGGGCTGGTCTGCCACCACCGGACAGGTCGACCCTTGGGTATATCAACGCATCACCGAAACCTTTGTCCTAGATGAAGCCATGCGCGAACGTTTGGCGTCGTTGAACCCGACCGCCAGTTCGCGCATGGCGAACCGCCTGCTTGAGGCGACGGATCGCGCCTATTGGACCCCTGATCCCGACACGATCGCGGCGTTGCAAAATGCGGCTGACGCGCTTGAGGACCGAATGGAAGGGATCGCAGCACAATGACATACTATAACCCTTTTACCGAAAGGCATCAGCCATGAGCCCATTAGATACCACCGTACCACGCCTAAATGGCCAAGACGGCGAAGGGTCAGTGCAAGTGCATCAAGACCCCGACATGAAAATTGAGGGCGCCAAGGTGTTCTCGGTCTATGGCAAGGGTGGGATTGGAAAATCAACGACCAGTTCAAATCTGTCTGCAGCGTTTTCAAAACTTGGCAAACGTGTCCTGCAAATTGGATGTGATCCAAAACATGACAGCACATTCACCCTGACAGGATCGTTGGTTCCAACTGTGATCGATATCTTGAAAGAGGTGGATTTTCACGCCGAAGAGCTGCGCGCCGAAGATTTTGTCTTTGAAGGATTCAATGGCGTTAAATGTGTCGAGGCTGGCGGCCCCCCTGCAGGGACCGGTTGCGGTGGTTATGTTGTTGGTCAAACCGTGAAATTGTTGAAACAACATCACCTGTTGGACGATACCGATGTGGTGATTTTCGATGTTTTGGGTGATGTGGTCTGCGGCGGCTTTGCGGCCCCCTTGCAGCACGCGGATCGCGCATTGATCGTTACCGCGAATGACTTTGACAGCATTTATGCAATGAACCGCATCATCGCGGCAGTTCAAGCGAAATCAAACAATTACAAGGTGCGCCTTGCGGGCTGTGTCGCCAATCGGTCCAAAGATACCGACGAAGTTGATCGTTATTGCCGCACTGTGGGATTTAATCGCATCGCGCATATGCCCGATGTTGACGTGATCCGTCGGTCGCGTCTGAAGAAAAAGACGCTATTTGAAATGGATCTCGATGATGACGTTGCCGCAGTGCAAAAGGAATATATCCGCCTTGCGCAAACACTGTGGAATGGAACCGAACCCTTAGCGCCTGCACCTTTAGAAGATCGCGAAATCTTTGAGCTTTTAGGATTTGATTGATGCGGTACGAACAAACACTGTCGCGGGTTGAAATGTATTTCGACAAAACCGCCACAAAAACATGGGAACGCCTAACGTCGGACGCCCCAGTGTCGCGCATTCGACAAACTGTGCGGGCAGGGCGCGATGAAATGCGGATGAAATTGCTGGCCCAGTTACCACAGGACTTGACAGGGGCACGCATCATGGACGCAGGCTGTGGCCCTGGACAGTTAACCCAAGAACTTGCCCTGCTTGGCGCTGATGTGGTCGCAATTGATATCAGCCCGTCCTTGATAGATATCGCACGCAAACGCATCCCCGTTGAATTACACG
>Ga0181600_10001786_pt1 | contig 16714 bp, 15 predicted proteins | sample 041ome_2_FD_132982 | JGI IMG/M metagenome (GOLD analysis project Ga0181600, IMG submission 132982) | Coastal salt marsh microbial communities from the Groves Creek Marsh, Skidaway Island, Georgia - 041406US metaG (megahit assembly) | ecosystem: Environmental > Aquatic > Marine > Intertidal zone... | reverse complement strand
CTTTAATTAGAAATATTATTTTTGAATTCATTTTCACAGAGAGGTGGCCGAGCGGTTTAAGGCGCACGCCTGGAAAGTGTGTATACGCCAAAAGCGTATCGAGGGTTCGAATCCCTTCCTCTCTGCAATTTTAAATACATACTGTAAAGAATGTATTTTCCTCATATAATATATATTAATAGTTTATCTAAAAGATTATTTTTATTTCAACTTTTTACATATATTTAGGAACTTTAAAATTAACTACGAATAAAAAAATAAGTAATGAAAAAAATATTATCAATTTTTATGATAGCTGTGATGTTTTTCTTTAGCACCAGCAGTTTAAGCGCCCAAGACGAAGTGGTTGAAGACGTAAACCAAGAAGTTGTTGAAGAATCTATGATGACTTCAGAACCAGTTGTTGAAGAAGAACCAGCACCTAGAGGTTTTACTCAAGAATTAAAAAATAGATTTATTGAAGGTGGACCTGGTTTTATGGGAATTGTACTTGCTTGTCTAATATTTGGATTAGCTATAGCCATCGAAAGAATTATCTATTTAAATTTAGCAACTACTAACACTCAAAAACTTACTAGTGATGTTGAGGCAGCTCTTAAATCTGGAGGTACTGAAGCAGCAAAAGAGGTTTGTAGAAATACATCTGGTCCAGTTGCATCTATTTTTTACCAAGGACTTGATAGAGCAGGTGAGGGTGTTGAAAGCGCTGAGAAAGCTGTAGTAGCTTATGGAGGTGTACAAATGGGACAATTAGAAAAAAACGTTTCATGGATATCATTATTTATTGCTTTGGCACCAATGCTTGGTTTCATGGGAACTGTAATTGGTATGATTCAAGCTTTTGATAAAATTCAAGCTGCTGGAGACATGCAACCTTCTCTTGTAGCAGGTGGTATTAAAGTTGCTCTTTTAACAACAGTATTTGGATTAATTGTAGCGATAATACTTCAAATATTTTATAATTATATTATTTCTAAAATAGATAGTATTGTAAATGACATGGAAGACGCTTCTATTACATTAATCGATATTCTTGTAGCACATAAAAAATAATAATATGAACATTCAAAAAATAACAAACTATTTAGTAATAGGACTTGGTGTTTTGGGTTTTGTTTTTTTAGCATTAATCCTTTTTAAAGGCGATGATGCCATTGAGATGGATGCTTTGCAAGGTGATTTTGGATCTATATCATATATCATTCTTTTAGCTCAAATAATTTTAGCTATTGCTGTGTCTCTTTCACTTGGTTTTTCTATAAAAAACTTAGTTTCTGATTCTAATAAATTAAAAAGTTCTCTAATGTCATTTGGAGCTTTTGCAATTGTATTAATTATAGCGTTTATTTTTTCATCTGGAGAGGAAACCCCTTTGCAAGATGGAAAGGTTTTGTCTGCATCAGGAGCGAGATGGGTTGAAACTGGTATTAGAACATTTTACTTTTTAACTGTAATTGCTTTGTGTTCAATGGCTTTTGGTTCTGTTAGAAAACTAATAAAGAAATAAAATGGCTAGAAAATCACCAGAAGTAAATGCAGGGTCTATGGCGGATATCGCCTTCCTGTTACTTATATTCTTTTTGGTAACAACAACTATTGAGACTGATTCAGGGATTAACAGAAAGCTTCCTCCAATGGAAGAACTTATAGATCCACCAGTTATTAAGGAAAGAAATATTTTCACAGTTGTGGTAAACAAAAATAACATGATACTAGTTGAAGAAAAACTTATGGATTTAAGTGAGGTAAGATCAGCAGCTGTAAAATTTTTAGATAATGGTGGTGGAGTTGGAGAAGAAGCATGTGACTACTGTGAAGGAGATAAAGACAGATCTTCTTCAGACAATCCTGAAAAAGCAATTATATCTCTTAAAAATGATAGAGAAACAGACTATAAAGTCTATATTTCTGTTCAAAACGAACTCGTTGCTGCCTACAATCAGTTAAGAGATCGCGAATTCCTTAAGTTATACCCCAATGAAAGAATGTCCTTTGTTGAAGCTAACAAAAAATATTCTGATCCAAGAACTAGCGTGAAAGTTAAAGCAGATCTTAAACCTAAGTTAGATGTTATAAAAAAAATGTTCCCTCAAAAATTATCTGAGGCTGAACCTAATAAAAGCTAATAATTATGTCAAAGTTTAAAAAGAAAAAAGGAGGAGACTTGCCAGCTATTTCAACTGCATCCCTGCCTGATATTGTGTTTATGCTTTTGTTTTTCTTTATGGTAGCTACTGTAATGAGAGATAATACATTAATGGTAACTAATAAACTTCCTGCTGCTGATCAAGTACAAAAACTTGACAAGAAAGATCGTGTAATATATATATATGCTGGAAAACCAAGCTCTAGATATCAAAGTAAATATGGAGATCAGCCTAAAATTCAATTAAATGATAAATTTTCTGTTGTTTCTGACGTTGGGGCTTATGTATTAGCTGAAAGAGCAACCAAAAGAGAAGAGCTTCAAAATGTTTTAACCACAGCATTAAAAGTTGATGGTGAAACTAATATGGGTTTAATTTCTGATATTAAACAGGAACTTCGAAAAGTTAATGCATTAAAAATAAATTACACCACAAGAATAGGTGATTATACTCAAAACAAATAAAACTAACCAAAAATTTGTTTTAAATATTAAAGCATCCGCAAGGGTGCTTTTCTTTTGTAAATAAGTTAAATTTGAAAAAATGAGATATTTCTATTTATTATTTATTTTCACTTTTAATGTCAATTTTTCCCAAGCGGATTTTGTTGATGATAAATATCTCGAAGATCAGATATATTTTGGTCTTAATTACAATTCTCTGACTAATACACCCTTAAATTTTAAACAAAATAAATTTTCAAATTCTTTGAATTTTGGCTTTATAAGAGACATGCCTTTGAACAAAAGAAGAAATTTTGGATTGGGCCTTGGTCTTGGACTTTCATTTAGCTCTGTTAACAGTAATATGGTTTTCTCACAAAATGATGAATTATTTACAGTGAATTTGGTAGAAAATAATAGTTTTTTGAAAAATAAATTGAATACAACAAAAATTGAAATTCCTTTTGAAATTAGATGGAGAACTTCAACTCCGACCTCTTATAAATTTTGGAGAACCTATATTGGAATTAAAACTAGTTATGTTTTAAAATCAAATTATAAGTATCAAAATTCCAATTATAAATATTCAACTCATAATTTACCTCTTAACAAGTTTCAAACTGGACTCACTGTAAGTGCAGGAAACAATACATGGAATCTAAATCTGTATTTAGGTTTGGATTCTATATTTAACAATGATTTTGTGAGATTAAACCCTGATTATGAGAGCTTAAGGGAATTGAATCTGGGACTTATATTTTATATTTTATAAAATTTTACCCTATTTAAATATTAATTCCTCAAGAAAAGGCTATAAAAAATCATAGTTTTACAATTTTATTTATATTTACAACATCATTTATAAAACCAAATAACCAAATTAAATTAAAACAAACTCTATTATGAAAAGAATTTTGTCAATGATTGCTGTGCTTTTTAGTACAATGATTATCGCTCAGACAACAGTAACTGGTACTGTTGCTGACGAAAATAACAATCCAATACCTGGAGCCAACGTTGTTGTTGATTCTATGAATGGAACTGTTGCTGATTTTGATGGTAATTTTTCAATCTCTGTTGATCAATTACCTCCATTCACTATTACTGTTTCAAGTGTTGGTTTTGATACAGTAACTTTAAATGTTACAGCATCAAATTTAAATTTCAATGTAACATTAACTGAATCTCAGAACTTACTTGACGAGATTGTAATTTCAGCTTCGAGAATTGCTGAAAGATTATTTGAATCTCCAGTTACAATTGAAAAGTTTGACTATCAAGATATAGCTCAATCAACTGGTCCTGACTTTTACAGTAGTTTAGAAGGTTTAAAAGGGGTTCAGATTAATTCTGGAGGTCTTTTTCTACAACAAGTAAACACTAGAGGTTTCTCAACTGTATACAACAACGGATTTGTTCAGTTAGTTGACGGTATGAATAACGAAGCACCTGGACTTGGGTTTTCAGCTGGTAATTTACTTGGAATTCATGAGCTAGATATCCAAAGCGTAGAATTAATGCCTGGAGCTGCTTCAGCACTTTACGGGGCAAATGCTACAAAAGGGATATTATTTATGAACAGTAAAAATCCTTTTGATTTCCAAGGTGTAAGTGCTACATACAGACACGGTATTACTTCTCAGGAAGTTGCCGGTGAAAATGACTACTACGACTTTGCATTTAGAGCTGCTAATAAATTCAGTGATAAGTTTGCTGCAAAAATTACCGTTTCTTACCAACAAGGTGAAGACTGGCATGCTGCAGATTACAGAGACATTAATCATTTAAGAGGACGTTACGTTGAAGGTGTTCCTGGCTTTAAAGATCCAAGAAATTTCCCAGACTATAATGGGGTAAATGTTTATGGAGATATTTCACTTGGTGACTTTGCTATGACCGATATGTTTAGAGCTTTAGTTATCCCGTCACTTGTTGGAGGAGGTTTAATTAGCCCTGCTCAAGGAGCTCAGTTTAATCAAATATTTGGTGCTGGAGACTTTTTTGGAACATACGCAATAAACCTTCCTGGATACAATGAAAGTGAATTAATTGATAATAAAGCTTCTAGTTTTAAAACTGACATAGCATTACATTTTAGACCAACTGAAGATTCAGAAATTATTTTGAATTCTAAAATTGGTTCAGGTAATACAATGCTACATGCTACCAATAGAAACATGCTAAAAAACTTTGGACTACAACAGCATAAGATTGAGTATAAAAACAAAAATTTAGGTATTAGATTTTACCACACTGCAGAAGATTCTGGAAACACTCACGATGTGGCTGCACTTGGAGCTGTAATGAGTATAGCATCAGCTGGTGATTATTATGGTGCATATTTAAATACTTATTTTGGTGCGTTACCGTCGCTTATTAATCCAAATCCAGTAGTTGCATTAGGAACTATGGTTGGAGCAGCTGCTCAAGGATTAACTTTAAGAGATCTTTTAGGTAAAGATGGTGATTATGCTGCTCATGCTGCTGCAAGAGCTGCTGCTGCACCAACAAGATTAGCACCTGGATCCGATGCTTTTAACGCTGTTTATGAAAATGCTGTTACTAATGGTATTAATTTATTAACTGGAGGAGCTGGTATTCTTGATACATCTCAATCTAATAGTTTTGAAGTTGATTATAACTTGCAGGATTTAGTTGATGGAGTTGACATTGTTATTGGTGGTTCTTACAGAGATTATATTTTAAGATCTAATGGAACATTATTTACTGATTATGACGAGCCTATTGAATTTAATGAAATGGGTATATACGCTCAAGCTCAAACGGATATGTTTGAAGGTGCAGTAAAATTAACTGGATCTATGAGATATGATAAGAGTGAATTTTTTGAAGGAACTGTAACACCAAGAATTGGTGCATTACTATTTTTGTCAGAAAATTCAAACTTTAGAGTTTCATATCAAACAGGTTTCCAAAACCCTGCAGCTCAAGACCAATACATTGGTTTAGATATTACTGATGCAGTACTTTTAGGTTCATCTCCTGATAATATTGATAGATTCAAAATGGATTTAGTTGGAGGTTCAGGAACATACCATACAGTTACTGGTAATCACGTAAAAAATAATTCATTTACTCTAGCTTCAGTTCAAGCTGGTGCACCAGAAGCAGCTGGAGACTTAGGAAATGTTGGACCACAAAATGTGAGATCTACTGAACTTGGATATAGATTTAACGGTAAGAAAACTGCCTTTGATATTAGCTACTACCATTCAGAATGGGATAACTTCATATCAGCTGTAAGTGTAATTACTCCATTATACGGAACTGCATCTGACATGATGGGTCTATATGCTCTTTCACAAGGAGATTTCAGAGTGTTTAGCTATGATGCAAATACTGACGAAATTGTGACTACAAAGGGTGTTAGTGCTGGTTTTGAAACTACACTAATGGATATTTTTGATTTAAGTTCAACATTTTCATACAATGAAATGTACTTTGGTGAGGCAAGTTCAGACTACGAATCTGGATTTAACACACCTAAAAGAAGAGTTGTTGTTACTTTAGGTTCTACTAAATTAGCTGAAAACTTTTCATTTGCAGTAACTGCAAAGTATCATGATAGTTTCCTTTGGGAACAATCAGGTTTCTTTGACGCTGTTATACCTGCAAATACAACATTTGATGCTTCAATGAATTTTGATATTCCAAGTATCAATTCAAAAGTTAAAGTTGGTGGAACTAACTTAGGTGGAGATGAATACTTCGCAATGCCTGGATCAGGATCTATTGGAAGTCAATTCTACGTAGGATTTACAATAAATCCATAATACCAACATAATGTTAATAAAAAGGCGACTTAAGTCGCCTTTTTTTATGTAAAAAACTATAGAATTTTAAGTACAAAATTTTATATTTGCCACATTAAAAATTAAATCCAAAATAATGTCACAATCTGTAGGTAAAGTTTCACAAATTATGGGCCCTGTTGTTGATGTAACTTTTGATACATCTTCTAATGACCTTCCAAAAATTTACGATTCTCTTGAAATTAAAAAAGACGATGGTTCAGTATTAGTTCTTGAAGTTCAATCTCACGTTGGAGAGGACATTGTTAGAACAATTTCAATGGATTCTACTGATGGATTAAAAAGAGGGGCTGATGTTATAGCTACAGGAAATCCAATTCAAATGCCAATTGGGGATGATGTTTATGGAAGATTATTCAACGTTATTGGAGATTCTATAGATGGGTTAGGTGAATTACCTAAAACTGGTAAAAATGGATTACCAATTCACAGGGAAGCACCTGATTTTGATCAATTATCTACATCAACTGAGGTTTTATTCACGGGAATTAAAGTAATTGATTTAATTGAGCCATATGCAAAGGGAGGTAAAATTGGTCTTTTTGGTGGTGCTGGTGTAGGAAAAACTGTACTTATTCAGGAATTAATTAACAACATTGCAAAAGGACACGGTGGTTTATCTGTTTTTGCTGGTGTTGGTGAAAGAACTCGTGAAGGAAATGATTTACTTAGAGAAATGCTTGAATCAGGCATTATTAAATATGGTGAAGAATTCGATAAATCTATGGAAGAAGGTGGATGGGATTTAAGTAAAGTTGATAAAAAAGCAATGAAAGATTCAAAAGCTACTTTCGTTTTTGGTCAGATGAATGAGCCACCTGGAGCTCGTGCAAGAGTTGCTCTTTCGGGACTAACAATGGCTGAATATTTTAGAGATGGTGCTGGAGATGGCCAAGGAAAAGACGTACTGTTCTTTGTCGATAACATTTTTAGATTTACTCAAGCTGGTTCTGAAGTATCTGCCTTATTAGGTAGGATGCCATCAGCAGTGGGTTATCAACCAACATTAGCAACTGAAATGGGTGCTATGCAAGAAAGAATTACTTCAACTAAAAATGGATCTATTACATCTGTTCAGGCTGTTTATGTTCCAGCAGATGATTTAACTGACCCTGCTCCTGCAACTACATTTGCTCACTTAGATGCAACTACAGTACTTTCAAGAAAAATAGCAGAGCTTGGAATTTATCCTGCTGTTGATCCTTTAGATTCAACATCTAGAATTTTAACTCCTGAGATTATTGGAGACGATCACTATAATTGTGCTCAAAGAGTAAAAGAATTACTTCAAAAGTATAAAGAATTACAAGACATTATTGCTATTCTTGGAATGGAAGAGCTTTCAGAAGAAGACAAGCTATCAGTTTATAGAGCCAGAAAAGTTCAAAGATTCTTATCTCAACCGTTTCACGTAGCTGAACAATTTACTGGAATTCCAGGTGTTTTAGTTGATATTAAAGATACTATTAAAGGTTTTAATATGATTATGGACGGAGAGTTAGATCACTTACCTGAAGCTGCCTTCAACCTTAAAGGTACAATCGAAGAAGCAATCGAAGCAGGTGAGAAAATGTTAGCTGAAGCTTAAATTTTAAATATGCAACTAGAAATAGTAAGTCCAGAAAGAACATTACTAACTGCTGAAGTTGATTCAGTTATTGTTCCAGGTACTGATGGATCTTTTCAAATGCTAAATAACCACGCTCCCATAGTTTCTACTTTAATTTCGGGTGTTGTTAAAATTTCTGGAGATTTTGAGAATTCAGAAACTTTACCTGACAGTTTTTCAGTGGTAAACCCCAAGGAACTACATTTATCAGTAAGTTCTGGAGTTATTGAAATGAAAGAAAATAAAGTCATTATTTTAACTGACTAAGTACATAACTTACACTGTTTTTATGAAAAAAAGTCTTGCACTTTTTCTAGTACTAATTTTTAACGTTTCGTTATCTCAGCAAGATACAACCAATCTTAAAGAAGTAGTTGTTTCAACTTCTAAACTGCAAATCCCTTTTTCAAAAAACTTTAGAACTGTAACAATAATTTCATCTGATGATATTAAAAATAGTCCAGCCTCAAATGTGTCTGATTTATTACAGGAGATTACTGCAATTGATATTAGAAGAAGGGGAGTAGGTGGAGTTCAAGGTGATCTTTATATAAGAGGAGGTGGATTTGATCAAACTCTACTTTTAGTTGATGGAATGAAAATGGATGATGCTCAAACAGGACATCATACCCTAAATATGATTCTTCCACTTTATTTAATCGAAAGAATTGAAATAATAAAAGGTCCAGCTGCAAGAATATTTGGACAAAATGCTTTTAATGGTGCTATAAATATTGTTACCAAAGAAATTATTGGAGAAACCGGTAAATTAGATTTAAAATTAAATGAAATTTCTTTTGGATCTTTTGATCAAAAAAACATTTCAGTTTCTACAAAAATTACAGGGGATAATTTAAATACCTTAATTAGTTATTCAGGAAATAGATCTGACGGATACAGACATAATACTGATTTCAAAAAGGATAATTACTTTATTAAAACCACTTTTAACTCTGATAAAAATCCAATTGATATTATTGCATCATTTAATGAAAACAAGTTTGGAGCTAATGGATTTTATGCTAGTCCTAGTGCAACTGAACAGTATGAAGAAACACAAGCAAGTTTAATTGGAATATCATCAACTATTAATTCTGATAAATTATCATTGAACCCCAAATTTTATTGGAGACGAGGTCAAGACGAGTACATTTATATTAGAGATAACCCATCTGTTTATAGGAATCTTCACAAAACAAATAAAGTTTCTGCTGAATTAACTGGTACATATTATTCTAACTCAGGTGCTACCGGATTTGGTTTAGATTTATCTGCCGTAAATATTTCAAGTAATAATTTAGGAGAACACAACAGAACAACTGTTTCTGCTTATGTTGATCACACCTTTAAATTGTTAAAAGAAAAATTAGTTTTATCTCCAGGTTTATCCATGAGTTATTTTTCTGATTTATCGTTTCACTCATTCCCAGGAATTGACCTTGGATATAATTTAAACTCAAATTTTAAGTTATACAGTAATATTGGTAAGACTTACAGAATACCAACTTATACAGACTTATATTACAGTGATAGAACCACTATTGGTAATGAGAATTTAAATCCTGAATCAGCTACCTCAACAGAATATGGGTTAAAATATAACACCACTATTTTTAGTCTTACCGCTGCAATTTTTAATAGAAAAGCTAAGAATATAATTGATTATGTTAAGAAGAATGAAGATGATTTATGGGAAGCGGTTAATATTGGCTCATTAAACACTAAAGGTTTTGAGTTTGATTTAACCTATCGTTTTGGATCTGCTGATAATCTCTCAAAAAATAATTTCTTTAGTTTTGGTTATACCAGCATAAAGGATGACAATTATGTCTCAAATGTTAATTTCTCAAGATATTCACTTAATTCACTTAGACACCAACTTATATCTAAATTAAACCTTAACTACGTAAAAAATCTAAATCACTCTATTGTTTATAAATATTCAGAGAGATCTGATAAAACTAATTACAGTGTTTTAGATACCAAGATTACATACAAAAAAGGTTTATATCTTTCTGTAAATAACATTTTAGATGAGGTTTACTCTGAAACAAACTTGGTTCCTATGCCTGGCAGAAATTTTTTAGTCGGAATCAGTGTTGGAATAGACTAGATCACCAGACAAATAAGTCTTTAAAACCTTTGTGTCAGGAGTTGAATTAAGATCAACTTTCATTATATCTCTATCAATTATTACAAAATCCGCAAACTTATTTTTTTCTATGCTTCCCTTTTCATTTTCCTCAAAATTTAGATAAGCAGCCCATATTGTCATCCCTTTTAGAGTTTCTTCTCTTGAAAGTGCATTTGAAAATTCAAAACCGCCATCTGGAAAAAAGTCTAAATCTTTTCTAGCCGTAGCAGCATAAAAAGTATGAAATGGATTAACTTTTTCCACAGGAAAGTCTGTACCTAAACCAATTACTTTGGATCTCTCAAGCAAATCTTTATAAGCATATGCTCCTTTAATTCTTATTGGTCCAACTCTATCCTCTGCCCAGTACATGTCACTTGTTGCATGAGTGGGCTGCACGGAGGGTAATATTTTTTCATTGTAACCATTTAAATCTTTTCGATCGATAATTTGAGAATGTTCAATACGCCACCTTGGATCTTTTATATTTTCAAGAACTTTGGAATAAGCTTTTAATAAAATATTTACAGTCGAATCTCCAATTGCATGGGTATTCATCTGAAAGTTAGCATTTGCTAATTTTTTAGCTAAGTCTTTAATACTATCAATATCTGTGACAAGCTTACCATAATTATGTTTGTCGTCAGAGTAGGGTTTCTTAAGAGTTGCGCCTCTTGAACCTAATGCGCCATCACCATAAACTTTTACAGACCTAACATTTAAAGAATTAGTTTTTATTGGCCCATTCTTAATGAAAAAGTTCACATCATCTTTATTGTTACTAATCATTGCATAGACACGCATTTTTAAAAGATTTTGTCTTTGCAAACTATCAATAAGGAGTATTACATCTTTGGAAAGTCCAGCATCGTCAACAGTTGTTAATCCGTGTTTAAAACCAATTTTTTGAGCACTTATTAAAGCTGTAATTTTTTCATCTAATGAAACTTCTCCGAATGCTTTATCAACTAAGGACATTGGACCATCGATCAAAATTCCAGTTAGAATACCATTTTTTGTAACAATTGTACCATTATTTGATTCAGTATTTATATCAATTCCTGCAATGTCTAATGCTTTTTGATTAACTAAATAAGCATGACCATCAATTCTTTCTAAAATAACCGGTGTATCTGGGTATAATTTATCCAATTCAAATTTATCAGGGAATTCTTTGTTTTTCCAATCATTTTGGTCCCATCCACGCCCTCTAATAACACTTTTATTTTTATCAGATGAAATTTTGCTCAAAATTTCATTAAATGAGTTGGTTCCAGTGAGGTCAACAACCCTTTGATTTAAACCAAGTCCATAAAAGTGACAATGAGCATCAATAAGACCTGGTAAAACAGTCAAGCCTTCAAGATCCAAAATATTTTTACTATTGTATTTTTGTAGTATCTCTTCATTTCCAACATCATAAAATTTTCCATTCTTTATCGCAAAAGCTGATGCCTTTGAAAAATCATCATCAACAGTGTAGATGTTTCCGTTAAAAGCTATCATATCAACAGAGTTGTTACATCCCTGAAGTAAAAATATTAAGGTAATAGCAAGTATAATATTATTGGATTTTATTAATTTTTTCATAAATCAAGTTTGTTTCCCATCCTCTATAGGACAAATAGGAAAATATTTTTTTCTTCTTGTTAATTACACTTTGGTTTTCTAAAGATGATAATTTTTTATTAAATATATTTTCTAGTTTATTTTTGTACTCAACTTCATCAATTTCCATTAACCCTCTTTTAATATTTATATCTGAAATATTTCTTGATTTCAGTTCTTGAACTATTTTAATTTTGCCCCAATTTTTAATTTTAAATTTACCCCTTACAAAATTTTCTGAAAACCTAGATTCGTTCAAATAATTTTCATTTATTAAGTTAAAAAGTATTTTATTTTTAGCCTCTTCAATCAGATCAAATTCTTTTAATTTTTTTTCTACTTCATTATGACATCTATCTTGATAAGAACAATATCTTTTTAATTTTTGTTCAATTTCATTTATAGTGAAATTTTCGTTTTTCATTTATTTAAAATAGTTTTTTTTTGAGCAAAAAAAAAGCGGCTATAAGCCGCTTTTTTATGCATTAATGATTTTACCTTCTTTATTAAAGAATCTAAAATGTAAATAGGTGTACGCATCTCTAGGAACGATATTAATCCATCTTTTGTGTTTAAAATACCACTTCATTCTTATTGAAGGGTATTCGCTTTTTAGATAAGCCGCAACAAAAGGGTGAACATGTAAAAAAATCTTTACGTTATAATATTTTTTGGTAGTAAGAATTTTTTCAAGTTTTGCATAGATTTTATCAAGTAAAACTATAGGAGCTTCAACCTTTCCGTCTTGGTTTGGATCAGGCTCTATTGTTTTAATTTCCATTTCAGATCGAACTCTTTGTCTTGTCATCTGAATTAAGCCAATTTTACTTGGTGGTAAAATTTTATGCTTGGCTCTGTCAGATTCCATTTCTTTTTTGAAATGATCAAAAAGAGTTTTTCTATTTTCTGGATTTAATAAATCTATAAAATCAACAACAATTATCCCACCCATGTCTCTTAATCTTAATTGTCTTGCTATTTCAGAAGCAGCAATTAAATTAACCTCAAGAGCAGAATCTTCTTGATTTTTTGATTTAGTCGATCGATTTCCACTATTAACGTCAATAACATGCAAAGCTTCGGTATGTTCTATAATAAGGTATGCACCTTTGCTCATAGTAACTGTTCTTCCAAAAGCTGTTTTAATTTGACGCTCAATTCCGTATTCTTCAAAAATAGGGTTATGAGATTTGTGTAGTTTTACTATTGATTGCTTTTTTGGAGCAATTTCTTTCAAATATTCTTTAACCTCAGAATACATTGACTTTTGATTAACATGTATTCCAGTAAAACTATCATTAAAATAATCTCTCAAGATTGAAGAGGATCTGTTTAATTCGCTTTGAACTTTTAATGGGACCTCAGATCCTTGTATTTTTTTACAAAGATTTGTCCAGCGTTTGAATAAGTTTTTTAAATCTTTATCAAGTGCTGCAACTTTTTGGTCTTTTGCTACTGTTCTAACAATTACTCCAAATCCTTTTGGTTTAATACTTTGTACAAGTCTTTTTAATCTGCTCTTTTCTTCTCTAATTTCGATTTTTTGAGAAATAGAAATTCTATTAGAAAATGGGACTAAAACAAGAAAACGTCCAGCAAATGATAATTCTGAACTTATTCTAGGTCCTTTTGTTGAGATAGGTTCTTTTATAATTTGAACCATAACAGTTTGATTTGGACTTATAACATCTGAAATACTTCCTTCTTTATCTATTTCTGATTCGAATGGGAATTTTTCAAGTGAAAATTTTTTTATTTTACCTGTGCTTACACCTTTAATGAACTTGTTTAGTGATAAAATTTTTGGACCAAGATCATGATAATGCAAAAAAGCATCTTTTTCATAACCGACATTTACAAATGCAGCGTTGAGTCCTGAAACAGTTTTTTTTGCTTTTGCTAAAAAAATGTCTCCTACATTAAATTTGTTACTATCATTTTGTTTGTGAAGTTCAATTAATTTACCGTTTTTAAGTAGTGCAAAATCAACAGCTGTGGAATTAGATCTTATTATAATTTCTTTACTCACAATATTGAATTTATGTTCACAGTTATGTGAACTGGTTATACTTGTTTCACAGGATTTTAATTACTTGGAAAGTAGTTTTGTGCTGAATCACAGAACTAAATTCATGTCAAAGAACTTTTCTTCAGAATAAGTTATTACTTATTTTTTTTGTGCCTATTTGCACGACTTCTTTTTTTACGCTTATGCGTAGCTACTTTATGTCTTTTTCTTTTTTTACCGCTTGGCATATTCTATAGTTTAGTTATTTTTTTTAACACCTTCAACGAAAACTTTAGCCGGCTTAAAAGCTGGAATATGGTGTTCAGGAATTCTTATTGTTGTATTTTTTGAGATATTTCTACCAGTTTTTTCAGCTCTTTTCTTTACTATAAAACTACCAAAACCTCTCAAATAAACATTTTCTCCATTATTCAATGAATTTTTAATTTCTTCCATTAAATTTTCTACTGTTGCTAAAACTTCATTTTTATCCAATCCTAAGTTGTTGGAAACTTTTGAAACGATCTCAGCTTTTGTCATATTCTTATTATTTACTTATGTTTACTTTTTAAGGTGCCAAATATATAAATTTATATTCATTAATCGTCCTTAAAAACAGTCTAAAATTGAAGTCTTCATTTTTGAAAATAGATTTACTTAACAAATTAGAAAAAAAATTTGCCTCAAATTTAATTAGCTGGTACTCAGTCAATAAGAGATCGTTACCTTGGCGAGAGACTACAGATTCTTATAAAATATGGCTTTCAGAAATTATACTACAACAAACTCAAATTAAGCAAGGCTTATCCTACTATAATAAATTTGTCACACTATATCCAAATGTAACTGCTCTTTCAAAAGCAAGTGAGCAAGATATTTTAAAAAATTGGGAGGGTTTAGGTTATTACAGTAGAGCTAGAAACTTACATAAGTCAGCCAAAATAGTTGTTGACAAATATGAATCAAAATTTCCTTCTAACTATGATGAACTAATTAAATTACCTGGAATTGGAGATTATTCAGCAAGTGCAATAAGTTCTTTCTCAAATAATGAAGTTAGACCTGTTTTAGATGGAAATGTATATCGTTTTGTTGGAAGGATGTTTCAGATTTCAACCACTATAAACACACCAAGTGCAGTAAAAGTTTTTAAAAACACACTAAATCTTCTAATTTCTAAAAATAATCCATCTGATTTTAATCAGGCAATAATGGATTTTGGATCCACTGTTTGTAAACCAAAAAATCCTAATTGTGATGCCTGTATTTTTAAACTGGATTGCCTTTCATTTATTCATAATACAATTGAGAAATATCCTGTTAAAAAGAAACCTCCTAAATCTAAATCCAGAATATTAGATTATTTAGTTGTTATTGACAAGAAGAGAATGACTTTAATTAATAAGAGAAATGAAAAAGATATTTGGCAAAATTTATTTGATTTTCCTTTAATAGAAACAACCAGTAAAGTCAACAAAGCAAAAATTAAAACTTTTTTAAGTACTAATTATGAATCAATAAGTTTATTTGATGATATATTTTTACACAAATCCATTGTGCACAAATTATCTCATCAAAATTTAAAAATTAATTTTTGGATAGTTAAAGTTTCTAATCCATTAATTGGAGGAGTTGATTTGAATAACCTTAAAAATTACCCATTTCCAAAACCGCTGATTTCATTTATAAGTTCCATTAATAAATTATTGCTGTAATTTGCTATATTTGAGTTTAATACGTTTTATATGAGTGGTTCATTAAATAAAGTTATGCTAATTGGTAATCTTGGGGATGACGTTAAATTACATCGTTTTGAAGATGGTGGATGTATTGGTAGATTTCCCATCGCCACAAATGAGAATTACACTAACAAAGTGACAGGTGAAAAGGTTTCAAACACAGAATGGCATAATGTAGTAGTCAGAAATAAAGCTGCTGAAATATGTGAAAAATACTTGAACAAAGGTGATAAGATTTATGTAGAGGGTAAAATTAAAACCAGAAAATGGCAGTCGGAAGATGGTGTACAACGTTATTCAACTGAAATTCATGTTAATGAATTCAACTTTCTTTCGAATAAAACCGAAGGTAACTCCATGAATTCTCCAAGTTCAGAGGTTCCAACTTCATTTAATGAATCCACACCCTCTGATGATCAGGTTGATGATTTACCGTTCTAATTTTTATTTAGTATAAATTTTTGAATACTTTTTTATTTATAGAGCTCTATCCTGATATTTTTAAATTTTCAATAGTTTTTATACTATTAATTTGTTCAGCTCTTATTTCAGGTTTTGAAGTTGCTTTTTTTTCTTTATCTGAAAAAGACATAAAAAAAATTTCACTGTCAAAAAATAAAAAAGACCTGTTAGTTTTGAAGTTAAGAAATAAGCCAAGAAGACTTCTTTCTACTCTTTTAATTTCAAACAATTTTATTAATATTTCAATAGTTTTAATATTAGCTTCGTTTGGAAAATTAAAATATTTTAATTCAGCTCCTGATTTCTTGAATTTTATAATTATGATAGGTCTTACAGCCTTTTTAATTCTTTTATTTGGAGAGATTCTTCCAAAAGTATATGCGAATAAATATCCAATAAGTTTTGCAAAAAAAATGGCAATTCCTATAAATTTTTTAGATAAGTATATATTTTTTTTCATGACCATTCCTATGAGTAAAATCACCCAAATATTACAAAATAGGTTGGTTGTAAAAAATACCAATCTTTCTGTGGAAAAACTTTCAGATGCACTTGATTTAACTGATAAAAATGAAACCTCAATTGAAGAAAAAATGATTCTTAAAGGCATTATTTCACTTGGCCATACAAAAGTTAAACAAATAATGCGACCAAGGATTGATGTTTTCTCTGTTAATATAAAAACAAATTTCAAGGAATTAATTGATCTAGTTAGAAAGAATAAATATTCT
>Ga0181600_10001785_pt1 | contig 16715 bp, 32 predicted proteins | sample 041ome_2_FD_132982 | JGI IMG/M metagenome (GOLD analysis project Ga0181600, IMG submission 132982) | Coastal salt marsh microbial communities from the Groves Creek Marsh, Skidaway Island, Georgia - 041406US metaG (megahit assembly) | ecosystem: Environmental > Aquatic > Marine > Intertidal zone... | reverse complement strand
GTAAGTGACAGGGCTATTAACCCGCGCACCATAGCGCGAATTAGGCAACTAAAGCAGCGTTGGTCTACCACTTTATACGGTATTACTAGCAAGGTTGATACCATAGAATCCATAGATTTCGACGTGGTTCTAGTTTCGTCTTGGACTAGCGTACTTAGGTATGGAGAGACCCAAGTATGGGATGGGTATGGTTTGCGCAGATACCCCGCCCAAAAGAAGGAATCATCTAGACAAAAGCACCGAGCAGACATCGTAAGGCTTGGGTGTAACTTTGAAGAAGTTATGGCTGATGATGTACACGAAAACGCTAAGTTAGCGGTCAGATCGTGGCTCGCTTGGAGCAACGGATCTGGGGCCTATCACCTGTCTGAGGACAGTGACGAAGTGGAGTTCGACACCCCCGAAACAGGGCAGATAGTAACTATGACCCCCGATATAGTAACATCGACTTTTACGGATTCTGACCACCCGGCTATTGCTACCGGGTCACCCTTGAGTAGGCACGAAAGTGAGCGAAAGTTACTACCGGTTATAGGGGTAGATAAGGTCGTATCTAAGGGCCAACACAACACCGATGATGGTGACGAAACCTTTGATCTACAAGGAACAGAGGTAAATGCTATCCAATACCGCAACAATGGTATACGTAACTGCGATAGTTGCTATCTGGCCCCCCGTTGTCCTGCGTTCAAGGAACATTCAGAATGTGCGTACGAGATCCCCGTACAGTTGAAGACCAAGGAGCAACTCCGAGCCGTACTTACGGCAATGTTAGAGATGCAAACTTCACGCATATTGTTTGCCCGCTTTTCAGAAGAACTTGAAGGTCAGGGGATGGACTCGCAGGTATCAGCAGAGATGGATCGTCTCTTTAAACTTGTCAAAGAGTTTAAAGATATTGAAGATACTCGTGACCTTATTCGCTTTGAGATGGAAGCGAAGTCTAGTGCTGGAGTTCTGTCTAGGATATTCGGCAAAGAAGCAGCAGATAAGGCAAATGAATTGACTCAGCCCATGTCGGCTGAAGAGATAGATATGACTATCCTTAACGCAGACATAATAGAAGAGTAAGATATTCGACGTATGAGTAACACTACGCGCACAGACTTATTGAAAGAAGCGGATACCCTTATCAATGGGGACCGTAACGTATCGTATGGTGACCCTAACGATGACTTTCGCAAGACAGCCGATATGTGGGACGTATACCTCAAGTCGGTATACCGTGAGAGAAATAGTCTAAAGCCGCACGACGTTGCCGTTCTTATGATGATGTTAAAGATCAGCCGTATTGCATGGTCTCCGGAAAAGCGCGATAACTGGGCAGACTTGGCAGGTTACGCCGCTTGTGGGTGGGACTGTGTAGACAGCGACAAGAGTTTGTGAATGTACAACGTGTACCACTGGTCTGACGACGCCCTGTGCAAGGGCCTACATTCTGAGATGTGGTATCCACCGTTGTTCAAAGAGGATAGGTTAGCGCCTGAGTCCCAATACTATGAACTAGGTAAGTTGGTGTGTGCCGCGTGCCCAGTCAGAGAAGAGTGCGCAGAAGCAGGTGCAGAAGAAGAGTACGGGCTGTGGGGCGGGCAAACCCCGAAGGACAGGCGTCACGGTACTTACAAGCCACCTAAGACATATCTACCGCTATGCAACGTAGCCCATATGCCTAAGGGTACGGAACCTCTAGACGTAGAGGTTGCTAGGCAGTACGTCCGCACGCTAACTAAGCGTCGCCCTCGTAAGCCTAGAGTTTCTTCAGACCAACAAGAAGCATAACGCCAAAGAATAAATACCATATAGTAAACGTCATAAGATGTCCTTTCTGGCCTGCGGAGTCTTACCTCCCCATATTCCATTAGGAATCTCGTTACGTACTGCGAAGTCCAAACACTGTGCTCGTACTACGCATACCTCGCACACCTTGATGGCTGACTTCCAGTTACTGCTGAAGAACTCTTCAACGGCTCTGTTGCGGCAAGCCGCATGTAATCTCCATGATGAATCCTCATCAGGAGAGATTAGTACTGGTAGGTCCACTACTGTTACGTCGCTCATTGTTCTACGTATCCCGCTTTCTTCAACAGTGCCATGAAGTTCTTCCACGACTTATGAGAGCCTGTGCTCGGTGAGGTGACAATCGACTCTCCGTCTGGTGAATACCACTTGAAGTGTCCGCTTTTTGTTCGTAAGACACGCCAACCTTGTTTCTCAGCGTACTTGATAATCTTCTTTAACTCTTTGTTGTTACTGTATACCTTAGGTTGCGACATTGTTGTCTCCTCTACTTACTGGCCACACGTACTCTAATGTGTCAGGCACTTCTGGCCAGAAAGGACGATAGTGATCTGGGTCCTTGCGGATGAGGTTAGAGCGGTGAGACTCCATGATGTCATTGAGGAACTTTGGCATGTTCGGATCGTCGCCCCACCTAACAAACTGCTCAAACACTGCGGTGAACCTAGGGAGCATACTGTCGTTATACCCACGGTTCTTCCACTCGTTACAGCAACGCATACCGTACAAGGCTAGCGCGGCTATGTGACCATCCCACATGAGAGTGGCAGGGTGGTGTACCCAACCCTTGTGATTCTTGGGGTTGCCTTCGTTGTCTACTCCACGCAGTACGTTGAGGATCTGCCACGCTTCAACCCTCTGCTTTCCTAAACGACGGTAGTCCAACTTGCGGAAGCCATCGTCAATAAGTATTCCTTCTGGTGCAAACGTCTGCATTGTTCTCCTACTTCTGCTTCATGACCTTACCCCCACCAGTGTGCTTTGAGCAAGTAGGTGGGTGGGTAGGTGTTACATAGAGTGTGATTTGAGTACGGCACGCTGGGCACTCGTACGTAGTTGCTTGTTTGGTCATAGCCTTTCCTTTCATAGATAATGGCTTACCTGAACCGTAGTCAGTTCATCGCCTTCATCTAATAGAACATAGCCGTGCTCCGCCAGTTCATGTGCCATAGTCTCTACTGAGGAACACCATTCAAGCACTGTCTCATCAAAAGCCGCCAACTCAGGGGAAGTGTTGTACCAGTCAGGTGTGAACGTAGCGCCGACAACTGCATTGCCTGCACGGTTCTCAGCGTAGTCAAGGGACTGGTCTTCTACGACTACGGTAACGAAGTCGATTGATCCTTCGGGTACTTGGATGGTGTTGATTTCGTGTTTCATATGTTTCTCCTTATCATGTTGATAGAACGGAATGTATAGCAGATGTCAACTTCTCAGGCAACTGACTGACGTCATTGACTGATGCGTAAGCGTCTGCCTTGAACCTGTAATCGTCGTGGTCAAAGATGTTAGCAACGAGGCGAGACAGGACTATGTGACGTCCCGGCTGTGCCCAGTTACTCAGAGGACTGTCTCCTACGTCCCATGCGCCATCTGTAAACACTAAAACTAAGTGGTTGCTTGCCTCCTCAATATTGTGGAACTCCAAGTCGTTGAGAGCCCTGACGGGGTTGGTGCCACCGTCGGCATACCATATCGTCGGTGAGGGTTCACCGTTGATCCACACCTTACCCTCGTTGCCTTCGGTAGACCACAGCAGGAACGTAGTACCAATACCTATGCGCTTACAAGCAACTGCTGTTGCGTACATAGCGATACTCAACTGCTCAATCTCCTTGCCCCCCATAGAACCTGATACGTCGCAGAGCATACTGAGGTGTAAGTCGACGCCGGTGTTGTATTCGCCCTCAAGACGCCTGCGGTAGTCAAGGTCACCGATATCTTTGGTGCGGTATGCAAGGGGGTCGATGATACCTGTCTCCTGACGGTTGATCCAAGCAGGCTGGCTGGCTGTGACGAAGTCATTGAGAGCCTGCTCCATACCTACGGAGATACGTAATGCTTCGGCTTCCTGCTCGGCAGTCATTGGCTTACCTGTCTGAGGAGCCTCTGGCATACCCCCACCTACCTCAGTGATGCGTTCACGGGCATTGGATAGGGCTTCTGTAGTCTCGTGGTGGTTGTACTGCTCTTTCAGGTTGTCAGAGATAATCTCGTCAAGCATGTCACGTATACCGTCAGCGGGTGAGTCAGGAGAGTACGTGGCCTTGTCTCTGGGAGATGGCTCTGGTGGCGGGGTGCCTTCTGACTGTTCTTCGTGAGATTCTCCGTCACTACCCTGACCATTGGTCTCTTCTTCGTCGTCTTCTTGGGTATCTTCTTCTTGATCGCCCCCACCCTGACTGCCAGCAAACTCGTTGTCCTCTTTGTCACACGGTATTGGTTGTGAACTAGACGTTCTACTTCTGCTTTCCTCGTGTCTACTGGACTCTTTCGGGGATGATAGGGCATCGCCAAGTGACTCTAGGAATATTGCAGCATCTACTACGGCTTTGATCATGTCCTCAATGCTGTCGGCAGTCTTGTAGGACTCCACGATGTCGTACCAACGGTCTGCATCATAGCCACGGTCTACGAACGCTTGACGTGCTAGCCTACGCAACTCTGGCTTGATGTAAGAGCGGTTGGACACCAAGATCCAAGTATTCAGAATCTCTTGGTCGCTTGCCGTCTTGCTTTTGGCACCCAAGAAAGAAGCACGTACAGGGTAAAGTATATGCTTAGCCACCATATTCTCAAAGTAAGAGGCGATACGTGGTACTGCCTGAACTACCAACGTCTCCATGCGCTGGTCTTCCAAGATGTTCCATGCGTATTGGGACTTATTGTGGCCGTCCAATATCGTCTTGTACGTCTCGTCCGCCCTCTTACGCAGGTCGTTGTAAGGTATCGTAAACCTGAGGTGGCCTATCTCGTGCTGTAGGATGCCTCGCATCTCAATGGCAAACTTACGTGAAGCGTCATGGTCTGAATCACTAGGCAGTGAGGCCGTTGGATACCTGACATAGATGTTGATGAAGTCCGTGTATGCACTGAGAACCCTGTGCCAATGGTCTACGTGTGCGTACACACTCGCTCCCATGCCCCATGACCTGAGTACCGCACGCTGACCGTCGGCAACGGAGTTGATGATGGCTTGACCCCAGTTGGTCTTAGCGAACTCCTCTGTATTACGGGCACTCCTCTCCCTCATCTGCTGGATAGCAGATTCATGTCTGTTCTTCTCATAACGTTCCTGCTCACGACGCAGGGCGTTCTTCTGACGCCTGCGCTGTCCCAGCACTTCTGATGAGAGCCCCCGTTGGGGCTTGAGGTGGTTAGGTATTGTTGTTCTACGCTTTTTACTAGTCATACTTGTACTCCTTACAGGACTGTGGTGGTGTCACTCTCATGCGGATACTCAGCCTTGAGCAGGTCAACAAACCCACGGTCAGCCATGATGGCATCGAAGCGGGCACGCTCGTTCGGAGGGAACATACCTGAGAAGACCCAAAGTGCGTTGGTGACTCCGTACCGTGCGCAGTCGTTGTTGAAACGCTGGAGTGCTGATGTACCGATAGGTACAGTCAGGATACGCTCTGCACGAGCACGGCGCAGTGCCTCACCGACCAAGCGCACAGTGGGAGATGGAATCAAACGCTCCTCAGTAGCGGAGTCGTAGTCCCATGGAAGCCACCGGAAACGGTTGGTGGAAGCCTCTGCCATAGTTTGCGTACCCTTATAACCGGGATTGATAGTTGCAATAGTCCAAGTGTTGGGGTGGGCCTTGACGATCTCTGGACGGAAGCCACCATGCCCATCAGGCACTGCCTTCTGATAGTTGATGAACTCACGACGGTCGTCAAGAATAGGGTGAAGCGCAGTGGCCTGCTGAGGGGCGACGGCGTTCCACTCGTCAAGGTATAGGAACGCACCACAGTTGATGGCACGTGGAACTAAGCCATCCATCCACACGAGCGTCTCACGACCGTCGATGATTACTGCTGAGGTCTGACCAAACAACTCGTATGAGGTGATACCCATACTACCGTTCAAAGTAAAGATGGGGTAAGGCTTGGGCAATCCGTCACGTTCTGCTGCAAGTACAGCCAAGACTTGCACGAGCATGGTCTTACCAGACTGCGTCTCACCAACTAGTGCGACGTTGGGCGAGTACCCATCTGAGTTCCTGTCGTCACGCAGTGCCAACAGGAAGTCAACGTCAGTCATGCCCCCCGGAACTTCACGAGAGATGTATTGCTTGACGACATCAGCACTAGGACGAAACTCATCAAGTGCTGGGTCCATTGGGTCAGTGATGGGTACACTCTGCAACACTTCGCCACGGCTGACGATAGTGAGGTCTGCTGACTGAGCCTTGACCACCACCGGTGCATTGGGGTCATCCAACACACGAGGCAGGATGAATGTACGGAAGTCACTACCGCTTGGACCGGCACCGTGAATCTCTACTTCAACCTTGCGCCTACGCTCAGGCTCAGCCAGATGGTCTGGCGGTACTGTTGGGTCAAGAACAGTGACCGTGTGGTTTGCGTACTCACCACTCCGCACGACTAGTTCTTGCCCGACGTGCATTTCATTTGCTTTCATTGGTTCTCCTCATGGTTATTGGTTTGGTTAATTGTCAAGAAACTTGTTGAACTTCTTAAGTACATCATTACCTAGATCGTCTAAGTCGTCAATAATGGACCCCATACGGAATAGAGATACTATGAAGAGGGCTATCACTATTAGAGATGGGATGAACAGAAACAGGGTAAACATGACCCACATCTCAGTAGTCATACGTATTCCTTTCTATGCGTGGTGTCCAGTCCAAGCGGCACGGCGCATCCACGCAGACGGCTCGGGCACATCAGGTTCGCACTCGGGGTCATCCTCAGTGGCGAGGCTGGAGTCGCAGAGCGTGTAAGTCCCAAGACTGAACGGCCCCCACGTGGCTTCAACCTCATCAGGGTTACGGTCACTACGACCGCACACATCGCAGTATGTCATTCTGGGTTCCTCTCTATTGTGATGATTTGATCACACTCCCCAGCGTTGCCGTCCCACTCCGTGATGACGTTGTAGTCACCAACGTGGATGGCTTCCTCGCTGTCGGCTTCGACCAACTTGTGTGTGTAAATCTCGTCTAAGACGGTGATGGTGTATTTGCCCATGTCAGTTGACCTCCTCAATATCTTCGACGTGGTCTGTCTCGCACCATACTTCCTTCATCTCCGTGACCTCACCTCTCCAGTTGAGGGCATCATCTTCGCTTTCTGCTTCGATGAAGTAATGGCGGGTCACGGTCTCGAATACGGTCATCTTGTATCTGTTCATGTCAGTTGTCCTCGAAGTATGAGAACTGAAGTTGTGCGAGTGCGTCAGACCATGAGTTCGCTTCAAGACGTTCAGACGTAAGAGCGCAAGACATATCCCAGTCCTCGTTGCCTTCGTCACGTTCAGACTTCATAGCCATACGCATGTATCGTTCAGCATCGGCAGACTTCTCAAAGTATGCGAATGATGAGCCGTGTTCGACGATGTGAATAGTGAATATCTGCATGTCAGTTGTCCTCCTTGTTCATGTCATGCCAGTATCTGAAGTTGTCAAACATCCACATATCGTTTAGGCAATCGGTGGGGGCGTCGCCCCAAGTCATGCCACCCGACACGATAAAGATGCGTTCACCGTCATGGTGCCAGCCCATCTCCCTGTTCTGCTGGTAGTCGTAGCACACGTTTACTGCTTCTGAGACACGCTCAGCGACCTGCTGGCAGAACGCTGGCTCGCCAAGGTCGTCGTAGTCGTACAGGTCGATCCAATCGTATTGATCGTTGGTCTCATTGACGAACGCCATGACTTGCCCATCGTCTAGTTCACCAAGCAAACCCTGCCAGTATTCCTCAGGCTCGGTGACTTCAACGATTGCGTAAACAAACTCTGCTCCCATGTCAGTTGTCCTCCTCGTAGATGTGGGGTGCGTTGTACCACTGCATCGTTCCATCGCAGAGGGTGTCGCCACCCTCGCCGTGAGCAAGATCGTTGTGAGTAGTAAACACCTCGCCATATCCGCAGTAAAAGCAAGGGTGTTGGGATGCCTCTTGGCAACCCTCGCAATGCTCGGGGTTCAGTGTCCCATCCCACTCGGGCAAGTCCCAACAAGTGTGAGTCTTGGCATCGGGCATGATGGTGTATGTGTGTGTGGTCATGTCAGTTGTCCTTCGTGATGATGAACAACGCCAGTACGACGATGCTGATAGTTTGTAGCCAATCAATCATTTCAGTTGTCCTCCTCATATGTGTCGAAGCCTTCTAAGGCTTCCATGAACTCTTGATCGTTGTCACGAAGCATCTGGAGGCGACGCTCCAAAGCCCCGATCACCTTCTCCTTCTCGTTGGCGAGCGAGTCGCCCCAGTCTTCGTACTCTGAGGCTGGTACGGCGAACGCCACGGTGAACGCATGGTTCCATGTCATGTCAGGTGTCCTCCCATTCAGCGACGAACTCTGCCCACGTTTCCCAATGGGATTCGTCGGCAGGGTCGTATCCCAACACTTTGCAGTATTGTTCGTAGGTCGGTTTGTAATGCCAGATAATCATGTCAGTTTCCCTTTCAGGCGGGGCGGAATACATATCCGCCGTCGATCCAATACCCCTCACATTGGAGGTCGTAGGCAAGGCGGTCGTACGCCACGTAGTTGTTTTGTACCAGCCAGTTGTCTGTACCAATGATGTCAGTGACTAGGTCTTCTGCATACTGTTCCAAGTCGTCCCACTCACCACAGTATGAGTCAAAGAAATGGTCCTTGTCTGCCTCATCATGAGACACGTGATAGTTAGAGCAGTACGCTTCTATGGCTGATTCATCGACGCCCCACTCATCGGACAGTTCTTCAAGCGTTGACATTGTTGTCCTCCTTAATATCGCTAATATCTATTGCACGCTTGGCAGTCCTTTTGATCTGCCAAGACATCTTGCCCATGCTGTCGGTTTTCCTGAGCACAGCAAGACACTCTGCCATGTTCGTACCTGAGTACGACCACACGGCTCCATTGTTCTTCCACCAGACGGTTGCCCCGTACTGGTTGATGAGGATGCGCTCTACTGCTGACGACTCATTGGAGTCATCAGTAATGTTGTAGAACACAACCTTGCCTTCAATTTCAATGTCTATGTTCATCGGTATCCATCCAATATGTTGTCCGTTGGGTCATAGATGAGGTAGTTGCCCTCACCATCTAGAATCTCCTCTGTATCAAACTGTTTGGATTCAAGCAGACTCCACAACCTCTCGTCAATAGTCCACATGCCATCGATAGCGGAGAGACATACCTCAACGTCTACGTCGTGGGTCTGACCGTGACGGTAAAGCCTGTCCTCTGCCTGCAACAAGTCAGCGGGTGACCACGGAAGTTGAGCGACCACAACACGGTGGTTGAGACCGTCACCGTGGAGAGTGAGGCCGACACCTGCCGCCTTGACCTGCCCGACGAGCACCCGTGTCTTGCCAGTGGTGAACGCATCGACGGCACGCTCCTTCTCCTTAGGTGAAGTGCGACCGCTGATAGTTACTGGATTGTATGCACTGAGACCCAAGGCAAGCCTGTCCAGTACCTCGGAGTGCTCCGCCACGACGAACACCCCACCAGCAACATTGTCCAGTACTGACTTGGCGTGATTGATAGTTGGGTTGAGTTTGGTCATACCTGCCAACTGGCGCATGACATTGAGAGTCACAAGAGCCTCTGCCTTGTCGTAGCCACGAGTGTCACGCCCCTCGCCTGCCAAGAAAGAACGCAGGTCGTTCTCAGCACGCTTGTAGTCTTGTGCATACTTATCGGAGCAGTTGAACAGGATGGCGTCACGACCCTTGGTGATTTGGTTCTCGTCCCCATCACGGAATCCGGGCAACACTTGAGAGCGGAGCATACGCACCATGAATGAGTCGGTGAGCAGGCTGTTGAACTCTCCAAGGTTTGCCTTACCACGCTTGCCCCAAGAGTCAACCTTGGGGCAGAACTTGGTGTAGAAGTTACCCTTACCCTTGATGTCACGCCACGCCTCGCTCCCTAATACGTTGAACTGGCCAACGAACTCCTCAGTGGTGCCGTTGGGGTTAGGCGTACCAGTGAGTAGAAGCCTGAGCCTTGTAACTGACTCAGCGATGTTTACCAATGCTTTGGTGCGTGACGCTTTAGGGTTCTTGAACATATGCGACTCGTCAACAACGAGTACCTTGAACCTATTGACGAGGTGGTCTTGCCAACTAGACAGCACGGCTTCGCTGATGACGCAGACATCTGCGCTACCTAAACCGTAAGGCTTTTCACCTCTAAGTATCTGCACCGTCAGATGGGGGGCAAACTTGGCGAACTCCCTCTCCCAGTTGAACACTAGCGTTGCTGGGCAGACCACCAAAGCAGGTGTCTCACCTGCGGCATGTGCTGATGCAATGGTGGCGATACCTATGGGAGACTTACCCAAGCCCATCTGTAATGCGGCGAGAGTGTGAGGCTCACCACGCAAGATGTGGTTGAGTGTCTCACGTTGGAAGTCCATAAGTGGCAACGCCAACTCCACTGGCTCAATGGGGGTTGGTGGTGCTGGAGTTTTGTTTTGGATGAAGTCAAGTAGTGTTGTCATGTATCTCCTCTATGTCTCATCATGAGACATTACTAACCGTGTCAATGCCCCACGGAAGCCCGTAGTTACGGGCGCACACAGGACCGTAGCCACGGTCGATACTGTGACCGTCAGCCCCGTCTGTCAGGGGGCGCATACAGAACTGGCAGGTTGACGTAGCCTTACCAATGTCCCCCACCATGCTGGACAGTACGATGATTTCATCAGATGTAGCAGGGCGACCTTTCTCAGCCACGATGTGCTTGGCACGGTTGAGACGTTTGAACTTACTCCCGTCCCAAGACTTTCCCACCATGCCATACTCAGGGTGATGTTCCATAATGACGTAGACCCCGGTATCTAGTTTGTAGATACCGGGGTCTATCGCCACCACCTGAGGAGGAGGGTCGCTACTACATTCATCGTTGCGATGATGTGAATGATACTTACCGTCCTGCGAGAAATAGTATCCCTCGCCCGGACGCACTGGGTGCTGACAAGTGAAGCACGGATTGGAATACTTGTTGATGCCATACGCCGTCGACGCCGTGACGATAGTGGGAGCGTCTTGCGGTACGTCTTTAGGCACACGCTTGAGAGCGTCAATCAACTTACTTGCTTGTTGGCTGGTGCTCATGGGCATCTGGAGAATGTGTGAGTAGTTCTCACCAGTAATTGTTTCTTTTCGTTCGTCAAACAAACTACGAATGAAATCAGATTGTCTGTCTGTAACTGTCATTATCTACTCCTCGTCTCATCATGAGACGGTTGTTGACCAATCGACTGCCATTGCGGCAAGGCTCTCACGTTCACCTAGTTCGATGTCTAACTCATCACGGAAGTTCTCGTACGCTTCCTGCCACGCATCTTCGTCGTCTGTATCTAACTCCGCAGACGCCAGTTGCAAGCGGGGGACGTTGTCGTACTCAAAGTATCCGTTGTACGCAACGCCGCCCCCGACGTATGACTCCACACCACCAAAGCACATGCCACCCTCTTGGTATGTAAGGATTGCTTTGACGGGGTACTGCTCAGTGATGTACCGCACCAGTTCGCTGGGTGGTGCCCACGCAGACTCGCCTGAGATGTAGATACCGTTTGACTCCATATCGTATTCGTAGTTACCGACACCGGGAGCCCACTTGGTACCCCACTTGTCAATCTGCCAGTGATACCAGTCCTTATGCCCATACTTCTCGTAGTTGGCAAGATACTGTAACCGCAGGGCTTCCTTCTCGGGGTCGTCTTGCGGTTCAGTCGTGTCAATGAACGTGGCTGTGACTTGCAGTTCCTCGGGACAGGGGCGAGCACGGCTGATGTCGTATCGACCGTCGCTGTCGTCCCACGCTGATGGTTCGGGTTGTTCGTCTGTAGGTACAGAGAACACCTCATGTAGTTGTGCGATGACCTCGGGGTCACCCTTGATTTCCAGTGAGTATTCGCACCAGTTTGGCATTGTGTTATCTCCTTTATCCGTAGACGATTTCGTCAAAGATGGCTAACTGCACGATGACATCGGCAGTAGTAGCGTCGGCGTTGTCGTTGACCAAGTCTGTGACGTGCCACTCGTACTTGCTGGCGCAGAGGCGGTCTACCCCTAGACGAATGGTGTCGTGGTTGATGGTGTGGTACTCGGTGAACTCACCATCATGGTCAATGATTTTGGCGGTTTGCCACCCGTTCTCATCCTTGTGGTACGAGAGCACTTCCGCCCAGTAGTTGATGCCGCCCTCAATGGCGGTGATGAGCAGGTCATCTAGTTCCTGCTCTGTGAGTTGTAGTTGGTACTGTATGTTCATGTCACTTCTCCTCTCGTGAGTAGAAATCTTCTAGGGCTTCTTTCAGACCACAGTCTGAGCAGATTTCTGTCTTGTTGTCACGTCGTGACAATGCACCCCGGTAAGCACCGGGGGTGTCGTTGTTGGGAATCCAGCCCCCGCATGTGGGGCATACTTTCGGTACTTGCATGTCAGCACTCCTCTGCGTTGTAATCGTCGATTGACAAATCGACTGAGTATGATGGATATTCGTCCCCATCCGTATCAACGGTTACGCTTGACGGCAACTCATCACGAAGTAGGTCGTAAACCCTGTCCGTTACGTCTGTACCCTTGGGAACGGTCAGGGTGACAACACCGGAATAAGTAGCAACAACGGACACCTCGTACGTTTCCATAGGAACCGATTCGATGTCGTGCTCGGATAGTTTCTCTGAGTACTCCGACATGTCGTACTCATTCTCATGAGCATCAGTACAGATTTCACGGACGATGTCAGAAAGTTCCGTGTACTTGCGTAGGAACATTTGATACCGGCGCTCGGAGAACTCTGCGTTTTCAGAGACTTTATCGAAGTGGGACTTGGGGACAGTTTCTTCAGTTGTTTCGGTGGTGATGAGGGTCATTGTTCTTCTCCTTGTGGTCAGAATGGGTTGTCCGAGTCGTCGTAATCAACGACAACTTCTCCTGCGTCAATCTTGACGAGAAGGTCTAGTGCTGTCTCATGACGAGACATGAGGTAGTTGACACGCTCTACCATGTGGCTACGGAAGGCGGTGACGTTTGCATACAGGGCGGAGACGACCTCTGGCACTGTCTTAGCGTCCTCTGCCTCCTCCAGTAGGTCTTGGTAAAACAGTCTCCGACTACTGCACTCCTGTGCGTAGTCGCTAAGAGCGGTGATTATTAGTTGCCGGTCCGTGCCGGTCATTTGGTAAACCATTGGGTCCTCACTTCCCGTAAACGTCTGCGTATGAGCGGTGGATGCCGACACCAGCGAGTATCTTGCGGACCCCCTGTTTGTCGGACATGGAACCCCAACCTTCGTTGATTGGGATAACATTTTGCTGGGTCACGTCGTATTGGAACATGACAGTGGTGTAGTGCCACACAGTAATGATGTGTGGTCGTGTGGCGTGTCGCTGAGCCCTCCACGAGGAGGCGACGACGTTCTTATTTGTCTTGGACGCAACGTCCAAGAGGGTGGGCAGGGTTGCTCTCATTGTGTATCTCCTTCTGTCTCATCATGAGACATTGCTTTTAGTAACCTTTGGTTCGCTGTGAGTAACCTTTGGTTATCTTCACGCACTAAATAGTTATGGGCTTCTAGTGCTTGTATGTAGGTTTCTATGTTCTTGATTGCCGTGGCAATTCGGGGCGCACGCTGAGCCGCTGATAGTGAACGCAGTAGTCTGAACTCTTTACCGATACTCATCAGTTGGCTCCCGTCTTGTGCTTGGTGCGCCGTTGGCGCTGTTTCTTCATGTTGATGTGCCAAGCGATAGCCGCTTGGCAGGCTTCCGCTTCTGTCATGGTTGGGTGACGCTTGCGGTAGTACTCGTACCTACGACAAGTGTCGATGTCATAGTAAGTAAGTAGTTGCCCATAGGTAACTACGTGCTCAGGACGTAACATTGTTTATCCTTTCTGTCTCATCATGAGACATCTGTTGCTCTGAAAACAAGAGTTCCGGTGTATTGGATGGGTAGGCGTGAACCGCTGGCGACTCGCTTGAGAGCGTCTACAGCACCTGATACGTCAGGCACCATATGGATACCGTGCTTGCGTACCAGTTGGATACATTCCAAGTCAAGGTTGGTGTACTGGCTGTCACGCAAACCGTCGGTGACTATGCCATCACATACCCACACAAACGGCTCACCCTTACGTCGCTTAGATGCGGCAAAGCGAACAGCAGGTCCGTCAACACCGTTGCCAGAGTTACCGTACGGTATGTTGTCAACAACTCTGCCACGGTCAGCCAGCACCCACACATTGGGCACACCCTCACTACCGGTTTCGTGAGCGTAGCCGATGATGACACAGCCGGGGGCGTGTTCGATGATGCTCCAAATGTCATCGTCATCTAGGCTCATGGAGCCAGACTGGTCGATGAGTATGACACCGCCCTTGCTCTTGGAACGCTTGTCAAAGATGCGCTTGTCTGGGTCAGTCAACATGCGGTCAATGCGGCGTGGGTGCTTGCCGATGGCAGACGGCTTGCGCTTGCGCCCGAAACGACCGTCGACGTGCTTTGGCTTAGGCAAGGTACGCTCAACGAGTTTGGCGAATCTGCCAACCTCACCGCCCTTGAGAGCATCACCGTCAGGTATTGGGCTGTCGCCGGGGTCACTGGCGTACGGGTCCTCGTTGTCGCATGATGAGACATTGTCCAGATACTTAGCAATAGGTACGGTGAACCGCATGAAGCCAGCGGGCACAGAGGCATGGAACCTAGCAGGCTCCGTGCTGGATAGTTTGTCAACATCGTGGTCACGCAGGGCTTTCTTCCAACGCTTCTTGAGTTCACGGTGAACTACACGCAGGTTGTCAGCCATCTCCTTGTTCTGAGACGCTACGCCCCGCAAGAAGTCGTCGGCGGCTTTGGTACCAGCCATAGCGCACACGGCACGCACAGCGTCATTCCATGCCGTGTTCTTGCCCATCAACTCACCGGCACGCTTCTCGGAACCGTCACGAAGTTCGTCCATGTCAAAGCCAGCCTGTGAAGCAAGCATGTTGACACGGAACTCCTCTGCGACAACGAGAGCCTCGGGGCTGACATCAACCTCAGCGGCTAGGTCAGTTGGCACGCCACGAATGGGGGACACCTTGGCGTGGACCATCTCATGCGCACGAATGACACGACTAACCTCGTCGTCGCCACCGGGAACACGCATCCTGCGGTTGGTGATATCAGTCCAAGCATCACCACGCTGTGGAGTACCTGAACTGACTACCCATGATTCTGTGGCTGTATCATCACGAGACAGCCACTCGGGAAAGGCTGTCCGGTCGCTCATGCCAACGACTCCACACGGATGGCGTCAAGGATATCCGACGAACGGTGCCCGAAGATGAGGCGTGCGGCGTCGGTATCGTCAACGGACTTGCGAAGGGTGTCGAAAGCCTTGAACGCACGCATGGAGAACCGGCGTGAGCCGTCAGCGTCAGCACTAGCCATAGCCGCATTGCGTAGGTCAGGCGAGAGCGTCATGAGAGCAGACGGGTGTGGCTTGTCGATACGGATGGCAACAGGGAACCTATCCTTGAGTGCCTGCGGTAGTTCGTCCATGTCTTCCACGTTGGTGGTCATGACAACAGAGAACCCCGGCTGAGGGCGGTGGATGTGTCCGGTCTCAGGGTGCTCCCACTCGGCGGACTCGGGCGTGTCAAACATGGCGAGCATGAGCGAGAGAACGTCACCGCTGGCGAGGTTGATTTCGTCTGCGACGACACGTGCGCCACGGTCCCAAGCCTTGACAGCCTGTCCGTCGACCCACTTCCACTCATTGCCAGATGGCTTCATGTAGCCTGTGATGTCTGCTGAGGTCATGTCCTCGTTGCAGATGATGCGATACGCACCGCTCTCTACGTTGCCGTAGTGCAGACCAGCGTATGTCTTGCCAGTTCCGGGCGGTCCGTACAGAATGACCCTGTCGATGCCAGCGTTGAGAACTGACTCAACGTCTTGCCAGCATTTGGGCGTGTCGATAGTGATGGACATTGTTGTGCTCCAATCTGTCTCATGATGAGACACTTGTGGATGGAAACCCACTACCCACGGGTGCGGGTAGCGTTGCCTGTGAAGGCATGAAGGGGCACGACCGAAGCCGTGCCCCCATAGCACTCACAGACTGTTGTCTCATGATGAGACAGGTCAGAGGTACTGGCTCACATTCTTGAGAGCCGACATGGCAATGGTGTCACTGCTGGAGAGTTCCAACATACGGATGAACTGACGCAGTTCACGCATTTCATGGTCATGGGTGAATCTAACGCTATGCTCCCGCTCAGGCTGTTCGGGCAGAGTCCCAGAAGGTAGCGAGATGTGGATGGAGTGCTCGCTACGCCACACGCTGACGCTGACGGTCGCCTTCTTGACATTCTTGAGAGCCATGGCGATGCAGGTTTGCTCCCACTTGGCGTGGGCGGCTTCGTGCGCCTTAGTCTCTTTCTCAAAAGTTGCGTTGTTGGACTCAAGTTCCTTGACCTTGGCGGTCAGGGTCTTGATGAGTTGTTCACGGTCAATCTTGATCGTGGTCATGATGCCTCCTAAGGCGTCGTGTCTCATGATGAGACGGGGTTTGTTTTGTTTTGCTTTCTTCCTCAGGTTGAGGGAGATACTTACCCACCGGAAAGGGTTTCTTGCGGTGGAAGATGGTGAAAGACCTTTGTAGGTCGCTGATGTCGGGGTGGGGGAAACTAGGGGTGCTGTCGCTATCCCGATAGTATCCAGATATGTCCTGACC
>Ga0181600_10001782_pt1 | contig 16723 bp, 23 predicted proteins | sample 041ome_2_FD_132982 | JGI IMG/M metagenome (GOLD analysis project Ga0181600, IMG submission 132982) | Coastal salt marsh microbial communities from the Groves Creek Marsh, Skidaway Island, Georgia - 041406US metaG (megahit assembly) | ecosystem: Environmental > Aquatic > Marine > Intertidal zone... | reverse complement strand
TGCATCTTGATAACCTTGAGCATCTTGTGTTTGATAACCAATACGATTAAGTTGCTTCATAAGGTACTTCATTTCTTTAGCACCTGCATAAGGAGCAATCATAATGTCTGGTTCATCTACATTTGCACCTGCTGGAACATCTTTTAAATTAGCCATGTTAGTTCCTAACTTAATAAAGTCGTATGCTGTATCTGACTTAGTTAAAAAAGTATTCTTTGGATTTTTAAGTAGATCACCTTCATTTGCTACTGCATCAATTGCACGAGGACCATCAGGATGTTTTGGATTTAGTACAACAGTTTCGCCGTTCATTAGTTCGCTAATGTTTGCTGCTTTACCTAGTGTATCTAACAATTTATGAAGTTTATCTTTAGAATCGTAATTGCCAGATTCATAACCTTTTTTACCACGCACTTCTACACGGTTCTTACCTTTTTCTTTAATATGTAATATATCGTAGTCGTCGGTGCGTTCAAGTTTGATAGCTACACTTTCGGTAAGACCTAAATTAAATAATACGTTAGTTGATTTACCTTTTACTTTTTTTGATAGTGTAGGAGGATTTCCGTCCTTGTCTACGTTAAAGCCAAACTTTGCAGCTTCTTTAGAAATAGAGTTAGTGTCAACATCTGCTGTTGTGTTTACACCTTTTACAATTCTACCATCTTCGTATAGTTGACGTAATCTCATTTTTTCGTGCGTCCTCTAAATGTATTTCCTGTCATGTAAGGTTTTGAAAACCAAAGTTCAAACCATTCTTTGTCACCTGGTTTAATATTTTCTTCTCTTTCCTTTTGCCTTATAGCAGTAGCAGTTTGTGACATGTTTTCTAAGGTATACTCAGTGTAACCTTTGAACTCGTTTACACCGGCAAGTTTTTTAATGTATTCGAGTTCATCCATAATTTATATGTCCATCTTGTCAGCCATAGTATCTAACGTTCTTGCATCAACATGCATAAAACGTCTCGCGGCATCAGCGGCGCTGATAGCTTCTTGTTTCATCATTTTTAGTGCCATTAGATATTCTTTTTTGTATACCTTTGAAGTAATAATCTTTTTTAGATCTGTAATGGGAGATGCTTCTTTGACACTGCCTGATTTAAATGCATCAGGATTGCCTTTAGCAGCCATTGCTCTGCGCTTCTTTACTTTGTCTTGTACGCTATCTTCTTCTGGCGGACGTTTCTTTTTAATAGTTGTAGTCTTAGGACGCTTAGTAGCAAAGCCTAGTATTTCGTTTGTTGTTTTATTGTCAATCATGTCTTGAAGTTCTGCTTCAAGTTTTTCTAATTCAGACATATCAGGTTGAAAATCTTTGAGTACGTTCTTTACATCTTCTTCGTTTTCAGCTTTTACTAGTTCGTCATATAGTTTCTTACCACCATATAGTGCAACAGCAACAGCAACAGCTGGTAGACCGTATTTCATCATACCTTGTACAATTGGATTGTCTGTATACTTTTTAATAAATGCAATGGCATCACCGATCCAATCAAGTGTTTTCCAAGTAACAGTAAGAGCACCTATTGCCCATTTATTATTCCAGAAAAACTTAGCAATTTGGAATGCGTACTTGCCGCCTTTTAGTGCAAGACCTACCCATTCTTCTACAGGTTCTACGTCTTTGACACCCATTCCTGTACGTACAGCATCGTACATTTTTTGTGCAAGTGCAGGAGTAGGTACGCCTTGTGCAAATGTTTCAAAGTCACCTGCTGCGGCTGCTGCTCGCATTTTGCTTGCGCTCATACCTTCTGCACCATCTGCATCTGGATCACGCTCGCCTGCGTTTTCTACAGTAATGCTATTAAAGTTATATTCTTTGCCGTTATAGTCGTTAAATAGTTTTTCAAAACTTGCTACACGATCAGAACCTGCTACATAGATAATATCTGTGTAACCTAGTTTCTCGAGCATCTGAAGCATTTGTATAGGTGTACGTACACTTGGATGTCCTACGTTAACACCGGGAAAAAACTTTTTAGCAAATTCTAATTTAACATCAAATGGTAAAGGATTGTCTTTAGGCTTTTGAGTTTGGCTTAGGAAGATATAATGATCGCCTTCAAAGCTCTTTACTTTGTCTACAAGTTTTTCGTGACCAATAGTCGGCGGATTCATTCTGCCAAATGCTGTTACTGCTACTTTACGTTGTGGTGCTTCAAATAGTTGACGTAGTTTCATTACCCTGCCTTATACATGCCTTTTTTAATGTTAGGCATTTCTTCTGCCTGAATTTTTTTACAACATGCATTTTTATCTGCATCTGTAAAAATATCGTCTGGTCGACGATCTTTAATAAACTTTTTACAATAACTATTAACACCTTTATCGACAATAGGTTTAATTAACATAATTGGATCAATTGAGTTACCACGTTCTATTTTGTCGCTAACATCTGCCATTGCAGGGAAGAATGTTTTACGATAAAACATTGGATCATTGCGCATAAAGATAGCTAAATCTTCTACAACATCAAACGGAACTTCGTCATGCTTATCTTCTACTTCGTATAGTTTTACCATTTTCTGCAACTCCAATAACGAGCTTTTGTACGTGGACCTGGATTATCACAGTTGTGTCTTGCACGGAAACTTCTGCGTCTTGCAGGATTTGATTTTTTAATCTTCATGTCAGGGTCGCCAAAGTTAACTTTAACTACATTACCTTTAGGATTTTTTACGTATACTTTAAACTTTTTAACATCGCCACGCATAGGTTTGCCTAGCTTAACTTTACGTCCTTGGTATTCTGCTTCGTCAATTTCGTCATCTTCATTGAACCACATAACGCCATACTCTTCAAAAAAGTCATCACCGTCATAAGTTTCTTCATCTTCTGCAACATCTACATCTTCTGCACTAATTTGAATATCAAAGTCGTCATAACCTTGTTCAAATACATAATCTGCTAAACGTTGGGCAAACTCATCTGCTTCTTCTTCGCTTAGTGCTGCTGGCAATGGCATTTCAAAAACAGTAGTATCTTGTTCTGTTTCGTAAATATAACTTTCTGGAAACACTGATTCATTCATGCTTTCGCTTAGTGTTTCTTGTTTTTCCATTACTACTCTTATAAAATGTTCCATTGCTACTACCTTAATGATTTAATCTAATATCGTTAACTGTGCCATCTGTCCAGTTGCTTATGTATGCTCTAATCCATACATAGTTGCCAGTAAAGTTTGCAAAGTTACTTTTAGTAGTACCTTCGTCGTTTACAACCGGATATGCCTGTGTATATACAGTAAACCAATCATCATCTGTCGGGTTAACAGCTAATGTTGCTTGAACATTAACAGTACCGATAAAGCCTGCTATATTGTATTGTACGGTGTGGAAACCGTCGGATCTACCGTAGTAGCCGTCCCCTTTATACTTTTCACCAGTTACAGTCTGTATACTACTGTCACTTGGGTGTGTATTTTCTGATAAAATTGTTTCACTCTGTGCCATATAACTATTTATCTAAATCGGACTTGACGACTAATTTGTCGACACGCCTGATATTAGTTAGCATAAGTTCACAAAGTCTAAGAGTTTTTTCATCTCGAGCATAAAAGTACAAATCAGAAACATATTTGCTACATTCTAAATTGTCCATTAGTGTAGGACCTACACGAACTTGTTTCTGATTACTCTTAGCCCAATTGGCAAATCCTGCTGTATCAGCAATCTTTGGTCCAAAGGTAACTTTATATTCATACCCGTTACCTTTATCTACCATTATTGTATTTGCATCTAATTGTGATAAATGATTTGGATTAGGTTCCCATAGTTCTAGTAAGTTAGTTTTATTAACGGCACTTTTAAGTGTATGTAGCCACTCTTTATTATTAGAGTATATAGACACTGTAGCACCTTCGATGCGCAACATATAATCATCATTTTTACTTAAGAACTTATATAACTTACGTGCATCAAGAAAAGATAATTCTTTAACAGGAGTTTCTCTAGAAAAACTAGAAAGTATTAAAGGCTCTCCAGATTCATACTGTTGTTGGAGTTTATCAAGAACTTCTCTAACATAAGAGAAGTTCTTGTCACGAAAGATATGTCCTATACCGTTATTTACAGTTAACTTGTATAGGTACTTACCCCAAAATAGCTTAGTCGTTTCTAGTTTCTTCAACAACTTGTTCCTCACATTCTAAGATAAACTCGTTGTTGACAAAATTAACATTTACAGTGCCACCTGCTTTTAGTTTTCCAAACAATAGTTCTCTAGATAGAGGACGTTTAATATCTTTGTCAATTACACGCTGTAAAGGACGGGCACCCATTTTACGATCAAATCCTTTGTCAACAAGAGCGTCAAGAGCTTCATCTGTAATATTTATGATTACACCTTTATCTTTGACCATATCTTTAAGTTCAACAAGGAACTTGCCAACAATCTTCATCATTACTTCTTTACCAAGTTTAGCAAATGTAATTACACCATCAAGTCTGTTGCGGAACTCTGGAGCAAAGAATTTCTTCAATTCTTTATCTTCATAGTTTTCTGTATCAAAGTCTTCGTCAAAGCCAATTGTATTCTTTTCTGCATCCTTAGCACCTAAGTTAGTTGTAAGGATAAGGATTGAGTTACGTGCATCTGCCTCACGCCCGTTAGAGCCTGTAACTTTACCATTGTCCATAACCTGTAGTAGCACTTGAGATACATCTGGGTGTGCCTTTTCTACTTCGTCGAGCAATAGTACACAATTAGGATTTTCTTGTAACTTTTCAATCAGTAAGCCGCCTCTTTCTTCGTGTCCTACATAACCTGGAGGCGAACCAAGTAGTTTAGCAACTGAGTGCTTCTCTTGATACTCTGACATATCAAAGCGTACAAGTTCTACACCTAATGCTTTTGCTAACTGTTTAGCAGTTTCTGTTTTACCAGTACCAGTTGGACCCATAAACACAAAACTACCTACAGGTTTGTCGTCCGGCTTCAGTCCTGCTTGTGCAACAAGAATCTTATCTACAATTGATTCAATTGCAGTATCTTGTCCGTATACAGTAGATTTCAAGTTCTTTTCAAGATGTACAAGATTTTCTGTTTCACGTTCTGCAACCTGTTCTTCAGGCAAGTTAAGCATTTTACTTAATTCAAACTGAATTTCTTTTTCACCAATTGTACGATCTATACCTTCTTCTTTCAAATTAAAACGTGAACAAGCAACATCAATCAAGTCAATTGCTTTATCTGGTAGTTTTTTATCTGCCTGATATTTTACACTTAATTTTACTGCGGCTGCAATAGCTTCTTCGGTAATAACAGTTTTGTGATGATCTTCGTAATATCTTTTAATACCATTAAGAATATCTTTTGTTACTTCTGGAGTAGGCTCATCTACAGTTACACGTTGGAATCGACGCATAAGTGCTCTATCAACTTCAAAGTACTTACGATACTCTTCCCAAGTAGTTGATGCAACTACTTTAATATTGCCTTTAGTTAGTGCTGGTTTTAGCATGTTAGCAAGATCATTTGCACTGTTGCCGCCGCCTGCTCCTGCACCGTTCATCATATGTGCCTCGTCGATGAACATAATAGTTTTGCCTTTGTTTTTAAGTCCAGCAAGAACTAGTTTAAAACGTTCTTCAAAATCGCCACGATACTTTGAACCAGCAAGTAATGAACCGATATCTAAATTGTAAACATTATAATCTTGTAAAAATTTTGGTACTTCTTTGTTTACAATTTTCCAAGCAAGTCCTTCTGCAATAGCAGTTTTACCTACGCCTGGATCACCTACCATTAGCACGTTGTTTTTAGCACGGCGCCCTAGTGCAAGCGCAATACTTTCAATTTCTTCTGCACGACCGATAACTGGGTCGATGCGATTCTTTTTAGCTTCGTCGTTTAAGTTAGTAGTAAACGCACGAAGTGCTTTTGCAGTCTGACCGCTGTTCTCTTGAGCTTCTTCCTGTGTCTCAACTTCAGTGCTTACATATTCTGCAAACGATTCTTTTGTAATATTTGCTTGCTCGAGATAGTAAACTGCCATTGATTTCTTTTCGGAAAGCACACTGACTAGAACATCTGCAAGCTCAATTTCAGGACGTCCTTGAAATAATACTTGGGTAAACGCTCGATTAAGCACACGTTCAACAGTCTGTGTCTTTTTAGGCTTATATTTGTCTTCTGGTGTTTTTATATCATCTAAATTATTTTTTAAGTAATGCTCTAGATTTGTCTTGATGTAGTCTACATCGGCACCAAACCCTTTTACAACTGTATAAAAGTTCTCTTCGCAGAGCATTGCAAAAACAAGATGCTCAAGAGTTACATACTCGTGTTGTAGTTTCTTAGCATCCTTAATTGATTTTTCAAACACTAATTGTAGTGTTGCACTTGGTTCAACCATTATGTAACTTCCTCTTTTTAATTTTTAAACGTTTTTTCTTAGCTCTGTCTAATTTAAGTTTACTAACTCTATCTGTAAACTCAATACCTTGCAAGTGATCATACTCGTGCAAGAAGCATCTAGCATCAATATCGTATAGTTCTATTGTACATTCTTTTGCAGAAATGTCAAGGTATTTTACTATAATTCCTCTTGGACGTTTTACCGATAAAAATAAATCAGGATGACTTAAACACCCTTCCGGCAATTCTTCATAATTTACAGTAACACTTTCTATATGCGGATTAATAATCACTAACGGCGATTTGTCTTCTAGTAGATGTGGCTTCATTACAAAAATTCTAGCATCTAATGCTACTTGATTAGCACTTAGTCCTATGCCGCCTTCTTGTGCCATAAGTTCTATCATTTGTTCACTGATAGCGTTAGCATCAAGTACTTCAAAGTCAAAGTCTTTTACGACCTTTTGTAACCAAGGATCGGGTGATTTAACTAAGTGCATTTTTAATTCTCTCCAGTTCTTTTAAAATCATTTCGTTTTCTATTTTAGGTATTACTGCATTTATTTCTACAAAAAGATTACCTCTTTTACCTGTTTGTATATTAGGTATACCATGATTAGGAATACTAAACACTGCTCCTGATTGTGTTCCTTTAGGTATATTAATTTTAAACCGTTTATCGTCAATTGTTTTAATTTCTACACTGCCACCTAGTAGACATTCAAATACACTAACAGTTACCCTAGTTCTTAAGTCATTTCCAGAACGTCTCCAATTAGCAGGCTGTCTTATTCTTGTTCTTACTATTAAATCTCCCGGCGGAACATTAGGTATAATGTTGTCACCTAATCCTCTAAATCTTATTCCTACTCCGTCTTCAACTCCTGGCGGGATGTCAATGTTTGCTTCTTTTATTTTACCACTTGGCACTTGATATCTTGCAGTTAGTTCTCTGCCAGTTAGTACGTCTATTAATTCTAAGTTCACGTTTATTGTAACATCATGATTGCGTCTTTGCCTACGATTCATGTTTCCAAAGATATCACCAAACGGATGTCCATGCATGTTGCTTGTATTAAAATTAAATTGTGGCTGAGGATTATCATACTGTTGACGTTTAGCAGGATCTTTTAGAGTTTGATATGCTTCATTTACTCGTTTGAATTGTTCTTCGTCACCACCTCTGTCAGGGTGGTGCTGCATACTTTGCTTTTTGTAAGCTGTACGTATATCTTGATCCGAAGCATTTTTAGGAACACCTAAAATAGAATAATAGTCCATACAATTACTTATCGCATGGACTATTACATTTGCTTAGTAGTGATTACTTTTTATTTTTTACAGCGTCAGCACCAAAGAATGCTGCAACCAATGCTGAGATAGCAACAAAATATGTAGGTGCAATATCACCAATAATATTTGCTGCGTTTTCTGCACCTACTAGTGTAGTTGCTACAATAGTAAATGGGTATAGTAGCATACCAAATAGTGCAAACCAAGTCATCTTACGCATTGCATCACGCTGTGCGTCTGCGTCTTCTAGTTCTTTACGCTTGAATTCAATGTGCATAGCAACTTCTTCTTTTGTAAGATGTCCGTCACCGTTTGCATCTGCCCCTGCTAGTGCCTCGTATGCTTCGTCGTCAATTGTTTTCTTTTCGCTCATTTAGATTTCCCCTCAAGTTTAGCGAGACGAGCTTCTAACTCGTCAATTTTAGATGTTATCTTAGGATATTTTACACGCCACGCATTTGGGTCATTTTGGAGCCAAGTCCATCCCCAACGTATTGCTAAGTATTCTAAGGTTGCATCAAATTTAGTTACGCCCCATGTTGCCATTCTAGTATCTTTAAACCAGAACAAGAATGCGGCGCCTAGTAATGACCCTGCAATACTAGTATAAATCCACAGGCGATCGCCCGCCATCTGTGTAATCATATCCCACATAATAACTCCCTCGTTGTTACTATATGTATTTATTCTATAATGCTAGGAATAATGAGCAAGGACAGAGCAGGAGGAAATTTAGAATACTTTCCAAAAAGGGTCTTTTGGTTCTTCTTTTTGTTGAGCGTCTACTTGCTCTTTAGCACTATCTATTTCGCTGTTAGCAGCGTCTAGTGCTTCGTTTGCGTTCTTGTAGTAGTTCTCGTAGGCAGCAATGATTGCTTGCTGTTGTTGAATATAAGCACGAATAGAACTAAAGTTCATGCTGATGTTTTCGTACCCTTCGTCTGTTAGAGCAAAGAATACAACTGGACGTCCTGATTTCTCAAAGTCCTTTAATTTTTCTTCAAAGTTTTCTGGAGTTAGTAATACCCACTTGACTTCTCGCATACGAAGTCCGTCTGCATCTGGAAGTACAAGTTCAGGCTTTTCTATAGGCTTTGCACTAACCTCAATCTTTTGAGGCATACTTGTGCAACCACTAATTACTAGGAGTGCTGACAGGACCAGGCCATAGCCAAGGGCATTCTTTATTGAACGCTTCGCCACTAGTTGCCTCCTTTTCTTTATCTGTTAATGGTGCACCTGCAAGTAGTTCAAAACATCTACCTGCATTAACAGTACCACGGTTTACTAGTCTTTCTACTAAGCCAGGCTTTGCTGACCCTAGTACTGCTAGGTCGTGTTTTGCTAGTTTGTCTGCTAGTACATTATTCTGCGCACGAATTGCAGCAAACTCTTTGTTAACACGAGTAAGCTCTTCGTTTGCTTTTTTAATATCTCTTTGCATACTAGCAACAGCCGCTTCACTTGTAGCGACTGCTACTTCTAGTTTTGCATTATTTTCATTGAGAATCGCGATGCGCTCTTGCGTATCTTGATAATACACCCAAAACGCACCGCATAGCATGAGCATCATAAGTGTAGTCGCTGCTGCTATTTTCATTCCCATATTAGTCTTCCAGTAGTTTACCTAGTGTAGCTGGTCCTGCAATGCCGTCTGCTGTTAGACCGTTTGCTGCCTGCCATTCTTTCAACGCACGTTCTGTACCTGGACCAAATGCGCCATCTGCACCAATACCTAGTGCTTCTTGCATCATCTTAACACCTTCGCCACGTGAGCCTTTGCGTAGTACACCGATATCATCGATATCCATATCGCCGTCGTCACCATCGTCTGTGCCTAGATCATCTGCATCCATGCCTAGTACTTGTAGTGCATGTTTGTAACGCTTCTGACGATCTTCTAGTCCAATGTTACCACCGTTGATTTTCTTAGTCATTTTTACAACATCGTCTGTGTCTGCAATGTCGTTTAGATTGTTTGCGTCCCAGAACCAACCTGCTGATTCTACAGCACCTGCTGGTGTTGCAACATAATCTGCTGCTTCATCTGCTGTCATGCCTATACTCTTACCAAAACGTGTGTAGTTGTCACGTCCAGTAAGTTGCTTTAGTCCACGTCCGCGGAATCTCCATCCGTCACCTTCTTCAGTGTTGCCCATTTTGTATTTACGGAACTCGTCGTTGTAAACACGGTTAGCAATCATTTCTGGGTTACGTGCATATTCATCTGCGTCTGCTTTTGGAGCATCACCGAAGTAACGTCCAAATACTGAACGAAGTGCTTTTGCACTATAGTTTAAGTTTTCTTCTAGGCGTTTAAAGCCTGCTGATTCATGAGCACACTGGCTTAAGAAGTGTGCTACTCTGCGCTCTGTTGTAATACCATATTTTGGTAGTAGTTCGCATAATGCATCATACCAATCGTCGGCGTCTGCTGAGATAATTTCTTGTAGATGTTCTTTGGTAAAGTCAAATTCAAAGCTCATATTTTAGATCCTTTTTAATGCCACGGCTTTATTGCCGTTATCAAAGACTAGTTTGTCTCCATACTTACTTATATTATAGTCGCCCATATATTTGGTTAAAAAGAGTATTTCTGCATAACTTTCCATAATATCAAATTTACCATCTATACGGTTAATAACATCTAGGGTATCTCCAAAATCAATAAATTCAAAAAATAATGGATCTGCATACTTTTTTCTTACAGTAAGTTTATTTTCGTTAAGATTAACTTCGTCTAAGAAACTTTTATTAAAAAATTCTTTATAGTTTTCTATGCGAGATTCTTCAACTTTTAATCCGTAGTTGCCCGGATCATTTGGCACTAGTTCTTCTAGTGTTTCTTGTGATAAGTCTTTTGAGCGCCAGTTTTTATAATATCTAAATTTAAAATTATCTACTTCTGACAAATTCTTTACACCGTCTATAATTTCTAAAATATTACTATGTACTTCTTTATTCCTAGCAAGTTCTACAAATACTTTATATGTGCCGTCACTTTGTTCGCCGGCAGTAACATCAGCATCTAGAATACAACCGTACCCTTTTTCTAAAAAGTTCATCAAATCATCTGCTGGTGCTTTTTCTTTCAAACTAAAACTTAGTGTAACAATGTCTTTATCGTCACCCATTTTACTTGAAAAAGAATCAATTTCAAAAACATTATCCATCATATCTCTTAGATCGCCTTCGCGTAAACTCATTAGATTGTCTCCTGTGCTGCTTCTTCGGGTGCTGCTGCTGCTTCAGGTGCTGCTACTGCTGCATCTGCAGGCTGTGCTTCGGGTGCTGCTTGTGTTTCTGCTGCATTAGCAGGTTCTTCTGCGTATGAGCTAGTGTCAATGTCGCCTATAATGTCTATAATTAATTTTTTAGGCATTTGTATCTCAACAATCCATACAGTCTTACGATCTAATTTACCTTTTTTACTACCTGGGCGAATATCATCTGGGTTAGCAATTTTTCTTGGAACTATAAGTGTATCTTTCTTATAACGCACTTTACAGTCGTAATCTAGCAACCGCTTGCCGCCCATAGGGTCTGGCATGTTATTCTTATCCCACATAAACCCGCAGGTTACCCAATGTCTTTCAATCTTTGGACCCATAGCAAGCTCGCCATCTTCCCAATTTTTATAGACATATAAATCTAGTTCGTCTAAAACTTTTTCAAAGTCTTTTAATACATTGAACGCAGTATTACTATCATAGATAGTTTCAACGTTCTTAATTATATCCATTACATCTTGCATGAGCTAGTTCCAATTTTCGTTGTATACTTATTTATCAGTTCTACACACATATAAGATAGTTTTATCTCTTTAACAAAATGGTAAATACTTTTGTAGGGCGAGTGTGTTCTACACACATACTACCCTGCAACTATTCCATAACTCATAGGAGGACTTAATGGGTGCAAAGAGAAAAGCTCGAGATAGAAGAGTAACTAATGGTAACAATAACAATGTTATCGATTTCAACACAATTCAGAAAAAGAACACAGTTCAATTACTTCCAAGGAACAGACATCAAGAAACATATATACTTAAACTACTAGACGATAGTAAATCAATTGTATTTGCTATAGGTCCAGCAGGTACGGGTAAAACGATGTTAGCAGTCCAAGCGGCTGTAAAAAAATTCAAAGAAGGATCTATTGATAAAATCATCGTAACAAGACCAGCAGTGTCAGTTGACGAAGATTTAGGTTTCTTACCAGGTACGCTAGAAGAAAAAATGGCGCCCTGGACAAGACCTATTTTTGATGTGTTGAGAGAGTACTTTGACGCACGACAGATCACAGGCATGATTGAAGAAGGCATTATTGAAATTGCCCCTCTAGCATATATGCGAGGCAGAACGTTTAAAGATGCATACATTATTGCTGATGAAATGCAGAACGCAACCCCTAACCAGATGAAAATGTTACTTACAAGGCTAGGAGAAAATTCTGAAATGGTCGTTACTGGTGACTTAGCACAAGCAGATCGTCTAAAAGACAACGGACTACTTGATTTTATTAATCACCTTGAATCACGCGGCAACAACAAGCACCTGGACGTAGTCCAATTTGAACAGGGAGATATTGAGAGGCATGACGCTGTAAAAGAAGTTTTACAAGTTTACGGCGACGAGTGAGCTTATTAAGGGGAACTTAATGTTCCCCTTTCTCCAATACTTTCATTTTATTAATTAAATTTGAAATACCATTTTGTCGACCCATACTTAATAAAGGAGCAAGTCCTATATCAGTAAGTGTGTGTATACTAAATGAGTTACGTTGTGTATCATCTGCTTGATTATACCAATCGCAGATCATACCTCCTAATCCTCTTACAATAGCACTGTCTGCTTGACACTTAAATTTGTCATCATACGCTAACCATAATGCACTTGTACACCCGCGAACAAGATCGTTATCGTTCTTTTCAAATTCTTGTACACTATCTGCATGGTTTCCGTAATCCATTATAAAGTCATACTTGTCCATGGGATCATCAAAGACAAATAAATCCTCAAATAAATCTTGAAATTCTTTCATTTACTTTCCTAAGCGATTCATATGCAAAATCTAATTCTTGTTTAGTAGTGTATGCAGCCCAACTTAATCTTAACAGCCCTTTGTTAGTTACTGACTTTACTAAAGGTTCTGCACAAAGGTTTCCACCTCTTGCCATTATTTTATACACATCTAATAGCATAGTAATGTCTTCCACAGTACCTTGTTTAACTTCTAAACTTATTAAACCTGTGTTACTTCTAAAAATAGCATCGTCAAATAACTTATTAGCATACTCTGCAAGCTCTTTATCGTGCGCAATTATATTACTATTGTTTTCTATTAGCCAATCAAGTAATCTAGGAAGTGTACATATTGCTTGTAGGTTAGGTGTGCCGCTTTCAAATTTAGTTGCATTTGTTAAGTATTCTTGAGTGTCATAACTAACTTTAATTACACTGCCGCCACCTGGATGTACAGGATCCTGCTCTAACCATTTAGGATCTATCATTAAGCAACCAAGTCCTTGAGGACCGTAAACTTTATGCCAACTCCATGCTACAAAGTCAAATCCATTGTAATTCTGTTGTATTTTACCCATGCTCTGACACGCATCTATAATAGTTATTGCATTGTACTGAGAAGCAATAGTTTTAATTTTTTCTAAATCATTAACTGTACCAGTAACGTTACCAACTGATGTTACTGCAATAATTTTGTTTTTAGAACTGTCATTTCTTAAAAGTTCTTCTAAATGATAAGTGTTAATAGTACCTGTGTTATTAACATCTATGTATTTTAAATCATTATAATTGGTTTGTTTAAACGGCAAAGATAAACTGTGATGAAAGTCTCCACCAATGAATACACTAAAGTCATCTACTCTAGTTGCAAGTTGTATAGCATCATATAATCCTTGCGTTGCACCACTATTGAAAATAATCCTATTTTCAGGATCTTTAATTTTTAACCATTCGCCAATTTTTTGTTTTGCAATATGATATCTTTCGTCTACCCAGGCACCCATGCTATGCCCACTGCGATGTGCATTTGCTTTATGATTTGTTAAGAAGTTGTGAGTGTCTTCTATTACTGTATCAAGTGTCTGACTTGTTGCAGCACTGTCTAGATATGTAATTTCAGAATTTTGTTTAAAAAAAGGAAATCTATTCCTCATACAAACTTTCCTTTACAAGGTCTTTGTAATTAGTAATGCCTTTACTGTGTAAGTAGTAACGATCGTCTTCGCTAAGAGTACCTATAGCATTTCCATGAGCTGCTTTTATATCGCTGTTCTCAACAAACATTTCTGGACGAGCTTGTATTCTGCTTTCGTCAAACGGCCAACTACGAATTTGCATATCTGTATCTATGCCACCCGCGTCTTTCTCAACAATTAACTTACAAACGCAATCTACGCTTGCTTTGTTTTCAGTAAACAGTCTAACATTAAGTTTGCTTAAACTATCTTTTTTAGGTTTTAAACATATATTTACAGGACACTTTCCGTGCTCTTGTATCACAGTAATATTATACTCGTGATAGTTTTCAGTGTCATGAGGCTCTAGAGTTAAATCTACACTGTCCTCATTTACATATATTTTATTAAATGAATTGTCCATTTTTAAGCTCTACTTTTCTAGTTTCAAAATTATCTTGTAACAGTTTGTCATGCGTAACCAACAGTACAATTCCTCCTTCGTCGCAAACTTCTTTAATTAAATCTGTAACTTTGCTGCGACTTGATTGCTCTAAACCACTGTCTGGTTCGTCTAATAACAGCAACCTAGGTTTACTAATTTTTGCTTGAGCTAATTCATTCTTTTTACGTTCACCTCCGCTTGCACCGTGATTAAAGTCTCTTTGCGTCCAATCTTCTGGTAAGTTTAACTCTTTAAAAACTGCTTTAGACTTTTTAATTACTTCTATTTTTCTAATATTTTCATCTTTAATTTTTACAAATTCGTTAAACAAACTTAAAGTGTTTACGCCGTCAAGCGTTGGTGGCGATTGATGTGCCATAAATAGTCCTAATCTTGAACGTTCGAAGCATTCAAGTTCAGTAAGCTCTTTGCCATCAAATTCTATAGTACCGTCTATATCAATATCCGGGCGACCCATTAACGTATGTAACAGTGTACTTTTACCGCTACCGTTGTGTCCTGTAATTAAAACACAATCTCCGCTATTAACCTCGAGGTTAATGTCTTCTAAAATATCTTTACCATTTATACTAGCTTTTAAATTTTTAATTTTTAACATTCTAAAGCCTCTGCTAAAGATTTATCGTGAAACATATCAACCATAATATCACTGCCGCCCATAAATTCTCCATTAATATACAACTGAGGAATAGTAGGCCAGTCGCTATAATCTTTAATGTTTTGTCTTAGATTGTCATCTTCGAGAACGTTGCACGTTTCAAAGTCTGTACCTAGCATAGTTAAAATGCGAACGGCCTTCATACTAAATCCACATGCAGGTGCTTCTTTAGTGCCTTTAATAAACAGAACAACTTTGTGTTCTTTTACTAACTTGTCAATATCTTCCTTCGTCATCCTATGCTACCTTCCATTTGTACTTCTAATAATTTGTTTGCTTCAGCAGCAAATTCTAATGGTAATGTGTTGAGTACACTATCACAAAACCCGTTAACAATAGTACTAACTGCTTGCTCAGGATTTAACCCTCTGCTCATCAAATAGTACAACACTTCTTCACTTAATTTGCCTGTACTTGCTTCGTGTTCAATTTGTGCTGTTTCATTAGCAACATCAGTATATGGAATTGTATTACTAATACTATTTCCACCAATCATTAAACTATCGCATTGTGTAAAGTTTTTTGCATTGTCTGCTTTACTAGACATTTTGATTAGCCCACGATATGTATTCCTACTATGGCCTAACCCTATACCTTTTGCTACAACAGTACTCTTAGTATTCTTTCCAAGATGTATCATTTTAGTACCTGTATCGGCTTGTTGTCTACCTTTAGTAACAGCAACACTATAAAACTCGCCTACACTATTATCACCACGTAAAATACAACTTGGATACTTCCAGGTGATTGCACTTCCTGTTTCAACTTGTGTCCAAGTAACTCGACTGCTTTCGCCACGGCACATTGCACGTTTTGTTACAAAGTTGTAAATACCACCTTTACCATTTTCGTCACCGGGGTACCAATTTTGTACTGTACTATATTTTACTTCTGCACGATCTAATGCAATAATTTCTACTACGGCTGCGTGTAATTGATTTTCGTCACGCATAGGTGCAGTACACCCTTCTAAGTAACTTACATAACTGTCGTCATCTGCTACAATAAGTGTGCGTTCAAATTGACCTGTGTGTTCGGCATTAATTCTAAAGTATGTGCTAAGTTCCATCGGACTGCGTACACCTTTAGGTATGTATACAAAGCTACCGTCACTAAACACTGCACTGTTAAGACAAGCAAAATAGTTGTCACGTTGTCCTACTACACTACCTAAATACTTTCGTACTAATTCAGGATGTTCTTGCACTGCTTCACTAATACTACAAAAAATAACACCATCTTCTGCAAGTATGTCTTTAAATGTAGTTGTAACACTTACACTGTCGTATACTGCATCAACTGCAACTCCTGCTAGTCTTGCTTGTTCATCTAAAGGAATACCTAGTTTAGCAAAGTCTGCTAAAATTTCTGGATCTACTTCGTCTAAGCTATTTTTTAAGTTTTTAGGACGACTGTGATAATACAGTTCGTTGTAATTAATTTTAGGATAGTTTACTTCAGCCCAATCAGGCTCTTCCATTTTTTGTAATGCATCAAATGCGTTTAGTCGCCAATCTAATAACCATTGTGGTTCATTATTTTTTTTACTAATTAATTTAATAGTTTCTTCCGATAATCCTTTTCCAAGATATTCAGTTTCTACATTAGATGTCCATCCAGCACTATAGTCTGCAGAAATCTGTTCTTGTTGTTCTAACATAAAGGTTCCTTTATTTCATACTAGTATACTCAAGTACTTAGTGTAATTACTTTTATATTGCTTTGGTTTAGAAAGTCTATACCGC
>Ga0181600_10001777_pt1 | contig 16735 bp, 4 predicted proteins | sample 041ome_2_FD_132982 | JGI IMG/M metagenome (GOLD analysis project Ga0181600, IMG submission 132982) | Coastal salt marsh microbial communities from the Groves Creek Marsh, Skidaway Island, Georgia - 041406US metaG (megahit assembly) | ecosystem: Environmental > Aquatic > Marine > Intertidal zone... | reverse complement strand
GGGAGACGCGCAGGGTCGCCTGTCGCGCGGAGCTCCACCTTCCTGACCCAGTCGCGGCACCGGCACCGCGGCGCGCGGCGACGCCGCGCGCGGCGCGGGGGGCAGCGCGAGTCGCCACCGCGGACGCGGTGACACGAGACGCCATCATCGACGCGGAGGGCATCCTTCCTTCCCCGAGCGAGTCTTCGCCGCGTGCGCGGACGATGTGGCGACGCGGATGGACGACGAGGTCGTCGTCTCTATCCGCTTATCGCCGCCCGAAATGCTTGAATGCTTTGGGTGATAAAATGTCCCGGCCTGGGGGTTCACGGGAACACCTCGAAACACGAAGTGGTCCCGTCCTCGCTCTCCGCCGGGGAAACGTCTTCGCCCGCCTCTACCCTCTCCCTCGCCCTCCGCTCACCCTCCGTCGCCCACGCGTCGTTCGGCCGCGCGTCCCTGAGCTCCCCCGCGAACGTGCGCAGCGCGTCCCGTGGCTTCCCGGCGCGGAGCTGCGCTTCGCCCAGACACAGTTTCGGCGGCGCGTACCAGTGCTCGGGTTCCATGTACGGCAACGAGTCGTGCACCGCCGCCGCCGCCGCGAGGGATTCGATCGCCTCGTCCCACTCACCCGCGCGCGCGTGTAGCGCGCCGCCCAACACGTGCGCCGCGATCAATGCCAACCTCTTCTTGACGTGCCTGAACGGGCTGAACGCGTGGAAGGCTCCGGCGCCGCCGCGCGCGGACACGCCGGGCACGACGGTGTGCTCGTCGAAATCCGAAATCTCCGGCGACGCGGCGAGATTTCGCAGGTGCGCCAGCCACCGCTCGGGCGAAATCTTCGCCGCGGCGGCGGCGGCGATCCACGCGTCGTCGCCTTCGTCCATACCCTCGGTTCCGATTCGGAACCGCGAATCGTCCGCGCGCTCGGCGTCCACGAACGCGCGCGACGCCGCCAGCCCCATGACGTACGCCCACTGCGCCCGGCCGTACGGCGTCGAGGAAACCAAATCGGTCCAACGCTCGGCGACGGCGAGTCCGTCAAAGTCGGCGGGGAGTTTTTTGAGTCTCTTCGCCGACTTCAGAGACGTTTTCGTTTTCTTCGCCGTCCCAAACTGAGGAGCGAGCGCCTCGTTGACGGCGCGGCGCTCGGCCTCGGCGGCGAGCCTGAGGACCGAGCGCCACCGCCCGAACCTCGCGGCGACCAGCAGCTTCGGGACGTCGTGGAACGCGGTCAGGAACCCCGCGTGCTGGTCCAAAAACCCCGAGGGGTTATCCGCCGTCCCCGGGTCCGCCGCCGCGGCAAACGCGACGCGCTCGCCCTCGGGGCCGGAACTCGCCGCCGCCGCCGCGGCGACCAGCATGGCGCGGTTGTGCGCCTCGCCGTACGGCCAGACGCACCCGCGCGTCAGCGCATCGTCCGCGCGCGTCGCCGCGAGGCTCGCGTCGACGGCGCTCCGGAACCGACCCACGCGCGCGTAGGTGTGCGCGGCCATGTGCGCGAGGTGCGGGGAAACGCCGGCGCGCGTCGTATTTTTGGCGAAGGACTTTTTGGCGAAGGACGCGAACAGCGCGTCGGCGGCGGCTTCCCCCAGCCGCGGGCTCGCGGCGACGTCGCGCAAGGCATCCTTCCCAGAGCGCAGGGATGGGTTCAGAGACGCGCGCGGGTACGTACCCGTGCTGTCGCGTTTCACGACACGGCCGTCTGAACCGTCTGAACCGTCATCTGAAGATAAAGCGTCCCCGCCGGGTTCGATTCCCGCGAATCGCGCGTTGCGGATCGGAAGCGACTCCGTCAAGTGCACGAGCGCGTGCGCGGCGAGCGGGTGCGACGCGTCCGCGCTTAGCGCTTTGGTGAGCGCCGCGAACGCGTCCTGGGCGCGCGCGCCTTTGGACTCGCGAACCTCGACGTACTGCTCGTCCGTCGACGGTCCCGGCGCTGGCAACGTCCAGTTCCAGTACTGCCACGGGGTCAGATTCATGCACGCCTCGCCCAAAACGGCGAGCAGGTCGGGGTCGTCGGTTCGCGTCCACGCCGCCCGGAGGTTTTCTTTTTCTTTTTCGAAAGAAAAATCTTTTTCTTTCGCCGACGCCGCCGTCTCCGGGGCGAGCGCCTCGATGCCCATCTCCAGCACGCGCAGGTACCTGTAGTGCGCGTCCGCCTGCGCGAGCTCGCCGTCGGGGTGGCCCAGCGCGTCGTTCGGGTCCTCCGCGGTCGACCCGAGGGGGTGGTCGAACACGTTCGTGCCGAAAAACGCCGCCTCGGCGTCCGCGAGCACCAGCGTCTTCGCCGCCGCCGCCTCGCGGCGGGCGTCGCCCGCGTCTCTCGCCGCCGCAACGTCCCGCGACGCGAGGGCGGCGGCCGACGCCGCGGCGACCCGCCCCGCGGCGCGCTGCCCCCTCCGCGTGCGCCAGTCGTTCACGTCGGGGTGCAGCGAGAAGGCGATGCCCCACAGGCACGCGGCGCAGTCGCGCCCGGCGCCACGCGCCAGGCGCGCCGCCGCCAGGAAGTGCCGCCGCGCCTCTTCGCGGTTGAACCCGAACTTCAGCGCGAGGCCCTGCGAGAAGTGCTGCCGCGCGCGGGCCAGGCGCGGGTCCCGCGCGGGCGCGTGGAAGTCCAGGCGCAGGCCGCCGACCGGGACGTCCTCGGGGAACCCCTCGGGGTGGCCGTGCGCGCCGAACAGGTCCGGGAACGCCGAGACGCGCGCGCACTCGGGCCGGACGTCCGCGCGAGACGCGGGGGGCGCGAGACGCTCGATCGCCGAAAGAGCACCGCGCACGTCGAGGGGATCTAGGGGTGCGCCCCATCCGCGCCTCGCGTGCTCCGCCGCGAGGAGGACCGCGGCGATGGCGAGAAGCACGAGGAACGGCGCGCGCGCGATGGACGCGCTGGCGGCGGCGGTGCTCAGCTCGTTCGCCGTCTTCGCCCGCGAAAGTCCTCGGGACGACTCACCCTTGATGCCGTCTCCCTCCCGCGCGGACGAAGCCGGCCTGCGACGTGTCAGCGCCGCAGTGACGCCCCCGACGACGCCCAGGGCCACCGCCGCGCCCGTCGCCGCGGCGGCGACGTCCAGGGGCGCACCCTCGAGCTCGCGCATCACGCCGCGAGGGAAGCGCCGAGCGATGTGAGAAGGTCGAGATGTGTCGTTTCCGTTGTTAGTTCCGACGAGCTTTCTTTTTCTTTCCTCGGCTCGTTATCCTATATCTATCCGACGCACCCCCCGTTCTCAAGGCTCGTCGTGAGCGTGTTGACCGCGTCCAGCGCCTCACGCGCGGAGGCGTTGTCCAGCACCGCCAGCAGCGACGCCGCCTCGTCGACGCCCGCCTCGACGCGCGTCACGTTCTTCGCGAGGCGCGCGAGGCGCGCGCCGAGGGACTCGTGGTAGGCGTGCGTGTACGCGAAGTTGGCCTCCACCAGCGTGCCCAGCGCGTCCGTGGACATGCCCTGGTACGGCCCCCCGAACGCGTCCAGCAGCGTGAGCGCGACGAGCGCGACGAGGAGCGCCACCGTCGCGAACGCCGCCAGGTTCGCGCGCGCGCTCACCGTCTCGGGTGCGGCGTCCAAGAGATCCTCCGGGTCGCGGCTTTCCCGGATGGCGGCGAGCGCCGCTTCCAGCCGCGCGCGCTCGCGTTCGCGCGCGCGCCGCTCGCGCTCAAACGCATCGTTTCGATCGTCGCTCGGCGCCATCATCTCGAAGTCCTCCGCGTCCAGGGCCATGCGCCACCGCTCGCGCGCCAGCAGCGCGTCGTCGTCCGCCGAGAGCCGCGCGAGGTGCGCGGCGACGCGCAAGAGCACAGCCAGCGGCGCCGCGAACAGCGCGGCCAGGAAGCAGAAGGCCACCGCGCTCGCGTCCGCGCGCGCGTGCGGGGAGGTGTGCGCGCGCGCGGCGGCGAGCCCCGCCGCGAGCGCGCACGCCACGGCGGCGGCAGCCAGGTGCGCGACGCATAGCGCGACCCAGCGGCGCTCCAGCGCACGCGCACGCCGGAGGTGCGCGCGCAGGCGCACCCACGGCAGGGACGCCTTGCGCAGGTTGAGGAAGGGCACGTCGCACGCCGCCGCCTCGGAGGGGTCCGTGACGGCGGCGAAAACGCGCAGGCGCACGTAGTGCGCGTGTGCGCGCGAGGTGATCCAGCGCGTCGAGGTGAGCGCAGCGTACGCGCCCACGGCGGTCCACGCGGCGGCCGCGGCGACGATGGCGGCGCCCGTCGCCGACCCGGCGTCGCCGGCGCGCGCGTCCGCGCGCACGGCGTCCGCCACGCCCGTCAGCCGCGGCGAGTAGTCGGCGTAGTCGGCGTCCGCGGCGTAGTCCGCGTCCGTGGCGTTGGCGGCGGAGGAGGAAGCGCACGGCGCGAGGCCCAGGAGCGCGCTCGCGGCGTCGGGCAAAAGCCGGTCCACGCATACGAACGCGGCGTCCGCGCCGCCGAAAAGCTCGACGCCGGTGCCGAAGCGGTGCGCCGGCGGGATCGCCGCCACGAGCAGCGCCGTCGCCGCGAACGCCAGTCTCTGGCGCGCCGTCAGCGGCGCCGAGCCCAGGTACGCGCCGAGAAAGCCGCCGCGCGCGGATAAAGAGGCTGTCTCCTCATCTGCGCGCCGCATCACGGCGTCCGCGACGTCCTTCTCCGTCGTCATCGCCGTCGCCGTCGCCGTCGTCGCGCCCTCGACGTTTTCCGAAAAACCCAAATGTCTCTCGAACTCGTTCGCCGCGCGCGCGTCCAGCCCGCGCGCGCGCCCGGCGGCGGCGAGTCCCCTGCGCCCTTTCCTCGAGCGCCGGGGCTCGCCGTCCAGGCCGACGCCGGCGGACTCGTCGAAGAGCACGTCGACGTCCGTTTCGCGCGCGTTTCGCGCGTTCGCGGCGTCCGCGTCCGACGCGAGGGCGTCGGGCGGCGGCGGCGCCGCCGCGCCGGCGACCCTCGCCGCGCCGAAACTCCCGAACCCGGCGTGCGTCCGCGCCGAATCCGCGCCCGAGGACGCGGGACGAAGCGTCTCTTCGCGGTCGGCGGGCGGGTTCCCGTTCCCTCCGGGCTTCCTTTTGAAGCCGCCGCCGCCTGCCCGCTCCTGATTCGGGAGCTGATTCGTGCTCCCGCGCACCACCCGCGGGTCGTCCTGCGCGACGCGCGCGGTGTCGTCCGGGAGCACCGCGCGCCCCCCCGGGAACGCGTGGCTCGGCCGGACCTTCCCGCTCTCGCGCCGCGTCGACGGGTCCGCGGCGCCGAAGTCCGCCGCCGCGCCCGCGCACGCCGCCGCGAGCGACGTGGTGAACGCCGCGAACACGGCAGGCACGAGGAGGTCCACCAGCAGGTGCTCGGGCTGCCTGAGCACGTACAGAAACAGCGCGACCACCCCCATTGACCAGTACGGCGCGGCGACCAGCGTGAGAGGCGCGGCGACCGCGAAGGTGGTCTGGCTTCGCCGGAGGGACTCGGGGAGGGCGAAGCGCGAGACGTACCACGCCTCGGCGTGCGTCTTGAAAGGCCCCCGCCGGCGCGACAGAGGCGCCAGCACGGGCAGCGTGAGGAACGCGAAGCAGAACCGCGCGTACTTCGAAAAGGCGCAGAGCGAGCCGAACGCGCCGAAGAAGGCGGGGTCGGGGAAGCCCGCGGGATGGCTCGCGCGCGCGTGTTTGGCAACCTTCGCGTCTGACGCGGCGTCGGCGAAGGGGTCACGCGAAGTCGCGCCGAAAACCGCCAACGCGCCGGCGCACGCGCCGCGATCCAGCGCGCGCTGCCTGGCGTCCCGCACGTACCGCGCCCAGTGCCTGCGCCACCGGCCGCTCTCCACCACGCTCAGCAGCTGGTGCGCGTCCAGCGCGTCCGCGGCGGCGGCGCGGCTGCCCGGGCGCCCCGGCAGGCAGCACGCGTACAGCCGCGCAACTTCGCGGGCGTCCACGCCCTCGGCGTCGCCGCCTCTGTGCACGAACCTCTCAAAGTCCTCCGGGTGGATCACCGCGACCGCGTCTTCCTTACCGATGTCCCGCGAGATGGACAGGCACCGCCGCCGTCTCGCGCCCGCGCGCCTCGCGAGCCTCGCGGCGAGCACGCCCCGGGCCAGCTCGGCGCGCGCCTGCGTTTCGTCCAACTCGCGCTTCTCGCCGAGCGCGTCGATCGCGTCGAGCGCGTCGTCGTCGCCGTCGCCCATGTGCAGCACCGTCTCCGCCACCGGGTCCGCCTTCGGAACCGCGCTTTTGTTTCGCGCGCCGTCACCGTCGCCGTCGTCGTCGCTATCGTCCACGGCGACGTCCGCCAGCTCCGCGGCGCGGTCCTCCTCCTCCCGGCGCCGACGCTGCTCCTGCTTGCGCCGCTTCGCGCGCGCCTCATCCACAATGACGCGGAGCACGTCGTCGGGGAGGCGCTCCAGCTCCTCGCGCGTCTCCGCGCCCGCGTGCGGGCGGCGCAGCGCGTGCTCGGTGGAGGCGCCGCCCACGCCGCCGCGCGTGCCGAACATGCCGCCCCGGTTCGAGGCGTGCGACCGGGGGAGCGAGAACACGGACGAGCGGTCGTCCCGCGCGCCGGACCTGTCCCCGGAGGAGACGCGAGATCGCGAGAGCCAACCGGACTCGCTCTCGGAGTACCGGGTGGTGTGGCGGTGCGAGGTCCGCTCGGAAGACGCGTTGCCGTCCGACGCGGGACCGAGCCCGAGGGCGCTCTGCGGGGGGGCCAAGCGGGGATGGAGGGGTCAGCGGCTGGGTCGAGGGGAGACGCGGGCATCCCGACGTCGCATCTAGGTCGATGTCAGCGTCGTAACGGCTATGTGCGGTGCGCGACCCGCGGGGCGGGGACGCGCGCGGGAAGCGCCGAGACGCGCTCGGCGACGTACCATGAACCCCATGGCGCCTCGCCCGACGAGTATCGGTCGCCGCGCCGGCGACAGATCCCGCCCGCGCGCTTGCGTGTGGTGGCTGAGATGAGCGAACGAGTCCGGGTGCCGTCTCGTCTCGGATGCGGCGAAGAATTAGAAAAAGGTCAAAAGGCGAGCGCGAGCTGCGAGGCGGGCGCCGGCGGCGCGTTTCTACTCGACGCGTCCGCGTACCGTACTTTCCGCTACGTAGTCTTGGCTACGCTACCTACGGTGGACGCGTTTCGTCCCTGTTTGATATTACTGATAGTACATGTGTACACGTGACTCCTTTTGTGACTCCTTCTTCGCCTCACTCCGCTTTGGCCTTCGTCCCGAACATCGCCTCGGCGGTGACCTTGTCGACGTGCGCCCTCGCGACGATCGGCACGCACCGCCGCGTCGCCGCCGCCGCCGCCGCCGCCGCCGCCGCCGTCGCCGCCGCGCGCGCGCGCCGCGACGCGATCCCGGCGAAGACGCCGCCGGGTCCCGCCGCGAACGCCGCGGCGGCGATGAGCGACGTTTCAGACCAGAACGCCTTCTCGGGCGCGATCGCGGAGGCGACAAGCGCGAGCGCGAGCCGGAGCGAGGCGACGCCGCGCGCGACGCCGGGATCGGACGCGTTTGGCGAGATGAAGAAAAAGGCGCGTTCGGCGGCGAGCGCGGCGACGAGCGCGGCGAGACGCGCGCCGCCATTTTTCCAAAAGGCGCGGCGACGCGACGCGGCGGCGGCGGCGGCGGCGGGCGCGGCGACCGCCGCCGCCAGGATCCCGACGGCGGCGGGACTCCACGTTCGTGTGCTGTTGGACGAGAAGAGCACGTGGAGCGCGCGAACGACCGATTCCAAAAGCGCGAGCGCCGCGACGGCTTTCCCGCCGTAGACGCCCGCGCACACCTCGTCGGGCGTCGGCGGCGGGAACCCGGCGGGCGACGCGCCTCCCCGCAGCCACTTCTTGGCTTCGTCGCGGCTCGCGTCGCCCCGCGCGGCGTCCAGCGCGCGCGCGCGCAGCGCGTCCCACCCGCGGTGAGACCCCGGGGAAAGCAACGCGACGGCCATGACGTGCGCGCACGAGCCGTCGTACTGCAGCGCGGAGGCTGTCGCGGCGGCGGCGAAGTGCGCGGGCGCCTCTTCGGGGCGCGCGAAACGCTCGAAACGGCCACCCCCTGAGGCGTCCCGCAGGTGCGCGACGGCGCGCGCGACGGCGCTCGCGAGCTCGTCCAGCACCTTCTCGTCCATCGCGGCGAGCTGCTTTCCGAGCGCCTTCGAGCGCGTCGCCGTTTCGAGCCCGGAGCCGCCGCGGCGCAGAATAGCGGACGGCGACGCGCGCGCGGCGCCGGGAGCGGCGGCGACCCACGAGAGCGGGTCCGCGGAAGCCTCCAGCGCCTGGACGGCGGCTCGCGCCGCCGCCGCGCCGCGCCGCGGCGCTTTCGCCGTCGCGCTCGCGACGGCGTCAGCGGCGGCGTGCAGAGGTGTCCAGTCGCCGCCGATGCCGATGGCGTCACCCGCAGCCAGCAAGTCGCTCACCACGACGGCGCCGAAGCTGCGGATGACCCAGGCGATCACCAAGCGCACGGTATCGACGTCGCCGGAGCTGCACGCCGCGCGGAGCAGCGTCGCCGCGCCGGCGCGCGTCCCGAGCTTGGGCGGCGCGCACCAGGCGGTCGCGGCGGCTTCGTGCTCGGCGTGTTCGATTTCGAAATAGTCCACCTCGGAGGAGAAGTCGTCCGTGGCAGTGTCCGGGCTCTCCGACATCGACGAGTATCGGTCCGCGTACAAGCGCGTTCCTCTGGAGGAACCCCCGCGCGCCCATTGGTCGGCGTTGGCGTCGAACGCGTCGACGACGCGGCGCGCCGCCTCGCTCCAGCCCATGGAGGCGGCGGCGCACGCCGCGTGGAACACAATCTCCTCGCGCACTTCGGCGGATTCGCGTTTCGGATTCGCGTTTCGGTCGGCGGCGCCGACGGCGGCGCCCGAGGCGCGCCCCGTGATGGCGGCGCCGATGTTGAAGAGCACCGGCGCGTGCTCGGCGCGCGCGCCCGTGCGCGCGCGCGCCAGCTCCGCCGCCAGTTTCGGGTCGGGCGTCAGGAACACCGCCGTGGAGACAAGCGGCGAGACACACTCGTTTCGCGTCGCCGTCTGCTCCTCGGCCGAGTGCGCCGAGTGCGCGACGAGCTCGAGGAACCCCAGGCCCTCGGCGTTGGTGGGCGTGACGTGCGCGACGACGGCGCGCTCGCCACCTCCCGCCGCGGCGCACTCCAGCAGCGGGACGTACGTGCCGCCGCACTGAAGCACGTACCCGTACCCCTCCGGCGGGGAAGGCAACGTCAGCGCGTCGTACCTGTCCGAGCGGAGCACGGGCATCGGCGCGCGCATCACCTCCGACGAGCGGAGGGTTTCGGCGTCCCGAGAGTCGTCGCTTTCCCCGCCGAACGCGCCGAACGCGCCGAACGCGTCGAACATCGCGAAGCGAGAACGACGTCGCGCGGCGTCCGTCTGGGAGACGTCGCCTCGAGAGGGGAAAAAGCCGCGCCCGGGCCCTCCCGGCGCGTCGCCCTCCCGCGCCTCCCCGGCGCGGCGGTCGAAGATAAGGCGCCGGCAAAAACCGGCGAGACCGCGAGACCTTTCGCGGACCGACTCCGACTCCGTCTCGTACCGAGACGAGCTCCGCCCGGACACGGGGTCCACCACGACGAAGTCCACGACGCCGTCCAGGCCGCGCTTCAACCCGGCGGCGGTGAACGCGCGCGCGGCGTCAAAATCGCGAACGAAATCGCTCCCCTCGCGTCGCGAACGCACCTCGTCGTCGCCGCGCTCGGGGCCGACGTCGCCGACGCGGGAGGAACCCGCGCCGCCGTCGCCCTCGCGCAGCCTGGCGCCGATGTCCACGGTGAGCAGCGTGCACCCCGGGCGCACGGCCATCTCGGCGTGCAGCGCGCACGCGCCGTCCGGTAGCGCCGAGGCGAAATCGGCAACCACGCCGCGCATGCGCGCCGCCGCCGCCACGGGGCCCTCCGGCGTCTTGTACCAGGCGCGGAGCGACACGTCGCGGAAACCGCCCCGGCGCGCGGCGACGGCGGGAACGCGCGACGTGTCTCGCGCGTCCCGCCGCAGGATGTACGCCTCGCGCTCGGTACCGCCGCACGTGCCCCCGGCGCACCGCGGCGGCGCGTGCACGCGGCGGCACATCACGCAGAAGTGCGCGGCGCCGCCGATGTTCGCGCACCGGAACGGCGCCTCCGCCAGCAGGTGCTCGCGGCACAGGCTCAGCCCTTCCGCGAGCGCGTTCACCGAGCGGCCGACGGGCGCGTCGCACCCCTCGGCGCGACACCTGGGAGCGCACAGAGCGGAATCCCGCGCTTTGGCTTCGGCGAGCTCGCGCGCGCGCGCGGCGGCGGCGAGCTGCTCCACCGCGCCGCGCGGCTGGGCGCGCGCCGTCGGTGCGTAGTCGTACTGCGCGTCGATTTCCGCCACCGCGTCTGCGCGCGCGCGCGCGCGGAACCGCGACGCGTCAATCTCGAAATCCTCCGGTTTCCAGTGGCCGTCCAGCTTGGGCTTCCTCTCTCTGTTTTCCCTTCTCGTCGGCGACACGCCCGGGAGACCGAAAACGACCGAAACGCGCCGAGCGCCGCGCGCCGCGGCGGCCCACGCCGCCGCGGCGTGGAGCGCGCACATGTACGCGCCGAAGAGCGTCTTGGCGAGTGCGGCGGCGTCCGCCCCGGCGGCCGCCGCGTCGAAGGCGGCTTCGTCGACGGTGGCGAGCCCCCCGGCGGCGACCGCCAGGCCGAGCACCGCCGCGCGCGCCGCGCGCCACGGCGCCGGACTGGGCGTGACGGCGGACGCGCACGCCGCCACCAGGCACCACGTCGCCAGCCACGCCGCCGCGACGCGCGACGTCGCCCCGGGCGCGGCGCGCAACGCCTCGCTCCGGGTCACGGCGGCGCACGCCGTCGCCGAGAGCGCGGCGTACGACCCCGCGAGCGTGAACGCCGCGCGTTCCGCGGCGTTTCGCGTGTCCTCGTACAGCTCGCGCCACTCGTCCGCGAATGTGTCGGACGTGCCGTACGCGCCCCACGTCATCCTCGCGGCGGCGGCGAGGAAGCACGACGCAAGCGCGGCGGCGAGCGCGCGCTCGCCGCCGCCGCCGCCGCCGCGTGTTTCTTTTTTGGTGAAAGGCTCGGTGAAGAGCGCGTGCGCCAGGACCAGCGCGTTCGCCGCCACCGCCAGCGGCACCACGCGCCTGGCGATGGCGCGCAGGCGGTACGCGAGCGGCACGATCGTCGCGGGCGACGCGTGCAACTCCGTCTCCGGGCCGAGCGCGCGCTGGCCTCCGAAGTACACGCGCGCGTGCAGCCGGCGGAGCGCGTCGCCCCACGCCTTCACCTCTTTCATTTTGGTTAGGAACGCAAACGCGAAGGGCGCCGTCGCGACAGCGGACACGCCGGCGGCGTAGAAGGTGCGATCCGGAACCAGCGTCTGTTGGAACTCGTGGACGATTTCGGGGTACCCCGCGTACGCGTCGCGGTTGAATCGGACGATGGCGAGCACGACGGCGACGTTGACGGCGCTCATCGCCGCGAGCGCGTTTCTGCCAGTCGCCCCCCCCACGACGTTGAAGAAGGTGGGCGACAGGACCATCAGCAGCGTCTGCTTCAGCGTGTACCCGTGGAACACGCTCGCGCCCAGCAGCGTGATCACCACGGGCTGCACGCGGCTGCACATCTTCGCGGCGTGGCGCGCGAGGATGGGCACGCTCACGGGGACGCGCAGGATGCGCTTTTCTTTCTCTTTCTCTTTCTCGCCGCCCTCCGCCCTCCGCGTCCCGCATCGCGAGGACCCGGGGAAGGCGTTCATGAACCAGAGCGCGACGGAGTCCACGGCGACGTGCGTCGCGATGGACACCCAGGGGTGGCGCATGTGCCGCGGGTTCGCGCGGAACGATTCGAAGGCCATGTACGCCTGGACCTGTTTCCGCACGATGGCGTACTCCAGGAAAAGGATGGCGCCGAACCACGCGCGGTACCAGAAGACTCTGCTCGGGGAGGGGGGGATGAGGTCGGGATCATCCTCCGCGGCGGGATCCCAGTCCGTTTTGTTCGCGCGTTTCGAGCCAGAGACGAAAGCGGCGCGCCGGGCGCGGACGGAGGCCATGTCGCGGGAAATCGTCGCGCGACCACGCGAAATCCCAATAAATAACCCTGGACGGGTGGGTTCGGGGGCGAACGCGCAGCTCGAGCAAGCCGGAACACGCGCGATGCGTTCGCGCACGGTGCGTAAAGCGCCTCAAGCGTCTCGCACCGGTGCGGCGGGGGATCGGTATCGTCCCGCGCTTGCCGTGCTCCCGCGGAGTGGCGCCGACGGGGGACGCATATCGGACCTCTCGGACGCCCTCCTCTTCGCGGAAAGGTAAAAAAAAAAGAGCACGATGCGAGCATAGAACTTCAACGAGGGTTCCTGATTGGTCGAAAGCACGACGAAAAAGTCACGTATCGAATTCCCCTCGAATTCTCGAATTCCCCTCTGTTCAACGTTTCTTCCGGACCCACACCGTCAGGTCGTCGCGCGCGTCGGGCCAGTTGGGCAGGCGGACCACCTTCTGGAGCTCAAACCCCGCCTCCACCGCGTCCTGGAACTGCCGCGAGGTGGTCAGGCCCGCCGGGTGGTCCACCAGGGACGTGCCCCGGGGGAACGGCGCGTCTCCGGAAACGTTTCCGGAAACGTTTCCGGAGACGCGCGCTCCGTCTCCGGAGGCGCTTTTTCGTTTTTCGGTCCACTCGCCGACGTGGATGAGCGTGTCCCCGTGCCAGTGGTCCAGGCACGCCGCGTCCCACGGCTCGTCGCGCGCCTCGTCCCCGCGCGCCGCCTCCTCGGGGCGCACCGGCCAGCACAGGAACAGCGCGCGGTCGGCGTGGCTCCGCAGAACCTCGGGGCCGCCGCGCTCGACGTCGTCCGCGAAGGCGGCGCCGAAAAACGCATTCTCGCCGTCGCCTCGCTCGGCGCTCGGCCGCGCGGGCGGCCGCGCGTCGTACGCCACGACGTCCACGCCCCGCTCCCGGAGCAGGCACGCCCAGTACGCCGTGCCGCACCCCACCTCCACCACGCCCACGCGCAGCGCGGCCACCGCGTCCAGCGCCGCCGCGCACGGCACGGCGAACGCGAAGGCGTGGCGCAGCGCCTCCGCCGCCGACCCCAGGCGCGCCGGCGGGACGCGGACGCCGTGCTCCGTGGCGACGACGAGCGGCGACGCGCTGCCTCCGCGGTCCTCCGACGGGACCTGAGCTGCGGCGGCTTCGAGGCTGGCATCGACTTTTAGTCGGTGCCCCTCCGCGAACTCCCCCCTGGTGAACCAGTACACGGAGGCGGCTTCGGCGCGCGTCGGCGCGTTCGGCGCGTCGCTTTCGGAGAATCCTAAACCCGTCCCTCGCCACGTCTTCGTCAGCGCCGCCGGCGTCGCGTCGGCGACGCGGCGGTGCAGCGCCGAGTACACGTCCCCGTAGGCCTCGAGCGCGGCGCGGGGCGCGTCGTGCTTGTCCACCCCATCCGGGAGCTCGAAGCCGCTCTCGGCGAGCAGCGCCACGACGCGCGCCGCCTCAGTCTCCGCGGTACCGAACGGGGTCGCCGCCAGCGCCGCGCCCGCCTCGGGCGTGGGCGCCGAGCGAAGCGTCGCCTCGAGCGCGTCGTTGTGCGCGGCGGCGACTGTGTCCAGCAGGGCCACGAGCTTGATCATCTTGACGTCCTCCTCCGCCTCCGCGGCGGTAACGCCGCCGCACGCGCGCGCGGCGGCGAGCACGTCAGTCGCCACGCCGGCGTTCCCCGCCTTCGACGCGAGCACGTACGCGGACATGCCCACCGAGTTGCGCGCGCGCGTCAGCGCGGGCCCGGTGTGTTTGCGCTCGCCCGCGCCTCCCGCCGGCGGCGGCGCGAGCAGCTCGGCGACGACGTCGGCGTTGCCGTTGATGGCGGCGATCATCAGCGCGTCGTTGCCCTGCGCGTTCTGCACGCGCGGGTCCGCGCCTCGGTCCAGAAGCAGGCGGACCACCGCGGCGGCGTCCGGGCCGGATCGCGCCGCGCCCGCCTCCTTCTTCGCCCCGGGGGGCCCCGCGCACGCCACGAGCAGCGCGGTCCACCCGCCGTCGTCCGGCGCGTCGATCGCGGCGTTGTCGAACGGCCCGACCCCCCCCGGCGCGCTCAGGACCGCGCGCGCGGCGCTCACCAGCCCGCTGCCGCACGCGTACATCAGGGGCGTCTTGCCTCCCTTCTCGTACCGCTGCCTGGGGTCGGCGCCGGCTCGGAACAGCAGCGCGAGCGCCGGGACGCACGCCTCGCCGCCCTCGACGCCGTCGGGGTTGCCCTCCTCGACGCCCAGCGCCTGCAGCACGCCCCACAGCATGTTGAAGCCCGCCTCGTCCCGCCGGTCGACGTGCGGGAGCTTGCCGGTCTGCAGGACGCTCCGCACGCGCTCGAGGTTCTCGGGCCCGGCGCTGAGACGGATGGCGAGCATGACGAACATGCGCGCCTCGACGCCGGGCTCAAGCGCGCCGACGTTTTCGACACCGTGCTTCTCCGTTAACGCGAAGAACTCGTCCGCGTTCACACCGCGCAGCTGCGCCTCGTGCGCCACCGCGAGCGCCTTCTCGCGCTCGCCCATCTGCTCGTGCGCCTGCGCGAGCCGCACGAGGATCTTCTTGAACAGCGTCTCGTCGTTGACGCAGACGCTGAGCTTGACGGCGTCGCGACAGAAATTCGCCGCCGCGGAAGGCTGGCCGGTCTTCAGCGCGCACTGCGCGGTGTTCGCCAGCACCGTCAGGCGAAGCACCTCCGCCGCGTACGCGGTCGTGGGCTCGGCGGACGCCACGTCCAGCGCCTTGTGCGCCTCCATGTACTCGGCGTACGCCGCGAGGAAATCGCCCTTGCGGAATCCATCGTTGCCCAACTGTTTTTTTTTCTCGGCGGCGGCCAGGGCTTCGCGCGCGGGGCGAAGCACGTCCTCGCGCGTCACGACGGTTTCGATGTGACGCGAAACCTCCTCGGCGACCGCGCGGAGCTCGGCGACCGCCGCGAGCTTCCCGGCCAGGGACGGGTCGGAGCCATCGCTCGAGGACGACATCGACGCGCGACCGAAAATGGACTGCAGGCTCCGCGTCAGCACTCAAGAGTCGTCACTCGTCACGGTCGTCAGTTCTCCTCGTCAGGTCCGAGGCGAAGAGGACTGCTTCAAACTGTGGCTCAGAGCTGATGAGCCACTTCGACGCGCGCGGCACGCGTCGACGCGCGGGTCTCCGCGGCACCTCGGGCGAGACTCCCGCGGTCGCTGTCCTCGCGGCACTTCCGCGCGACGACGTCGCTCGCCCCCGGTTCACGTCTCGGCGCGGCGTGCGCGGCATCAGAGACGGAGAAGCTGGGCACCCGAGTCTGATCTCAGATCTGAGCGCGGGCCACCATGTGTAGCGTAGAGAAGCTCCTGATAAAGGGCATCCGGAGCTTCAGCCCCGAAAACGACCACGCGATCGTGTTCCCCAAGCCTCTGACCCTGATCGTCGGCCGCAACGGCGCGGGCAAAACGGTACGCGTCGCGTCCCGCCGAGCGTCTTCTCGCCGAGACGTCGAGAGAGGGGTGCCCAGAATTTCCCTTTCGCGGTCGCAGAGTTTCCGGCGTCTCCCTGTTTTTTTTTTCCGGCGTCTCCCCGTTCGCGCGCGCGCGTACGTGTACTCACACGCTTCGACGACCCCTTTTCACGTACACGCAGACCGTGATCGAGTGCTTGAAGATGGCCACCACCGGCGAGCTCCCTCCCTCGGCGCGCGCCGGTCAGGCGTTCATCCACGATCCCAAAGTCGCCGACGTCACCGAGGTGAAGGCTCAGATCAAGCTTCGGTTCCGGGACGTCAGGCGACAGCCGTGCGTGGTGACGCGGTCGTTCCAGCTCGCGCAGAAGAGCGGGGGGAAGCTGGAGAAGAAGGACCTGGACCAGGTGATCCAGACGGTGGACGAGAAGACGGGCGAGCGCGTTTCGGTTTCGCGGAAGTGCGCGGACATCAACGCGACCGTCCCGGACATGATGGGCGTCTCGAAGGCGATTCTGGAGAACGTGGTGTTTGTGCACCAGGAGGACTCGAACTGGCCGCTGGGCGAGGCGGCGACGCTCAAGAAGAAGTTCGACGAGATCTTCAGCGCCACGAAGTACACCAAGGCGTTGGAGCACATCAGCAAGCTGAAGAAGGAGCACACGCAGAAAATCAAAGAGTTCCGCCTGATCAAAGAAAAGCTCAAGGTGCAGAAGGACCACGCCGTGAAGCTCCGCGCGCGACGCGAGGAAAACTCCAAGGCGGCGACGGAGCTCGGCGAACAGATGGGCGCTCTGAACGCGCAGATCAAGGACGCGGACGACCAGATTGCGCGATGCGACGACGAGCTCGCGGAGATGCGCGGCCGGAACGAGCGCCGGGGGCAGATCGAGGCGAGACGCGAGGCGATCGTCGCCGAGACGGCGCGCCGCCGCGCGGCGCTAGAAAACGAGCTCACGGACGCCACCGAGGATCTGCAGCGGCTCCTCGCCGAGTTCAACGACACCATCGACGAGACGCGCGCGAAGGTCAAGGAAGAGGAAAGAGCGGTGAGCGACTTGGCGTTGACGGCGAAGGCGTACAAGGACAAGCGGGAGGTTGCGATGAAGCGTCACGGCAAGCTCGCCGCCGAAGCCGACGCGCACGCCAAACGCGTCGCCGATCGCGCGTCGTTTCTGCGCGGCGTCGTCGCGAGGCACCCCGACCTCGGGCCGCTCCCGGCGTGCCTCAGTCTGGAGAACGTCCGAACGAGTTCCCAGAACGACGACGCCCTCGTCGGGATAACCGAGATGACGCGCGCGGCGAACGAGATGCGCGCGCGCGCCACCGCGCGGCTGGACGCGCTCCGCGCCGCCGCCGAG
>Ga0181600_10001773_pt1 | contig 16753 bp, 16 predicted proteins | sample 041ome_2_FD_132982 | JGI IMG/M metagenome (GOLD analysis project Ga0181600, IMG submission 132982) | Coastal salt marsh microbial communities from the Groves Creek Marsh, Skidaway Island, Georgia - 041406US metaG (megahit assembly) | ecosystem: Environmental > Aquatic > Marine > Intertidal zone... | reverse complement strand
TTGTTTCTCATCTTGTTTCACACCAATCCAACAGCAGACAGTTAACCTGTTGCAATTCAATTGGTTACATCAAGTGAAACACTAAAGATGGTGCCGGATGAGGGAATCGAACCCCCAACTAACCATTACGAATGGTCTGTTATACCATTTAACTAATCCGGCTACAGGTAACGGCCACTGCCTGTATATAGCCTGCTCTGACCGCTACCCGCAATAGCAAGATCATGCATACACGCATCAGCATATATGCATCACTTTCCCGGCCGCCAAAACACTAACCGCTTATCAGCGGCGTCACTTTTTCCGGCTGTTGCCAGTTTAACCCGGCAAACTGCCCACAAGACGGACAATGGCTGTGCCAACCCTCGTGGCGGCTTTTGCAACTGGTGCATTGCCAGCCAAACCTGGCGATCTCCGCATCAACTAAATCGCGCAGCCGTTTGGCTTCACCGTCAAGTCCTGCAGCGACCGCCATATCACTCACCACATCATAGGCGGCATTGGCTTGGTCGGCGGGGGCTTTGGGCATTATTTTGATAAGCTTGGCGATGGTTTTGCCCTCATTATCTTGCCACAAACCTTGCAGCCGTTTGGCAATCTCGGCATGCGGCACCGCGGCAAATGATTTTTCCAAAAGCCGGACCGCTTTTCGGCTATCCCCACGGGCCTCATAAAGATCTGCCAGCTCGAGGATAACAGGCAAAAATGCCGAACTGCCATGCAGCGCTGCAGTGAACTGCACCAACGCCGCCGCGTCATCACCAGCTTGATGTTTTTCCACCCCATCTAAATACAGCAAAGCGGTGCGTTGCCGGGCCAGCATCGCCAGCCGACTGCCACCTTGTTTCTTGGATTCTTTAATGAGCAGATCAATCACCCCAAGCGCCGCAGACCATTCATGGTTATCAGCGTGAATCTGTAATAGCGGCGCCGCCGCCACCACCGATTTTGGTTTTAATGCCAGCGCTTTACTTGCCGCATCCAGCGCGGCTGGCGAATCTTTTGCATCCAGCGCCAACCGCATCAATCCAATATGCCCCAAAAAAGCGGTATCCTGATCGCCCAACAAAACATTGAAATAGCGCCGTGCCGCCGCATGGTCACCCGCCAAATGCGCCGCCTGTGCCGACAAAAGCCCGGTTAATTGCGGCGCTTTCAACAGACGGTGGGCACGGCCAGCTTGCTTGCGGGCTTCGGCTGGTTCGCCAGCAGACACCGCCATCAGGCCCAGTGTCAAGGCGCGGTGCCCGGCATCATCACGGCGTTGCCGCCACCGTCCCCCCAACCAGCCGGGCATCGCTCGCATGGCCCGTTGTAAACGGTCAAAAAACACCAGCCCGAGGGCAAATATTATGACTATGGTTACCGCCAAACTGCTGCGCATTTCCATATGCCAGCCAAGCCATTCGACAGACAGCGTGCCGGGCTGTGCCATAAGCCAACTGGCCGCCACCGCCGCCGCCGCTATCAAAATAAATAGGGTAAGAAGACGCAGTAACATCAGTCCTGACCCCATGTTTGCTGTAGCAAACCTGCCACCATAGCATTCACCGCCGCGTCTAGCTGCTGGCGCTGAACGGCGGGCCCAAGCCATGCTTCAAGGCCCGTAAGGCCAGCCGATGACCAGGCGGTGGCAGCCGCCAAAGCCGCATCAAAATCTGCCGCATTTAGCGCCGCCTGAAACGTTGCAAAAATAGCGGCCGGACGGTCACTGTTCTGATCAACACGGCGCAACTGCACCAATGCCCAAAGGCGGGCGCGGGCGCGGTCAAACGGCCCGGCATCATCATCAGCCTTATGCAGCGCTTGGGTCATTTCGCCTAGCTGTGGACGTGCCGCGCCAAGCAAGCTAGCGCGCGATTGTACCGGCGTGCGGGCAGCCGCGCGGATCACCTCACGATCGGCCGGGGCCAGACCGGGCCAGCGCAAATCGTCCAGCAGCGCAACCCATTTATCAATCGGACGGCCAGCCAAATTTTCAGCCAGCAAACCCGCCGCCACCAACACACCAAGCTGCGCGTCTGCCAATGGCGCAGTTTTGGGGGCGCTGGTTAGCTCAGGTGCAGGTGTGGCTGCCGATGGCGCCTGATCTGCGGATTTGGCAGCGCTTTCCAGAGCCGCCAGACGGGCCAAAAGATCAGCCAATTTTTGCGCATCAAATCCGCGACCATTTTGGTCGGGAGCGGTTTGGTCGGGGGCGGCAGGCGCTGATAAAGCGGCAATATCCTGCTGAAGAGACGTAAATTTTTGCGTATTAGCAGCGATTTGCTCTGTCAATTGCGCAAGCGTATCTGTGATAGCCGGGGTGAGTGCGGCAGCCGGCATGTCGTTACCTACCGCGGCGCCGGTTTTGGCCTTGGCAAATTGCCAATAGGTGGTGACAGATACCGCAAACGCCACAACCGCAAACACTAGCGCCGTACCGGCTACCAGCAACGGCATGATCTGGCGTTCTACCGGCATATGTGGCGGCGCACCAGTGCTGGCTGCAGAGACGGGTTTTTCACCCGCTATTTTTTCACTCGTTGTTCTTTTGGGGGTTGATTCTTTGGGTGCCAGTTTTTCATCAACTGGCGTTTCCGGCGTCGGTTTTTCGATTGCCGCACCCTCTATCACATGCGCATCAGATGCCCCAGCCGCGCTATTGTCTGCGGCTGTTTTGGATTTGGCAGCTGGCTTTTTCGGTTCAGCCATTGGGCACACTATCCTTCATGGTTTCGGGTTCGGTATCAGATGTCTTATTTATGCGATATTTAACCTTATGCCTAGCAAACATGCTAGCGGATTTAGCGCGTGTGCTGCGGCAAAGTGCGGCGCCGATGCAGCATGGTGGCAATCGCCAAAAGCCGGCTGCGGCGCGGAGCACGCGCCACCAGAGTACCGCCCCACCCCGGCCCAGCCGCCGCGGCAATCCCCGCACTGCCTGCAATCACCGTAATTTTGCTGCGATAGCTAGCACAACCAGCAGCGTCCAATAGCCGCCGAAACACGCTTAGTGAGCGCGCTGACATTGCCACCACAGCGGCACTTTGGCAGGCCGTCAGCGGCGCCAACAAATGCTGGCTAAGATTGTCTGCCATAGGCATCGCATAGGCGGTATGGCGGTCCACCACAAAATCATATGGGGCAAGCTGGGCGGTCATGTCAAAGCTGATCGATTGCGCTGCCGGCCAAAATAATTTGCCATTTTCCGGTCGTAAATTAGCCAGTATCAACGGCACCAACCCGCCGCCGCCGCCATGCCCAGTTATCACCGAACGGTAACCAGAATTTTTCGCCGCTTGCGCGGTGCCTCGCCCAACAGCATAGACCGGCATCGACAGCCATGCCGCCGGTTTGTCGGCATCAACAAAGGCGGTGACCGCATGCCGGCTGGTAAAAATGATCGCTTGAAAACTGCTTGGGTCAGGCACATCCATCCTGTGGGGCGCGGCGTGCATCACCGGCGCGCCAATAGCTGGCACCTTATATCTGTCCAACCACATCACGTCACGGCTGGCATCAGGTTCAGGTCGGATGATTATGATGAACTCAGCCATGTCCTATTATCGCAAAAATATAAGACCCTCACAACGCCAGATAATCGGCGCAAAGCCAGCAATGTGCTAGGCGAGAAAGGCGCGCCCACCGGCCATGTCCAGTAAACGTGCCCCAAGCGCCTCGCCCAAGGCCACAGCCTCGGCGCGCGGGGCATCCATTTGGGCGCGATGCGCCACACTGCCATCAGGCTGCAAAATCATCCCATCCAACCGCAGCATGCCATCTTCATGCAATGTTGCGCTTGCCGAAATCGGCGTCTGGCAAGACCCATCAAGATAGGCCAACAACGCCCGTTCGGCGGTTACCTCGGCCAAACTATCGACACAGGTAAGTGACGAAACCACCGCTTTGACAGCCGCGCTTCGGTCGTCAAATGGGGTGCGAATTTGGATCGCCAAAGCGCCTTGCGCCACCGCTGATGGCATAATCTCAGGGCTGATCGGGCTATAGGCAACATCCAGCCCCAACCGTTTAATTCCCGCCACCGCCAGAACTAGCGCGTCAAAGCCGCCCTCGGCCAGCAGCCCTAGCCGCCGGTTTATGTTGCCGCGGATCAGCTTAATTTCAATATCCGGGCGATGATGCCGTAAAATGGCCGCGCGCCGCACCGATGCCGTCCCAATTCGCGCACCAGTCGGCAAATCAGCAATCGTTTGATAATTGCCAACCAATGCATCACGGCGGTCTTCACGTGCCAGCACAGCGCCAATTTCCGTAGCTGGCGCAAAATGCGCTTCCATATCTTTCATTGAATGCACCGCAAGGTCACATTCACCGGCCAATAGCGAACGCTCTAATTCTTTAATGAACAGGCCTTTGCCACCAACCTCAACCAATGGGCGATCAAGGATACGATCACCTGTTGTGGTCACCGGCCGCACTTCGACGGGTGTTGGCGCCAAAGCGGCGCACGCCATCTCGGCCTGTGCCATCGCCAATTGCGATGCGCGGCTCGCCAGCCGTAACGGCATTGTCTTAAAAATCTTCATCGCACTCGTCATAGCAGCCATGTCTAATGGGCCAGCTTAAAATTTGCAAAGCTAAAAACGACATAGTGCCATGAAATGGCAACAGGGCTAGAATATGAAGGCTGCATCAGATAAGGTGTCTGCCAAGAAACTCGGGAACCTATCAGATGGCAAAACGCCCCTTCATTGTGCTTGGCATTGAAAGCAGTTGCGACGAAACCGCCGCTGCTATTGTCGATGATAACAAGCAGATTTACGCCAATGAGATTGCCTCGCAAATTGCCCAGCATGCCAAATATGGCGGCGTGGTCCCAGAAGTGGCGGCGCGGGCGCATCTTGAAATGATCGACGTGGTTATTGGCACGGCGCTGGACAAAGCGGGCCTTACGCTGGACGATATTGACGCGGTAGCGGCCACCGCCGGGCCGGGCCTTATTGGCGGTGTTGCGGTCGGCACGGTGACCGCCAAAGCCATCGCCGCAGCACGCCAACGACCGTATTTTGCGATCAACCATCTTGAAGGCCATGCGTTAAGCGCGCGGTTAGCCGATGCAATCGACTTTCCTTATCTTTTACTTTTGGTGTCTGGCGGGCATACCCAATTACTGGCGGTGTCGGGGCCAGGTCATTATCACCGCTACGGCACCACCATGGATGATGCGGCTGGCGAGGCTTTTGATAAATGTGCAAAAATTATGGGGCTTGGCTATCCGGGCGGGCCAGCCATTGAAACCGCCGCCAACGCCGGTGACAGCACCGCAATTGCCTTGCCTCGTCCATTAAAGGGCACCGCCGGCTGTCATTTTTCCTTTTCTGGGCTGAAAACCGCCTTGGCGACACGCCTTGCCCAGTTGGGCGGGCCAGACCAAGCGCCGCTTAATGATCTGGCTGCTAGCCTGCAATCTGCGATCGCAGATTGTTTGGCTGACCGCAGCCAGCATGCCATGAAGCAGTTTTTGGATGAGTATCAGTTGCCAGCAGACGGCCGCGCGCCGGTATTTGTGATTGCCGGTGGTGTGGCAGCCAATAAGCATATTTTTGCGCGCCTCGCAGATACCGCGGCCGCCACCGGGTTTCGGCTATCCGTGCCGCCGGCAAACCTGTGCACCGATAATGCCGCGATGATCGCCTGGGCGGCAATTGAGCGGCATCTGAAACACCCGCATGGTGCTGATGATTTTGACTTTGCGCCACGGCCGCGCTGGCCGCTGGACCCGCATGCCAGCCCGCCGCCCGGACGCGGGGTGCGCGCATGAGTGGTTATGTTGTGATTGGCGGCGGCAGCTGGGGCAGCGCCATTGCCAGCAGCCTAGGCCGGACCAAACAGCCAACAACGGTATTGGCGCGAAACTCGCAAACCATCAGCCTGTTGGCCGCCGGAAAATGCCGCCAACTGCCTGACTGCGCCGCCATCACCCCGATTGCCGCAACCGATGATGCTGGCTGTCTTCAAGATGCAGATGTTATTTTTGTGGCGGTGCCGGTGCAGGCCAATAAGGCCAGCTTTGCCGAAATTGCTATCCAGCAAGCCAATAGTGCGCCCGCTACTATCGCTCTATGCGCCAAAGGCATCGTCACCGATGATAAAGGCCGCGCCATGCTGTTGACCGAACTGGCACACACCATGATGCCGCGCCATAAAATTGTGGTGTTTTCCGGCCCCAGCTTTGCCGATGAGGTGTTTTCTGGCTTGCCCGCAGCACTTGTTGCCGCCGGCCCCGATGGCGCCGCGACCAGCGCCGTGCAGAGCGCCTTTGATGGCAGCAATCTGCGCGTCTATAGAAATGACGATGCAGTTGGCGTGGCGTTAGCCGGGGCGATGAAAAATGTCATTGCGATTGCCGCTGGGTGCGCTGTTGGCATGGGACTGGGTGATAACGCTAAAGCCGCCATTCTAACCAGAGGCCTATCCGAAATTGCTCGGTTTTCCGGCATTATGGGGGCCAAAAGTGACACTATTTATGGCTTGGCTGGGGTTGGCGATTTGGCCCTAACCTGCGCCGGGCCGCATTCGCGCAATATGGCGTTTGGCATGGCACTTGGCCGCGGCGAAACCCCTAGCAGCCAACTGGCCGAAGGCAGCCGCACTGTTGCCGCCCTAGCGGCGCTTGCCCGCAGCCACAACATTGACCTACCGATCACGAATGCAGTCGATAAGTTGGTCAATGATGGTGAAAATTTACAGGAAATTGTCGCCGGGCTACTGGCCCGGCCGGCCCATACCGAATAGACTGTCATTACATATGGTATGTCGATCCTATTACCGTTAAACAATGAGGATCCGTGATGCATTATTGGCTCATGAAATCAGAACCATCCACATGGTCGTGGCAAAATCAGGTTGATCGCGGCGATGCCGGTGAAGGCTGGGATGGCGTGCGCAATTATCAGGCCTCTAACAATATGAAGGCCATGGAAATTGGCGATCTGGTATTTTTTTACCATTCTGTGAATGAAAAACAGATTGTTGGGGTTGCAGAGGTCTGCGCGCTTTACCATCCCGACCCGACCGATGCTTCGGGCCGGTTTGGGATGGTCAGCATAAAAGCAGTAAAAGCGCTGACGACCCCGGTGACGCTCACTGATATCAAGGCCGATGAGCGCTTGCAAGACATGGCATTGGTGCGCCAATCACGCTTGTCGGTTACCCCGGTATCGCCTGAACAATGGGCTATTATCATGGACAAGGCGCAGACTAGATTATAGCCGGCTGTCACCAACTGGCGATTAGTTATCTTGCGCCGGACTGGCCGCGGTCCGCCGGATAAAATACAGATTGCGAAAATAGATAAACAGGCCCAAACCCTGCCCACAAATAATAACCGGGTCTTGACGCCAGATCGCATAGAGCAAAAGCACACTGCCGCCGCCAATTGAAAAATACCAAAAAGCCACCGGGATGACCGAACGACCTTGCCCTTCAGATGTCAGCCATTGCAAAATAAATCGCATCGCAAACAGACCCTGCCCGGCAAAGCCGACCACCACCATAATTTGTTCAGGGTTGGTTATCAGACTGTCTGGCAAAAACGGAAACACCGCCAATAAGGCGTGCGCCAACGAGGCAGCAACGGCCTCTATATTAGCTGACATAGTCGCAATCATGAGCGGGGCCTTTTTGTCAATGATGTTGTTTTAGAAGGTTTATTTGCCGGTTTGCGGGCAGATTTTCCTACAGGTTTGTGGGAGGTGGTCATCTCTACCACCGATCCAGATGTCGGCGCCCGCCGCAACAGCCAAATCACCCCAAGCACATCCGATATGCCAACGATTAACCGGTCAAGGATACGATATTTTGAACTGCCCACCTGACGCGGCCGGTGCGCCACCGGCACACCCACAACCGTACCACCATGGCGCCGCACCAGACTTGGCATAAATCGATGCATGTGATTGAAAAATGGCAGCTGCAAAAACAGGTCACGTGGCACAATTTTAATGCCGCACCCAGAGTCTGGGTGGGTGTCAGCCAATAGGCGACGGCGGATCCAGCGCGCCGCGCGTGATGCCAACAGCCGCGATGGGCTGTCATTGCGGCGCTGGCGAATGCCGGCCGCCATACCCGGTCTGCCATCAAGACCGTTTAGCGCGGCTTCCAGCGCCGGAAAATCTGCCGGCACATTTTGCCCGTCACCATCAAGAACACCGATAAGCGCCCCATTGGCATGCCATAGCCCAGACCAAATGGCCGCGCTTTGGCCGGCCCGAACCTGATGCCGCAACACCCGCAATTGGGGGTGTTTTTTGGCTACGGCCGCTAGTTCGTTGGCGGTATCATCAGTGCTGGCATCATCAATATAGATAATTTCAAAAACCCGCCCGGAAAACACCGCGCAGATTTCGGTAACCAAAGGCGCAATGTTGCCAGCCTCGTTCATAACCGGCACAAGCACGGAAATTTCAACGGGCGCCGATGCTGAAATGGGAGAAGCAGAAGGTGACATACTGACAGAAGCCGATTTACAGTGATTATCTGACGCTTTTACCTGTTGCTAGAGGTGCCGTCAAATATCTCTCGCTTATAAATGAGAATAACCACATCTTCGCCTTTTGAGATATTAACGCCGGCCACCTGTTCAGGCTCTGCTAGCGCCAGCCCAAGACGCCGCGCCGTATCCAAAAAAACCGCTTGTTGGCGGGCCTCGACAAGCGCCACACCATCGGCAGCCTCGGCCAGAAACAACGCTGCCTCACGGCCATCAACAAGCAAGATATCGCGGCCCAACTGAAACACTAATGACGGTTCATGATAACCAGCAGCGGCAATCGCCGGCGGGCGGGCGGCGTACTGTGCTAACCGGTCGGCAACTGCGGCCGCAACATGCATACGGCCCAAATGCGCCACGACCCCGGCAAACACCATAAAATGCAGCATCAAGCCAGCCCCAAACAGCCCCAGCAAATGCCGCCAACTGCGTGTCTGTATCCAGCTGTGCCCCTGCCACATGCCAAGCCCAGCAGAAACCGCCGCAGCCAACGCAAAGCCAAGTGCGGCATGGCGGCTTGCCCCCCCGAACATAATCGCGGCCCAGATACTCGCCGCCACCACGATAAGACCAAAAGCCAGCAACCCGTAATGACCAGCTATCAGCGCTTTCTGGCGCCACCCCGTCAGCGGCGGTGATAAAGTGATGGCACGGTCAGCACACCACACCATTAGCAACGCCACGGCTGGCAGAGTTGGCAGCGGGTAATGCGGTAATTTGGTCGGAATAATTTCGATCACCACCCAAAAAGGAATAATCCACGCCAGCAGAAACCGCGGCGCATCATGTTCCAACACCGCCTTGAGCTGGGCGATTGCGGTGGGCAACATCACTGAGGCCGGCCACATAAGAAGCCCGAATAACAATGCATAGGTAAAGGGCGGCGCGCCATGCGATTCCTGACCGGATTTCACCTTTGCCAGAAAATCGCCACTGACAGCGATATCCAGAAACACCCCGTCGGTTGCCAGACTTACCAAAATCGCCCATGGCAGACAGATCACTGCAACCACAAGCAGGCCACGCTTGATCCGTAGCTGTTTTAGCCAGCCGGTGTTGCGGTGCCACAACAGCAAACTGCCAATGGTCAGCACACCAACAGTTACCGACACGGGCCCCTTGACCATGATGCCCGCCGCCATCGCGCCCCAAAACCAAAGCCAGTGCAGCGGCCGGCTTTGCGGTGACGTATCACGGCTTAAATAGATCCGCATTAACGCCCATTGTTGTACCAAAACGCACAACATCAGCACGGTGTCGGTTTTTGCCAGATGCGCCTCTGCAAGCACCAAAAAGCTGCTTGCAAATGCGGCGCTGGCGACCAGCGCGGCTGTCGGCTCGTAGAGCAAACGCCCAATGTGGTAGAGCAGAAAAATACTGCCAAGCAGCGCCAGCAAATTCACAAAACGATAAGACGCAATATGGTTTTCATCCAAAACCCCAGCGGCGGTCGCCTGCAACCAATAAATGCCCGCCGGTTTTTTGGCGCGCAATTCATCTTGAAACCGAACCGTCACATAATCACCAGAATCCAGCATCTGGCGACTGGCCTGAGCAAACCGCGATTCGTCACGATCCATCGGCGGCACCATTTGCTGGCCAATAAACACCGTGATCGTTACCAGCGCCAGCAATGCATAGAGCGCTGTGCGTGACTGAAAAAAGCGCACCAATTCCTATCCTCTGAACGTGTCGACTTAAGGCTTAGCAAGCCGGCCGGTAACCGACAAGTGGGGAAACAAGTCACGTCTCATCAAACATTTGACAATAATTGATGTTTACAAGACCGAAAGCAAATGCACTATAGGCCGTGTTCTAGCACCCAACAAGCACCGCCCACCCCAATCAGAAAGGCTGACGATGCATTCATCTGTTATGTCTGGTGGTAGCCATACAAGCTGGCGGCATATTTGGCGGCTATCATGGCCCATTATTGTTTCAAATATAACAGTGCCTTTGGTTGGCGCGGTCGATGTTGCGATGATGGGACGCCTTGATAACCCGGCATTTATTGGCGGGGTTGGGCTAGGCATGATGCTGTTCAATGCGATTTATTTTGGCATGGGGTTTTTGCGCATGGGCACGACCGGTTTGGTGGCACAGGCCCACGGCGCCGACTCCCCTGAAAAAATCACCCATATTTTGATACGCGGCCTAATACTGGCCATGGGGCTTGGCACTGTTATTATCATTGCCGCGCCGCTGATCACCGGCACCGCCAGCTATTTGTTTTCGGCCAGCCCGTTGGTTGAAACCCTAATGGTCGATTATGCAACGATTAGATTATTCGCCGCACCTGCCGCGCTGTGCAATATGGTTTTGCTTGGCGTGCTGTATGGGCGCCAACAAATGTTTGCCGGTATGCTGTTGCTGTTGATCGTCAATTTGCTCAATTTGGCGTTGGATATTCTGTTTGTTTTGGGGCTGGGTATGGCGGTAGAAGGCGTCGCTATTGCGTCTGTATGCGCCCAATGGAGCAGCTTTCTCTTTATGTTATGGTACATAAATCGCGCCAAATCCAGTTTTGGGGTAAGCACGTTTTTACAAGCCAAATTGATTTACGCCGCGCTGCAAGACCGGGCCGCCTTTATGCGGTTCTTCAGCTTGGGGCGCGATATTTTCATACGGACCGCACTGTTGGTCCTATGCGAAGCTATTTTGCTTAATCAGGCGGCCAAGCTGGGCGATTTGGATCTTGCGACCTGCCAGCTTGTGTTGACAGTTTTCGGTATTCTTGCTTTTGCGCTTGATGCGTTTGCCTATGCCGCCGAAGCCTTGGTTGGCGAAGCCATCGGCAGACATGACCTGGCGATGCTGCGCATTGTTATACGGCGCACCAATTGGCTTGCCTTTGGGCTGGCGCTGATGATTGCTAGTATTTTATGGCTTGGCGACAGCTTAATTATCGCACTGTTCACAACCCAGGCAGAGCTTGCCGCCTCTGCGGCGCGGCATTGGCTATGGGCCTGTTTGCTGGCGCCGGCATCATTTATGGCGTTTCAGCTTGATGGTATATTTGTGGGGGCCACACGCGGCCAAGATATGCGCAATGCGATGATTGTGTCGGCAGCGGGACTGGGCGTGGCACTACTGCTTTTCCAAACATGGGCATTGCATGGACTATTAGCAGCATTTATTGGATATTTGGGGCTTCGCGGTCTCAGCCTTTGGTGGCATATTGGCCGGGTGTATGCGATGGCTAGCCCCGACCATCAAACCCGGTAATGCTGACCAAAACAGACACCACGCATCACCACGCCATCTTCACAAAAACGGGTCACCTGACAGGATAGTCCAAAATGATAGATTTACAAAAATATGGCCTTTTAGACACCGCCCAAAACGCCCGCCCTTTGCATATTGTCACTGCCGATCTTTATGACCAATGGCATGCCACCATCAACCCGCACCAACAGGCGTGGGTGGCCGCGCATAATTTTACCGCAAAGCCCGGCGCCGCTATTAGCCTGCCAAATTCTGATGGCACTATTAATCTGGCGGTTGGCATTGTTGGTGATCACAAAGTTTGGGATGGCGCCATGCTGGCCGCGGCGCTGCCATTCGGACAGTGGGAAATGGTGGTCTACCAAGACTGTATCGATGCCGCACATTGCGAATCGCTGGCGCTTGGCTGGGGCTTGTCACAATATCGGTTTGATCAATTTCGTCCAGCACCGTCGTCACAAGCGCCTGCAGCACCGCCTACCCAGCTGGTTTGTTCTGGCAGCATGAATCTGCCCCGCCTTGCCGGTGTGCTTGGCGGTATTTACACATGCCGTGATTTGATCAATATGCCGCCAAATCATCTAACACCGGCCGGGCTTGAAGCTGCTGCGCGTGACCTTGCCAGGGTGCATGAGGCAAAGATTACCGTGCATGCTGATAAGGATTTGGCTGATAATTTTCCGGCCATCCATACCGTCGGGCGAGCCGCTGAAGTGGGGCCGCGGCTGCTTGATATTCGCTGGGGCGACACAGGTCCGAAAATCACCCTGATCGGCAAAGGCGTGACATTTGATTCAGGCGGGCTGGATCTAAAACCATCCAAAGGGATGGAATTAATGAAAAAGGATATGGGCGGTGCCGCAATCGCTCTGGGACTGGCCCAAGCCTTGATGACAAGCGGCACGAAAATTCAACTTCGGGTGCTGATAGCCGCCGCAGAAAATGCAGTGTCAGACCGCGCCATGCGGCCGCTAGATGTCATTGACACGCGGGCAGGCATTAAGGTTGAGGTTGGCAATACTGATGCCGAGGGTCGTTTGGTGTTGGCCGATGCTATCACTTATGCGCGCGAAGATGCGCCTGATTTCATGATTGATTTTGCCACGTTGACTGGTGCCGCGCGGGTCGCACTCGGCGCCGAATTACCGGCGCTTTTTGCCAATAACCAAGCAACCGCCAGCACCCTTTTAACCGCCAGCCAGCGCAGCGCTGATCCATTGTGGCAATTGCCTTTATTTGATGATTATGAGCGGCATCTTGATGCTGGCTATGCGGCTTTATCAAGCACCGGCCTGTCTGGTTATGGCGGCGCCATCACCGCAGCCTTGTTCTTGCGGCGGTTTGCCGGGCGTGACAGCAACTGGGCCCATATTGATGTAATGGCGTGGAATCTGGCGGCGCGGCCGGGACGGCCCAAGGGTGGTGAAGCGATGGGGCTGCGGGCGGTATTTGAGTATATCAGTACGCTGGTCTAATCATTGGCATAATTACCTTTGGCGCAACGCGGTTAATAGCCGCGTTGCCAATCGACCTGATTGGCCGGTGCGCGGCCTGCCATAATAGCGGTGATGGCCGCGGCCACTTGCGTGGCAGCGCTATCGGGGTTGGTTTGCGCGGCAACATGCGGCCACACGGTTATTTTAGGATGTGTCCAAAAGCCGTGCGATGTTGGTAGGGGTTCGGTTTCAAACACATCAAGAACGGCTGCATCAAGCTGGCCCGAATCGAGTGCAGCAAGCAAATCCTCTTCAACAATTTGCGGCCCGCGCCCGCCATTAATGACACAGGCCCCGCGCGCTAATTTTGCAAATAGGTCTGCATTCATAATGCCACGGGTTTGCGGTGTTAGCGGCAACACCGACACCAATATCTGGACATCCTGCAAAAAAGTATCGAGCGCGTCTGAGCCAGCATATACATCAACCCCGGCGATGTGCCGCGGGGTGCGGGTCCAGCCTTTGACATGAAAGCCAAGCCCGGCAAACCGTGTGGCAATGACCGAACCGATTGCCCCAACCCCCATAATACCAACAACACCCCCTTGGGCCGGGCGCTGGGCAATTGGGGCCCATATTTTTAGGGCTTGTTGCTGGCGATAACGGGGCCCGTCCCGCCAGAAATCGAGCGCTGCCAAAATGGCCCAATGGCTCAACGCGGCTGACATATCCGGGTCAACCAAACGCACCAAAGGTATGTCGCGCGGCACCGTGCTATCAGCCATCATATGATCAACACCTTGGCCTTGCATGATAATACCACGCAAATTTGGCATCGCCGCCAGCCGTCCTGAAGGTGGTGCCCAGACCAGTGCAATGTCGGCATCGCGCCCGGCATCTGTCATCAAATCGACAAATTCAAAAGCGCTAAGATGTTGTGATAGGCGGCGCTGCCAGCTGTCCCAATTATCACCTGCACTGTAAAAAGCGATGCGAATCATGAACCCCTCATTTACCTGAAGGCGCCGTCGAATTAGCAATCTCGGCAAGCGCCGCTGCGTGCAGACTGGCTGTTGCGGCGGCCAGAATGCTGGAAGAATGCCCAAGCATTATAGGCTTGCCAGCGGTATCTGTAACCACAGCGCCAGCCGCCTGCATCACCGCAACCACCGCCATCATATCATGCGGCGCCAGACTATCTTCCATAACAAGGTCAATATGACCGGCCGCCAACAGCGCATAATTATGACAATCACCACCATAATTGGTGATAGCGGCCTTGGCTGCAAGCCGGTTGAACCCCACCAAGCCGGCCGGCGATAATGCTGCCGGTGAGGTTGTCGCGATACGCGCAGCGTCAAGACTTTGGCAAGCAGATGGCTGTACCGGCAGACCATTAAACTGACAATGCGGCAGGCTGTCCGGCGCGCAATAACCACTATAGGTTTCGTCCAGAACCGGCATGTCGATCAGCCCGGCAATAGGCCGCCCATTTTCGGTCACCCCAACCAAAGTGCCAAATGCTGGTTTACCGCTGATAAAGGCTTTGGTGCCGTCGATCGGGTCGATGATCCAGCTATAGCGGTGGCCGCTCTCAGCAGTGGGGCTGATGGATGACCCACCAAATTCTTCACCACGCACATCATCACCCGGAAAACACGCCGCAATCACATCACGTAAGGCTGTCTCCACCTGTTTGTCGGCAATGGTGACCGGCGAATTGTCATCTTTGCGGGCTGTTTCGGGATGCTGGCGAAACCATTTGGCAATAATAGGCCGGCTTACCTGCGGCAAGCCGGCCATAAATTTGATTAAGTCATCGCGGCTGAGTTGCGCCGCCGAAGCGACGCCCTCAGGAACCGAAAAAAACGGCTTAGCTACCACTTTCAGCTGCGATTTCTTCAGCTGTTGGCAGCGCTGCTGCACTATCAGCTTGGGTGCGCAACCAGGCAATCATGTTGGCGCGGTCCTCGGGCTTTTTCAGTCCAGCAAAATTCATCTTTGTGCCGCTGATATAGGCTTTTGGTTTTGCCAAAAACGCGTTTAAAGATTTATAATCCCAATCACCGCCGAACTCTGCAAGTGCAGATGAATAGGCATAACCATCGTCGCTTGCTTTGGCTTTGTTCACAATGCTCCACAACGCAGGCCCTACCTTGGCCGCCCCGCCAGCTTCAAAAACATGGCAGGCTGTACATTTCTTTGACAATTTTTCGCCAGCGCCAACATCAGCCGCGGCCAACAATGCCAAAATCGGTTCTGGACCGGTGTCTTGTGGCGCCGCTTCAGCTACGTCAGATGTTTCTGGCACCGTGATAACATAGGCATTTTCCGCCAGATCACGTTCTGGCACCAAAATATGTGAAATTTGCACACCTGCCAGCAGCAAAAGTCCTGCAAACAGAAACCCTGCAAAAACCTTATTTACGCGCAACTCATCCATGCGTCACTCCCGAAGCCGGGCTCCTGAAATAGGTAGAACGATGCCCATCGGCATGCTCTTGTTACAACTTTTTCTTTTAAGCCACCATGTACACAGCGCCATGGCTAGACTAATTAACCAAATTCGCGCGGCCTCTCAACCCCTTAACAGCCTGTTTATCACGTTATTTACGCTATTTTGTTTTGCGCTGGCGTCAAATTTGTGATGAATTGCCATCATAATGGCAAACAACCGCGCAAAAATCATCATAATTCCGGCCCGCATGGCGGCCAGCCGCCTACCGCAAAAGCCACTGGCTGATATCGCTGGAAAGCCCATGATTCAGCATGTTTGGGAACGTGCCATGGCGGCCGATCTCGCGCCGGTCTATGTTGCGACAGATGATCGCAGGATTGCCGATGTCATTGAACAAGCCGGTGGACAGGCCGTGCTCACCCGCAGCGATCATCCCTCTGGTTCGGATCGTATTTTTGAAGCGGTGGAAAAAATTGACCCTAACCAGCGCTTTCAGGATATTTTGAACCTACAGGGTGATTTGCCCGATATGCCGCCCGAACTGCCGCACAAGCTGGCCGCCTGTCTTGACAATAGCGATTGTGATGTGGCCACGTTGGTCACCACGGCAAGCGATGCCGAAGCCGCAAAGCCACAAATCGTCAAAGCTGTGGTGAGCTGGGCCCATAGCGGGTTTGGTGAGGCGCTCTATTTCAGCCGCGCCGTGGTACCAACCGGCGAGGCTGAACGGCTTCATCATATTGGCGTTTATGGCTGGCGGCGCGCGGCCTTGGCGCGGTTTGTCGGCCTGCCGCCATCACCCCTTGAGATGGCCGAAAAGCTTGAACAATTGCGGGCCCTGGAAGCTGGCATGAAGATCGCGGTGGCGCGCATCACAACAGCCCCCGGCGGAGTCGATACCGAGGAAGATTTACAAGAGGTGCGGCAGCGCTTTGCAGCTAGCAAAAATTAACTGATGAAGATAAACATAGTTGTGATAGCTATCTGCAGAACTATGATAGCTACCGCATTGCGAAGAAAGGGTATGTCGTGTCAGACGCGTCTGTAAAAATTGCCTTTCAGGGGGTTCCCGGGGCGTATTCTCACATGGCCTGCCGGGCGGTAAAGCCCGACATGGATGCGGTGGCCTGCGCCTCATTT
>Ga0181600_10001772_pt1 | contig 16771 bp, 15 predicted proteins | sample 041ome_2_FD_132982 | JGI IMG/M metagenome (GOLD analysis project Ga0181600, IMG submission 132982) | Coastal salt marsh microbial communities from the Groves Creek Marsh, Skidaway Island, Georgia - 041406US metaG (megahit assembly) | ecosystem: Environmental > Aquatic > Marine > Intertidal zone... | reverse complement strand
ATGGTCAGCCACGTCTACTCACGCTGCGTCAGGTGCTACAAGCCTTCTTACGACACCGTCGTGATGTGGTTACGCGCCGGACTATTTTTGAGCTGCGTAAAGCACGTGAAAAGGCCCATGTATTAGAAGGGCAAGCGGTAGCCTTAGCGAATATCGATGAAGTGATTGCAATGATTAAGGCGTCATCTAATCCTGCTGAGGCTCGAGCTGCTTTATTGCAGACAGCATGGCAGCCTGGCGCGGTCACCGATATGTTGCAGCGTGCAGGTGCTGACGCGTCTCGCCCAGAAAACATTACGGCAGAGATGGGTCTACATGATGGCCAGTACTTCCTATCTGAAGTGCAAGCACAGGCGATTCTAGATTTGCGTCTACATCGACTGACCGGCTTAGAGCAAGACAAGATTGTTAGCGATTACGCTGAGTTGTTGAGCTTAATCGAAGGTTTATTACTGATTCTTTCTAGTCCTGAGAAGTTAATGCAGGTGATTCAGGAAGAATTGGCTGAGATTAAAGAAAACTTTGGTGATGAGCGTCGTACTGAAATTAGTTCAGCGCGCGTTGACCTGAGCCTAGAAGACTTAATTCAAGAAGAAGATGTAGTTGTTACCCTGTCTCACGCTGGCTATGCGAAGTCACAGCCATTAGATGTGTATCAAGCACAGCATCGTGGTGGTCGTGGTAAAGCGGCAACCTCAGTTAAGGATGAAGACTTTGTCGACAACCTATTTGTCGCCAATACACACGACACCATCTTATGCTTCTCAAGCTTGGGTAAAGTGTATTGGATGAAGGTTTACGAGCTACCGCAGGCGGGTCGCACCTCGCGCGGTAAACCTATTGTGAACCTATTACCACTGCAAGAAGACGAGCGTATTAATGCAATCTTGCCAGTGAAAGACTTTACGCAGGAAGCCTATGTCTTTATGGCAACCAGTCAGGGTGTGGTCAAGAAGACTCCTCTGGAGGATTTCTCGCGTCCACGCTCCAGCGGCATTATTGCCTTGGATCTACGCGAAGGTGATCATCTCATCGGGGTTGAAATAACCACGGGTGAATATGATGTGATCTTAGTCGCGAGTACCGGTAAGTCGATTCGTTTTGCTGAACAAGATGTGCGTCCGATGGGTCGTACAGCAACCGGTGTCCGTGGTATACGTATCGATGAATCGCATGAAGTGATTTCGGTCATGGTGGTTGAGCATAATGATGAGACCCATCAGGTCTTGATTGGCACAGCCAACGGTTTCGGTAAGCGCACACCAATGCAGGACTTTCCACAACAAAAACGTGGTGGTCAGGGCGTGATTGCAGTGCAGACAACAGATCGAAATGGTGATGTTATCGGTGCGGTGATGGTGGCTGAAGATGATCAAGCGATGTTGATTACTGACCAAGGTACCCTGGTACGTACGGCAGTGCATGAGATCTCATCTATGGGACGTAATACGCAAGGTGTGACTTTGATTCGCCTAGGTGAAGATGAGCACATGACAGAGATCGAAGCGGTGCAAACCCTAGAGGGTGCAGATGATGCGATCGATAGTGCTGATGATGCTTCAGTGGATGATGATTCCTCAGATAGCAGCGAGCCAACGATTCACTAGCGGTCTGCATAAATTTGCAGGCTGAGGCCGTCTTGCAGAATAGATTATGAGTCAGCGTGAACATTATTTTGCAGCGGGTCCAGCCGCGTTGCCTGACAGCGTTAAGCAACAGATCCAGCTTGATATCCGGGAGTATGCTAACAGCGGTTTATCTATTCTTGAGCTAGGTCATCGCTCCGCTGAATTTGCCACTATTATTGAACAAGCACGTCAATTACTACGCTCTCTCTATGCTATTCCCAATGAATTTCAGATCCTCTTTATGCAGGCGGGCGCCACTGGGCAATTTGACGCCCTGCCATTAAATCTACTCTCCAATAAGTCGCTGATGACCTATGTCGATAGTGGGCATTGGTCGCGTCGAGCAGCCGAGTTTGCGCAAAAGTATGGCCGTGTGCAGATGCTGTCGGCAGTAACAGAAAATAAGACGGCTGATGGTGTTGCCGTGACTGCTAGCGATCGTAGTGATTGGCAGATTACAGCCGATAGTGCTTATCTTCATATCACCCCAAATGAAACGATTGAGGGCATTCAGCTCGCTGATGTCACCGATGTAGCTGTGCCTGTAGTGGCAGATATGACGTCTTGTTTATTAATGCGGCCGATTGATTTTGAGCACTATGATTTGGTTTATGCGGGTGCACAGAAAACCTTAGGTATTGCCGGTGTTACCGTTGTTATTGTGCGCGAAGATTTGCTGCAGCAAGCGGCAGAGCAAACCCCTTATATGCTGCGTTATGACATCCATGCGCAACAACAATCGATTGTAAATACGACCCCTGTTTTTGCGGTCTACTGTGTTCTGCGTATGCTGCAATGGCTACAGGCACAGGGTGGTTTAGCACCGATGCTGGCTGCTGCTAATGAGCGTTCAGCCCTGCTATATCAGGCAATTGACGCGCAGCCACTGACCTCCAACAAGATTGCGGATGAGCTGCGTTCACAGATTAATGTGAGTTTTGATATCCGTGATGAACAACGGTTACAGAGGTTCTTGGCGCAGGCTGAGGCGCAGGGGCTGTTGGGCTTAGCGGGTCATCGCAAACAGGGTGGTGTGCGTGCCAGTATGTATAACGGCACTACGTTGTCGGCCGTTGAAGCATTAGCCGACATGATTGCAGCACTCTAGGTCTGGTAGTACTCGCGGTACCAGCGTACAAAATTTTCTATGCCGAGCTCAATAGGGGTGCCTGGCTTGTAAGCAAAATCAGTCACTAAATCTTCTACGTCGGCATGCGTATCGAGGACATCACCTGGCTGCATAGGCAATAAGTTGCGTTCTGACTTTTGGCCAAGACAATCCTCTAACACCTCAATATAGCGAATCAATTCGGTTGGCTGTTGGTTACCAATATTATAGATACGGTAAGGGGCATGACTGCGGCTAGGCTCAGCGGATGCCGCGTTATAGTCTGGGTTGGCTTCAGGTGCTTGATCGAGCACGCGCATAACGCCTTCAATAATGTCATCTATGTAAGTGAAATCACGTTGATGTTTGCCGTAGTTATAGACGTCGATGGCTTCACCGGCCAAGATCTTTTGGGTGAATTTAAATAGGGCCATGTCGGGTCGACCCCAGGGGCCGTAAACGGTGAAAAAGCGCAGACCAGTGCAGGCTACTTGGAACAAGTGGGCATAGGTGTGGGCCATTAATTCATTGGTTTTCTTGCTTGCGGCATACAGACTGAGTGGGTGATCCACGGTGTCGTTAACACTGAACGGTAGTTTACTGTTGCCACCGTAGACCGAGCTGCTGGAGGCAAAGACTAAATGCTGCACTGGGTAATTGCGGCAGGCCTCTAGGATATTCATAAAGCCAACAATATTAGAGTCGATATAGGCGTGTGGGTTTTCAATCGAATAACGTACACCCGCTTGCGCGGCTAAATTGACTACGCGATCTGGGCGCTGTTGTTGGAATAGCTGATTGATTGCATCGCGGTCTTCTAATGCGATCTGATGTTGTTGAAACGCTGGATATGTTTCCGTGCGCGCTAGGCGGGCCCGTTTCAAGCTTGGTGAATAGTAGTCATTCAGATTGTCGACACCAATCACTTCATCACCACGTTGCAACAGACGTAGGCTGAGTGCGTTGCCAATAAAGCCGGCGGAGCCGGTAACGAGTATTTTCATGTGTCATGTTCGCGTTGCACCATGGTGATGTCAAATGCTGTATTTGGGCCTTGATCGACGTCCGTTCTATGCGTCTAGCCGCTACAGGGTCTTTCAGGGTAGAATGGCGCGCTATTTTGTTACTGAGCAATGTTGTGGGGGTTGGTTTTATTGCTACCCCAGTTTCAGGTTAGGCGCAGTTGGCAATTCGAAAGACTTCATTGGATGAGCGGTAATGGTAACAGTGGCACAGGTGTTGGACGTGGTAGCAGAGAGTCTAGGCTGCACTATGGATGTGCGTGCAATGCAGGCAGAAGATGCCCTCTTGGGTGTGCTACCAGAACTGGATTCAATCGGTATTGTAGCGCTGATTACAGCCCTGGAAGATCGCTTTGATGTCCACTTTGAAGATGATGATCTGGATGCAGAAGTATTCGCAACAGTGGCGTCATTGTTGGCTCATATCAATACGCGAGTAGAGCAAGCGTAAATCCCCTCTAAGATTTTATCAGCCGTATTAGAGCAAAATCTCATGCGCCGCTGGATGACCTAAAAAGTCTTTAGGACTAGCCGAGTAACCATAGGCACCGGTCTGAAAGACTGCGACATAATCACCAATATCAGCCTTCGGTAACTGGGTATGTTTTGCCAATATGTCTAATGGCGTGCATAAGGGACCAACGATGGTGACCTCTTCTGTATCGCCTTGATCAATAGCTTCAAGCTTATTTGCAATCAGCACTGGGTAATTTTTTCGGATGACCTGGCCGAAGTTTCCGCTAGCAGCGAGACTATGATGCAAACCACCGTTAGTGATCAGGAAGGTCTCGCCACGTGAGACTTTTTTATCTGTAATCTTGCATAGATAGACCCCCGCATCGGCGACTAAATAGCGTCCCAACTCTAGAATAATATCGGTCTCTGCAAACACTGATTGGTAGTCTTGCATCAGGCCATGCAGATGTTTTCCGACCGCATCTAAGTCTAATTCCTCTTGACCTGCAAAGTAGGGCACCCCAAAACCGCCGCCGACATTAAAGCTCGGTAGTGGCTGGCCTAGCTCTTGGCTTAACTGGGCACCCAGTGCAAAGGTTTGTGTCATAGCTTCATTAATCGCACTAGCAGATAGATTTTGTGAGCCAGCATAGATCTGAATGCCACGGAAATTAAGCCCTGCTGTGAGCATCCTTTGTAGGATGGGTAGGGCTGTCTCGGCATCAACGCCAAAGGGTTTAGCGCCACCGGCCATCTGCATGCCCGAGCTTTTAAGCTCGAAATCTGGATTCAGCCTCAGGGCAACGCGTGCAGGTTTTTTCAGTTGTTGGCTGAGCTCAATGACACGGGTTAATTCGGTTTCTGATTCAATATTCAGGGTGCAATCTGATTCTATGGCCAGTGTTAATTCGTTCAGTGATTTGCCTGGACCAGCAAAGCTGATGTCTTGTCCCGCTATGCCGAGGCTTAGTGCCTTTTGCAATTCCCCACCAGATGCAACGTCTAGGCCTTCACAGTGAGGGCTTAGCCAAGCGATTAAATCAGCCATTGGGTTGGCCTTGACTGCGTAATGCAGGTGAATCTTAGCTGGCATGGCTGAGCGTAAAGCCGATAGTTTTTGCGCTATACGTTGCTTTGAATAGACATAAAAAGGCTGATCGAACTGGTCTAGCTCGATAGGCGTACGTCCAGCGATCGCTAGGCAGTGGTCGCGGGTCGAGAAGTACGGCAATGGATCGATGTGCTTTGGTTTATTCATGCAGCGATTTTAATTTAGTGTTTTTTAGTGCTGGCGCAAAACATTTTGTGTAATTGATTACGGTCTATCTTAGCATTGCTGGTCATTGGGAATTGCTGTAATCGTATGATTTTCTTGGGCTGCATGTAATTCGGTAGGCAGCGTTTGAGTTCTTTTTCGAGATCCTTATTCAGCTCGTTATCTGCGGTTGTTTGTATATAAAGTACGATGCTTTGGCCGAGTGCTGGGTCTTCAACACCCAGTGCGCAGGCTAGGTCTACCGCATGATGGGCACAGGCCAATGTTTCGATTTCATCTGGGCTGATGCGATAGCCCGAGCTTTTAATCATGGCGTCTTTGCGGCCTATAAAGTAGAGATAACCCTCTTCATCTTGGCATACTTGGTCGCCCGACCAGACTGCAAGTTGAGTACGATTCTGTTTGTTTTGGGCCCAGAGAGGTAAGGGTTTAAATACGGCGGCAGTGGCTTTGGCTTGATTCCAATAACCTAAAGAAACAAGGGCTCCTGCCTGTACTAACTCGCCAATCTCGCCTGGTTTGCAGGCTTCGCCGTCAGGCTTGACCACAAATAATTCAGTTTGCGGGATAGCGCGGCCGATTGATCCTCGGTGGGTACTGAATTCTGCAGGCGGTAGGTAACTTGCGCGAAAGGCTTCGGTTAGCCCATACATCAGTACAATCTTGTCACTGCTCAGTTGCTTCTCAAGACTTGCTAGGGTGCTGTCAGATAATGCACCGCCTGAGTTGGTAATAATTCGAAGTTGTTGCTGAACTGCTTTTGGCCAGTCTAGCTTAGCCAGCGGGTTCCATAGTGAAGGCACGCCGGCTAATACGGTGATGGCTTCTTTTTCTAGGGTAGTTAAGACATCACGGGGTAGCAAATAGTCCATCAGTATGACTTCGGCCCCCGCGAGTAGTCCGCTGAGTATTTGGTTTAAGCCGTAATCAAAACTCAATGGTAATAAGGCGAGAATGCGATCTGTGCTTGTGATCTGCAGATAGTCTTTTACCACCGTCGCGCCGATAGATAGATTGCTATGGCTAAGCATCACACCTTTTGGCGCGCCAGTGCTGCCAGAGGTGTATAAAATCATCGCCATCGCTTGAGGACTGATGGCTTCTATATCTGCTGGCTGTGGCTGATCTGTGGTTGTGGGTGATGATAAGTCATCCCATGTGAGCAATTCCTGATCGGCTAATAGCGGCTTAGTTTGTGACATATCATCGTTTAGGATGATCCGTTTCAATGCGCTGCAATACGCTAAGCGGGGTTGAATATGCTGTAGACCAGCCTGATTACTGATCAGGACTGTAATGCCAGCATCCACCAAAATATGCTGAATCTGAGCAGGTTTTAGAAGTGGATTTAATGGCACCACGGTGAGCTTGCAGAGGAGGCTGGCGAGTAGGGCGCATACGCTATCAATGCCCTTATTGGCATGCAAGGCAATGTGTTCACCCGGGCTTAGATTGAGTTGGCGTAAGCCAGCGGCGTAATATTGCACGCGCTGGCTGAGCTCGGCATAGCTGAGGCATTGCCCCTGATGGCGTAAAGCAATGTGATCGCTTTGCAGCTGGCTGCGTTGGAGGATTTGATTGCTTATCGTGTTTTGCATAAGGCTAATTTAACATGGACGCGTTTTTCTGTGCAGCAATAGCCGTGAATAGTTTGCAAGAAAGCGCTTAATTTAGAGATAGTTGCAGCCACATACAGCACAGTCAGAAAGATTTGCTGATATACTTCTGAGCATACTAGAAACCATTCATTTTTTGAGCAAAATTATTGCTATTTGATGGGTTGTTGACTGAACTAACATTAGGTCAACGATGGCATCTCTTTAAGTTAATTTCAGATGAGCGAAGATTTAAAAAAGTTGCGTGATCGTATAGACGCCTTAGATGAGCAGATCCTAGGTTTGATCTCGGCACGTGCACAGTGTGCGCATGACGTAGGCGAAATCAAACGGGCAGAAGACGAGAACGTTGAGTTCTATCGTCCAGACCGTGAAGCGCAGGTGTTGCGACGTATTGCCGAGATGAATTCAGGACCATTCAGCGACGAGATCGCGGTGCGTCTATTCCGTGAATTGGTATCTGCCTGTCTCGCACTTGAAAAACCCTTAAATGTGGCTTTCCTTGGGCCTAAGGGTACGTTCACAGAAGAGGCTGCGAGTAAGCATTTCGGGCATGCAGTTGCGACCTTGGCGCAAGACTCTATTGATGAGGTATTCCACGCGGTGGAAACCAGTTTGGCCGATTATGGTGTGGTGCCGGTTGAAAATTCTAGCGAGGGTAGTGTTAGCCGCACCTTGGATAACTTCATTAATTCACCGTTACAAATTATTGGTGAAGTAGAACTGAAGATTCATCATTGCTTATTGACTCAAGAACACTGTGAGTTGGAATCGATCAAGATTGTCTATGGACATCAGCAGGCCCTGGCGCAATGTCGTAAATGGTTGCAAGCGAATCTGCCACAAGCCTCGCAGCAGGTAGTGGCTAGTAATGCGCAGGGCGCGTTGCGTGTGGTCGAAGAAAAACATTCTGCAGCTATCGCCAGCGCAGCTGCCGGTGAGCAATATGAATTGCATAGCCAAGCGCAGAATATTGAAGACCTGACCGAAAATACTACCCGTTTCTTAGTTTAGGGCGAAAAGGTGTCGAGGCTTCGGGTATAGATAAAACCAGTTTGATGGTGAGTGCACCTAATAAGCCAGGTTCTTTAGCGCAGATGCTAGCCACGCTAGCAGATAATAATGTGAGCCTGTCTCGTATTGAATCACGTCCATCGCGTGGTATGAATTGGGAGTATGTTTTCTTTTTAGACCTACAGGGCCACGTCAGTGATCAGCAATTAGCGAATGCCTTAGCGGCATTGTCTGGAAATGCTGACTTGGTCAAAGTATTAGGTTCATATCCGCAGGCTTTGCGTTAGGACTCGATAGCTATGTCAGTAAAAATTGATTCCCTATGTGTTATCGGTTTGGGCCTGATTGGTGGTTCTCTAGCTGCCGCTCTGCGCAGTGCAAATCCCAGTCTGAAACTAATCGCGATTGATCGTGATGCGGATACGCTGCGCTCAGCAAAAAGTTCAGGGCTGATCGATCAGGGCTATACCTCAGTTGGTGAGCTAAGTGATATTCCACAGGTTGCAGTAGTGGCGGTGCCGGTTGCAGCTATGCGCACTGTGTTTGCAGAGATCAAGCCATGGTTTCAGCATTGTCTTGCGATCACCGATGTTGGTAGTACGAAACAAAGTGTGCTGGATGATCTGTCGAGTGTGTTAAGTCCAGAGCAAAGTAGTTGTTTTGTTCCAGGGCATCCCATTGCTGGCCGTGAGCAAAGTGGTCTAGCAGCAGCACTGAGTGATTTGTTTCAAGGGCGCCGAGTGATCCTCACACCGACCGAAAAAACGCGTACCAAGAGTACCGCTATTGTGAGTCAGCTTTGGCAACAAGTCGGGGCTGAAGTAGAAGAGTTATCCCCGCATGAACATGATGAGATTTTGGCGGCAACCAGTCATTTACCTCATGCCTTAGCCTTTTCTTTAGTGCGCTGCTTGATGCAAAAGCATGATGGCCAAGAGATCTTTCGCTATGCAGCCGGTGGCTTTGCTGATTTCTCACGGATTGCATCCAGTGACCCAGCGCTTTGGCGCGGTATTTGTTTGGCCAATAAAGATGCCTTGTTACGCGCGATTAATCTTTTTGAAGAGCAGTTGAGCGAACTGCAATCAAATTTAGAGACAGCCGATGGTGATGCCCTAGAGACTATGTTTCGTGCGGCGAAGACGGCACGTGATCAGTATAAGAACTAAGTCATCACGGTTGCTGTGTTGTGAACCTGCTGTCGAAATATATCTTCTGTTTCAGAGAAGCCCACTGAAGTATAGGCCTTCACGGGTCGGCCATGGATGTTGTCTGGCTGTCTGCCTAGTTAATTTTTAAGGGAAGTAAGAGATTGAAGTTTTTAGTCACACCTAAACGTGAATTTGCCGGTACTTTTAAAGTGCCTGGTGATAAATCAATTTCGCACCGTGCGGTGATGTTTGCCGCTATCGCTGAAGGAGAGTCACGCATTCAAGGGTTTCTTGAGGGTGAAGATTGCCTTGCAACACTAAATGCATTTGCTGCTATGGGTGTGCAAAGCCAACGCTTAGATAATGGTGATGTGTTGGTGCAAGGTGTAGGCAAGCACGGCTTGAAAGCACCTGCTGACGATCTTGATATTGGTAATTCAGGGACTTCTATTCGCTTATTGACTGGCCTATTAGCCGGGCAAGCATTTGCTAGCTGTCTGCGTGGGGATCATTCTTTGATGACACGCCCGATGCGCCGTGTCTGTGATCCACTGGCCCTGATGGGTGCGGATGTGATGACTGCTGAGAGTGGGACGCCGCCAGTTGAGGTGCGACCAGTAAAACAATTGCAGGCGATAGAATATGAATTGCCAGTGGCCAGTGCGCAGGTTAAATCGGCCATTCTTCTGGCTGGTTTGTATGCTCAAGGTGAGACCATGGTGATCGAGTCTAAGGCGACGCGAGATCACACCGAGCGAATGTTACAGGCCTTTGGTTACCCGATTCAAAAGCAAGGCAATCGTATTAGCGTGAGTGGTGGACACAGTTGGCAGGGACGAACGCTACAAGTACCAGCGGATATTTCCTCTGCGGCCTTTTTTATTGTTGCAGCCTGTATTGCCGAGAGTGGCGAAGTGATGCTGCCTAATGTGAGTTTGAATCCAACACGTACCGGTGTGTTAGATATTTTGCTGGCGATGAATGCAGATATTGAAATTCGTGATCAGCAGCTGGTCGATGGTGAGCCAGTAGCAACGATTGTGGCGCGTGCTAGTCAGTTGCAGGGAATAGATGTACCGACTGAGTTAGTGCCTTCGGCGATTGATGAGTTTCCTATTATTTGTATTGCCGCCGCTTGTGCCAATGGAACGACGCGGATTACAGAAGCGGCTGAATTACGAGTAAAGGAGAGTGATCGTATCGCACAAATTGCAAAGGGTCTGAAGACCTTAGGTGTTGTGCATGAGGAATTTGCCGATGGTCTATCTATCGTCGGTGGCCGTATCGGCGGTGGCTGTATCGATAGTGGTAGTGATCATCGGATCGCTATGGCCTTTACGGTGGCCTCGCTGGCAGCGCAAGAGCCGGTTGAGATTCTGGATTGTGCCAATATCGCAACCTCATTCCCTGATTTTGTCCGTTTAGCGAGCGCTGCCGGCTTGAGTATTGAAGTCTGTGAGTGAGTCTAAGCCGCTAACAATCACTATCGATGGCCCTGCTGGCGTCGGTAAAGGCAGCTTGTCGAAAAATTTAGCGCGGCATTTTGGCCTGCATTACCTCGATAGTGGTGCGGTTTATCGTGCATTAGCGGTGGATGCCTTGGCAAAAGACGTGTCTGCCGAGGATGAAGTGCGGCTGACCGCGCTTGCCGCCAGTTTAGATCTGGAATTTCCAGCGACTGAGGGCTATGCCACCTTTGTCGGCGGTAACAACGTTGAGGCCCTTTTACGGACCGAAGCCTGTTCCGCAATGGCCTCTAAAATCGCCAGTCTAGCGCCAGTTAGGGCGCAACTCTTGGCGTTACAGCACAGCTTTCAACGGGCACCTGGTTTGGTTGCCGATGGCCGAGATATGGGGACAGTGGTTTTCACTCAAGCCAGTTTTAAGATCTTTTTGGATGCGAGTTGTGAAGAACGCGCGCAGAGGAGATATAAGCAGTTGATTAATCAAGGGCTTAGTGCTAGTTTTGACGCCCTTTTCGCCAGCATTCGTGAACGTGATTTACGTGATCGAACGCGTGCTACGGCACCGCTGCGAGAAGCTGATGATGCTTGGGTGATTGATTCCTCAGAATTATCGGAAAAAGAGGTCTTTCAAATGGTCGTTGCAAGCGTTCAGAAACATATAAATGAACGTGATTAAAACGATACTGAAAGGGCTGTCTTTCCGTAGAGAATCAATCTTCGATTAACGTAACATTTTATCTTTAAACTAACTTAAATTATGAGTGAATCTTTCGCTGAACTACTGGAAGAAAGTTTTTCCAGTCTAAATATGGAATCCGGCACCATTATCGATGGTGTTGTTGTTGAAATCCGAAACGACGTTGTTGTCGTTAACGCCGGCTTAAAATCTGAAGGCGTTATTCCCATTGACCAATTCAAGAACGAGCGTGGTGAGACCAATGTAAATGTTGGTGACATCGTAGAAGTTGCGCTGGAGTCTGTTGAAGATGGCTATGGAGAAACCAAATTATCTCGCGAGAAGGCTAGACGTACTAAGGCATGGGGTGAATTAGAGCGCATCCACGAATCAGGTGATTCGGTTACTGGCATTATCACTGGCAAGGTCAAGGGTGGCTTCACCGTTGAATTGCCAGATATTCGCGCATTCCTTCCTGGTTCATTAGTTGATGTACGCCCAGTGCGTGACACGACTTACCTAGAAGGTAAGGAACTCGAATTTAAGGTTATTAAGTTAGATCAACGTCGCAACAACGTCGTCGTATCACGTCGTGCCGTAGTTGAGACTGAATACAGCGCTGAGCGTGAGACATTGCTCGATACCCTACAAGACGGCAGTGTCGTTAAGGGTATCGTGAAGAACCTAACCGATTACGGTGCGTTCTTAGACTTAGGTGGCGTCGACGGTCTACTACATATTACTGACATGGCTTGGAAGCGCGTTAAGCATCCTTCTGAGATCGTATCTATCGGTGATGAGATCGAAGTTAAAGTACTTAAGTTTGATAAAGAGAAAACCCGCGTATCTCTTGGCTTGAAGCAATTAGGATCAGACCCATGGGCTGATTTGGTTCGTCGCTTCCCTGAAGGTGCACGTGTCTTTGGTAAGGTTACTAACATTGCTGACTACGGTTGCTTTGTTGAGATCGAAGATGGTGTTGAAGGTTTGGTTCACGTCTCAGAAATGGACTGGACTAGCAAAAACATCAACCCAGCGAAGATTGTGGCTCTCGGTGATGAAGTCGAAGTCATGGTGCTAGATATTGACGAAGAACGTCGTCGTATTTCTCTTGGCATCAAGCAGTGCAAATCGAACCCTTGGGGCGAGTTTGCTGCTATGCATGATAAGGGCGCTAAGGTTAGTGGTCAGATCAAGTCAATCACCGACTTCGGTGTGTTTATCGGCCTAGATGGCGGTATTGATGGCCTGGTTCACTTGTCTGATATCTCCTGGAGCGATACTGGCGAAGATGCTATTCGTAACTTCAAGAAGGGTGATGAAGTTGAAGCAGTCGTATTGGCTGTTGATGCTGAGCGCGAGCGTATTTCACTCGGTATTAAACAGTTAGATCAAGATCCTCTATCTGAGTTCATGGCTGGCAATTCGAAAGGCAACATCCTTGACGGTACCGTTAAAGAAGTTGACGCACGTGCGGCCATCATCGACCTTGGTGAAGGTATTGAAGGTGTCCTAAAAGCGACTGAATATGCACGTGAGAAGATCGAAGATCTAAGCACTGTACTTAAAGTTGGTGATGCTGTTGAGGCTAAGTTCATTGGTGTTGATCGCAAGACCCGTACTATCGGTCTGTCGATTAAAGCCAAGGAAATGCAAGAAGAACAAGCGGTATTGTCGGGTTATTCTAATTCCGATGGTGCTTCAACTTCTCTCGGCGACATCTTGAAAGAACAAATGGGCGACGATTCTTAAAGTCCATGCATAGCGAACTACCGTTTAAGGAATGTGCTCAATGAGCAACGTGATTACCAAATCAGAATTAATCGAGAAAATCGCTCAGAAGCAGGGGCACCTGCAGCATAAAGATATCGAACTTTCGGTGAAAAGCATGATTGAGCAAATGAGTCATGCGCTTTCATCGGGAGAGCGTATCGAAATCCGTGGATTCGGTAGTTTTTCACTGCACTTTCGTCCACCCCGTATTGGGCGCAATCCAAAGAGTGGCGAGAATGTCACGCTTACCGAAAAATATGTGCCACATTTTAAGCCAGGTAAAGAATTGCGTGAACGCGTCAATAACGGCTTGAAGAAAGATCCAAGCTAATTCATGCTAACTGAACGGTTTTAATTCTAGGAAACGCCAGTTCAGATGTCAGATAGTTCTCTCCCCAAAGATCATTACGTGATTGTTGCTTTAGATTTTGCTGATGCAGAGTCAGGGCTTGCCTTTGTCCGTCAACTTGACCCTAAGTACTGTGCTTTAAAGGTTGGTTTTGAGCTCTTTGTTGCAGCGGGCCCAGCCTTGGTTGAAGCCTTGGTTGCACAGGGGTTTCGCGTTTTTCTAGACCTCAAATTCCATGATATACCAAATACGGTGGCCAGCGCCTGTGCGGCTGCTAGTGAGCTGGGTGTCTGGATGGTTAATATTCATGCCTCAGGTGGGCCAAAGATGATTGCAGCCGCACGTGAGGCCTTAGACCGTCAGGTTACTGCCCCAGCGCCATTACTGATCGCGGTGACCGTGCTGACCTCAATGGACCAGGGAACGCTACATCAGATTGGTGTCGCTGGAAAGATTCCAGAAGTGGTTGATCACTGGGCGACGATGGCCGCTGATCACGGTTGTGATGGGGTGGTATGTTCGGCACAAGAAGTGACTGCCATTTGCGCTCAGAATAGGCCTGGGTTTTTAACCGTGACGCCAGGTATACGTCTGCCAGAGGATGCCAAAGATGATCAACATCGCATCTTTACGCCGGAACAAGCGCAAGCGGTTGGCGTGTCGCATATCGTTGTCGGTAGGCCGATTACACGTTCGCAAGATCCACAAGCTGCATTAATGAAGTTCTATACCGCGTTCATCAGTGCATAACGCACTGTTGCGTCTTACCCATTAGTTTCACTCTATTTAGACTGTTCTTGTCTTGAGCCGGAAGGCTCACTTTCTATCTTTCGATCGATAACTTCGGAGAATGATGATGAGAATAGGTAAAACCTTACTACTATGTTTAGCCCTATGTCTGGGGGCTGTCAGTATTCAAGCCCAGCCGATTAATATCAATCAAGCTAACGTTGAAGAGATTGCCGAGAATCTTCAGCAGATCGGTATGGTGAAGGCTCAGGCTATTGTTGACTACCGTGAAGAGCATGGTGAATATCAAGGTATAGAGCAGTTGTTACAGGTGCGCGGTATTGGTGTTTCGACATTAGAGCTGAATAAAGACTTGATTGTGTTAGAGACGATTGCCGAGTAATTAAGTTAGATAATTCAGGCCATTAAATAGTAGGGTTTAACTCTAAATCCTGCTATTTCTAAGGGATTCATATATAGTTCATATCAAATTATTAAGCTGATTATTACTAATAAATATTTGAGTCCAGTAGCCATGAAAAAAGTTCGTAAAGCGGTCTTTCCAGTAGCAGGATTGGGTACGCGTTTTTTACCCGCAACCAAAGCTAATCCAAAAGAAATGCTGCCCATCGTCGATAAGCCCTTGATTCAATATGCGGCAGAAGAAGCAGTGGATGCTGGCATCGATACTTTGATCTTCATCATCGGCCGTAACAAACGTGCAATCCCTGATCACTTCGATAAAGCGTATGAGCTTGAAGCCGAACTGGAAGCCAGCGGTAAGTTAGACCGACTAGCTGAAGTGCAACACATATTACCACCAGAAATTTCATGTATTTATATTCGTCAGTCCGAGGCTTTGGGTCTAGGACATGCTGTTTTATGCAGTAAGTCAGTAGTCGGCGATGAGCCTTTTGCGGTTATTCTCGCAGATGATCTTATCGATGGTGGTAATAAGAGTTGTTTAAGGCAGATGGTTGAAGTGTATGAAAAAGAGCAGAGTGGTGTCATTGGAGTACAAAAAGTGCCGTTGGAAAACGTAAAGAATTACGGTGTGGTGGCAGGTAAAAATACTGAAGATCGCTTATGGGAGCTGTCTGGGTTAGTGGAAAAACCAAAGCCAGAAGATGCACCCTCGAATGTAGCAGTAGTGGGTCGCTATATTTTAGAGGGCTCGATTTTTCAGATATTGGAAGAGACGCAGCCAGGTTCAGGTGGTGAGATTCAACTAACTGACGCGATTGCAAAACAACTGCAACAGGAATCGGTCTATGCTTATGAGTTTGAAGGGCATCGTTATGATTGCGGTAGTAAATTAGGTTACTTACAGGCTACTTTGGACTATGGTTTAAAGCACCCTGAAGTAGGCGCTGCATTTAAAACTTACTTAACAGAAATGGATTGCTTGAAATAAGCACTACTTGATAAGCTCATGCGAATTATCTGACTGCTTATTTAGTGACTTAATAAATTTAGTGTCGACTGTTTCTAACCCCTCTTTATTTGCTGCAAGTCCAAAAGTCCGCTCAATAACATGAGCCAAAGTACCATCCATAGGAATAGGTTCTTCTTTAAAGTCAGTGTCTTTTATATTTAGCTTTAGTAATGAATCAAATGCATTGGCTCTGGCATAAAACATAGTGCCGCCAACAAACGACTGTTGATTGATATTACCTTGGTAGCCTATTTTATCTGCTAGTTCTGTAACATGTGGCATATTAGAGCCTCCCTTATACCTTAGAGGATATAAGTGTCTATGTGGGGCGATGAGGCCTATGGTGGGGTAAGTGGTGAAGTTCTCAATCACCTTGTCAATTACTGATGCATCTAGTAATTGGTCAATCATGCTGTCACACCAACGGCGTCCCTTACTGAATTTGTGTGGTGATTTTTTGGTGTGCAATTTTAAAATGACTTGATGGCCATTGGTCTTGATCAGATTAATGATCTTTAAAAAAGGTAGGATGTCTCTTCCTTTGTTTTCATACACTTCGATATGAGCGTCTAGGCCTAGTAACTTTATATGGGATGATACTTCTTGCGCTATTGCTTTATGAGTCGTGATATAGAGCGCATAAGGAATGCCAATAGACTTGGTTTTTTCTATTATGCGTGTGAATATATCAAAATAAAATGCATGTATAACAACTGCTAAGACTTTTTTATTTTCGAGAGTACATTTATTTACATGTCTCCCTAGAGTATATGTCTGGGCTACGGCTGTATTATTTGCAGATATGGTAGGAGTGGTTTTTTTGAATTTTGTATGAAGTAAAAATTTATATAAAAAAAGGATGCGACTTCTTTCCTTGTTTTTTTTATTTTGTACGTGATTTTTCTAACTAAAGACTTCTGGTCTTTTCCCTGATGGCGTAGCCTTTCAGATAGTTCCCATTGCTGCAGTGTATGTTTGAATTTAGATTCGTTTGACATTTTTTAATTGATTCGGGCACGTTATTTTTGTTAAAAAATCAGTGCAAATTAAATATTGAGCAGCTAGATCTTTT
>Ga0181600_10001763_pt1 | contig 16823 bp, 12 predicted proteins | sample 041ome_2_FD_132982 | JGI IMG/M metagenome (GOLD analysis project Ga0181600, IMG submission 132982) | Coastal salt marsh microbial communities from the Groves Creek Marsh, Skidaway Island, Georgia - 041406US metaG (megahit assembly) | ecosystem: Environmental > Aquatic > Marine > Intertidal zone... | reverse complement strand
CTACGCGAGCTTCCTGACGGGCGGTGACTCCGACTGAGTGCGGCGGAAAAACAGTGCTCGCCGAGAAAGCAGCGCTCGCCGAGATGGCTGGCCTCAGCAGACGCTGAAACGATCTGCTGCTTTAGTGGTTGAGCGAATAGAGAAGGAGATTGAGGGCGATCCGCTGGGCATCGTCGCTGCCGTAGCCGGTGCACTGCAGCGAGTTCTGCTTCTCAAGGGCGCAGGAGAGGTCGTAGGGGGAGAAAATCACCGCCCAGCGATCTCCGACGCGGATTCCCTCAAGTTTCGGCGTCACGACCTGTTCCCGGGCATCGAGACGGCCGTTGCCAGCCAGTGGCTGTCGCAGCGTGACGCGACGGATATCAAAGCCTCCATAGGCTGCGGTGAACAACGGGTCGTCTGCTGGAATCTCTTCCAGTGAGGCATTCGGCAGGAAGGCGTCGACCTCAGCGCGAAACGCGTCGCCAAACTCCTTCGAACCGCAGATGCTATCGGCAATCAGCAGTCCGCCGCGGTCGAGGAAGGTCGCAAGGTTTTTGCGGCCGTCGGCATCGAAGGCAAAGCCACTGCGACCGTGCATGAAGAGCAGGTGGTAGCCAAAAATCGCTTCGTCAGAGGGGTCGATCATCTGCGGGCGATCGTCGACTGCTGCCCCCAGTTCACGAGCCGCCGCCCGCAGCACATTTGCCAGGGCTGCTGGCGCTGCGTTGCACATGCCTGCATGCCGAAGCTTGCCAATCGCTAGCCGGCCTCGTGCGGCCGGGTCGTCGGCTGGATCGACCGGCCGCTTGGGCAGCGCAAAGAGTTCGTCTTTCGCCTTCAGTTGCCGATTGGTGGCGTAGGCGATCACGTTCGTGCCGATGGCAAGTGCTGCGTCGACCTCGCGTTCGATATTGTCAGCGAGTGCGTCTTTGGAACTTCCACCAAGCTCCCAGAGACATCCGAGGCTGGGCATGGCGCCGCCGGGCAGGTCGTCAGTGGGCGGTGCGTAGATGACCGACGTGCGGCAGCCGTAGTCGATGCCGAGCAGGGGCCGCTGGAGATTGGCGGGCACGATCTCTTCCGCATTCCAGGCGGGATGCTCCGGTGGGAGCAGGTTGAAGCGAAACTCCGGTTCGGGGAAGGCTTCTTCCATCAGCCTGCGGAGATCGGCGTCAAACGGACCGCTCTGAGGACAGCAGGCTTCAGCAAACACGAACCCACCGTCGTCGAGATAGTCTCGAATCTTTTTGCCTGCGCCAGGTCCCAGGTCGAGCCCACGGCTTCCGGAGAGCCAGAGCACCGGTGACTGCAAGAGATCGTCGAGATCGGCAGACGGTGTGTCGACCACATGCCACGACAGTCCCGCTGGGTAGTCACGCTTCCATCGTTTCTCGACATGGCGAACGAGGTGGGCGATCTCATGACCGTGCCGGTTCCAGTCAGGATCGGGTAGGTGGCGACTCTTGCCAACAATCACCGGCCGTCGTCCCTTTGCCAAGAACAGCAAGGCGAAGCTGGTGGCGACGACCTTGTCTTCGTGGCTGCCTTTGAACGTGCCGTCGAGCGGGTCTTGGGAGGCGACAAACATCTTGGCCCCCTCGAGATACCAGTCCGCGTTGCCGATGTAACGGCGGGCGGTAAAGCGGCCGACACGTTCAAGACCGTAGAGGTAGTAGTAAAGCCAGGTCTGGCCACGCGTTCCCGGATTCTCAACAACGCTAAAGCGGCTGCCCAGCCAGGCGAGGCCCCGCTCGAGTTGCTGTGGCGAGCGGCCACCGCCACAGCAGGTCACGCTGTCGCCGGCGGCACGGGCATCGGCCGCCATCAGATGCTGACTGGTAATCCAAAGACTGGTGATGCCAGCACAGGTCATGCTGCCAGAGCCACCTGCGTTGCCGAGCGTGTAGCCCCAGGAGCCGTCGCCGACTTGGCACGAGATCCAGTATTTCTGCGCGAGCTCCCAGACCGTTCGATCGACGCGAACACCCACCTCACTCGCCTCGTGTAGGGCCAGCATCGCGTACTGGGAGTTTGAGTTGTCACCATTGCCACGGTTGTGGTGATAGCTCCATGAGCCGGCTGTCGGACCCTGGCGAATCTGGCCGTCTTCGAGCCATTTCACGTTGCGGGCAAGCTGCAGTCGATCCGCATCCGGGGTGACCAACGCCAAGACCATCGTCTGCAGCGACACCGAATAGGTCTCATCCGGTGTCTGACTCCGCAGGTAGTCGAGTGCCTTCACGAGCGTGGGGTGTTCTGGCGGGAGACCAGCGTTGAGGAGTGAAAGCGTGACCAATGAGGTGGCGCCAACGCGGGTCTCGTTGGGCCGCATGGAGCAGTCCCACGAGCCGTTGGCATTCTGCTGCCGGACCAGCCAATCACGGGCTTTGTCGATGGCCTCTTCAATCTGCAGCGTCGTGACGCCCGGACGCTGGGCACGGGCAGGCGATGAGACGAGCAGGCACGCAGCGACCGCTACGAGAATAGCGGCAGAACGTGCCAACAGCCGAAGAGAGAATGTGTGCAACATGGACGCATTCTAGCGGGAGGGCTGGTACAGACGCGGATGAGCCCCCGGGGAAACCGCAGAGCCACCGCGAGAGCGACCGCGATTGCCGCAATCGCGGTGAAGTCCGATACTGAGAAACCTGCGGGGTGATGTGCCTCCCGCGGCGATTCCCCGTTAGGTGAAACAGCGTGTCGACAGCACCCCGCTCTAAAACGCTTGATGACATTCTGCAGGAGTTTTCTCAGCATCGGCAGCTGATGCAGGAAGAACTGCAGAAGGTGATCATCGGGCAGACAGACGTTATCGAACAGCTCTTTGCGGCAATTTTTACCCGCGGCCACTGCCTGCTTGAGGGCGTGCCCGGACTGGCAAAGACCTTGATGGTGTCGACGGTTGCCCGAATCCTCGATGTTGGCTTTAAGCGGGTGCAGTTCACGCCCGACCTGATGCCCTCCGACATCACCGGCACCAACGTGCTCGATGAGGATGAGAATGGGCGTCGGCATTTTCGCTTCGTGGAAGGGCCGATTTTCACGAACATCCTCCTCGCCGACGAGATCAACCGAACGCCTCCGAAGACACAGGCGGCGTTGCTGCAGGCCATGCAAGAGCGGGAGGTGTCTGTCGGTCAGGAGACATACCAGCTGCCGGAGCCCTTCTTCACGATTGCGACGCAGAATCCGATTGAGCAAGAAGGCACGTATCCGCTTCCAGAAGCCCAGCTCGACCGGTTTATGTTCAACATCAAGGTCGGCTACCCGACCGCTCCCGAAGAGGAACAGATCCTGCTGGCGACGACCCGCTCGGAGAAGCCGGAGGTGCGGAAGGTGCTCTCGGGTCGAGCCATCGTGAATATTCAAAAACTGGTCGCGAGCGTGGCGGTGAGCGAGTACGTCGTGAAATACGTCGCCAGGCTGGTGCGAGCGACGCGGCCGAAAGATCCGGAGTCACCGAAGTATGTTGCCGAACTTGTCGACTGGGGGGCTGGGCCTCGTGCGGGGCAGTTTCTGATTCAGGGAGGCAAGGCGCTCGCGGCGATGGATGGCCGTTTCAGCGTGTCGCTCAACGATATCCGCCGGATCGCGGTGCCGGTTCTTCGGCATCGCATCGCCACCAACTTCCAGGCCCAGGCCGACGGGCTCACCAGTGAAGACGTGGTGGCGCGACTCGTCGCTGAGATACCCGAACCCGAGATTCCGAAGCTCGTGAAGTGAGCAGCAGGCTGGTGGCCGCCCGCGTGGGGGTGGTTGTGGTGACTGCAAGGCAGCCTGGAGAGGGCGGGTTATGGTGCGTGCTGTTGAGGAATACCTGAAGCCGGATGTTGTGCGGCAGATTGCCCGGCTCGATCTTCGCGCGAAGTTTATCGTGCAGGGGTTTCTCCAAGGACTCCACGCCAGCCCCTTCCACGGCTTTTCAGTCGAGTTCAGTGAACACCGCAAGTACACCCCAGGGGATGATCCCAAAGACATCGATTGGCTGGTCTACGCAAAAACGGATAAGCCGTACGTCAAAAAGTTTGAAGCAGAGACCAACATCACCGGCTACCTGATGATCGATACTAGCCGGTCGATGGACTTCACCTATCGCCAGCAGTTCACCAAGCTCGACTACTCGATTTCTCTCGCAGCTGCCCTCTGCTGGCTGATGGTGCACCAACAGGATCCGTGTGGCCTGTTGGCGTTTGATGACCGCATTCGGCTGAGCCTGCCCGCTCGCTCAAAGCGTTCGCAGATTGCGGAGGTGCTTTCCCTGCTCACCCGAGTTGAGCCGTCGGGTGAGACGGACATCGCCAAGAGCCTGATCCAGGCCGGAGCGATGCTGCGTCACCGGTCGTTGCTGATGATCTTTAGCGATCTCTTGGCCGACCCAGAGCCGATCCGAGACGCGCTGAACCGACTGCGGCATCGAGGCCACGACGTGATCCTGTTTCACGTGCTCGATGAGGCAGAAGAACGGTTTCCCTATGACGGAATGGTGGAACTCACCGACCCGGAGGCCGACTCAAAACTGGTGGTTGATGCTGATGCAGCGCGGGAGGCCTATCTCGAGAGTGTTCGAGAGTTTCGCGAAGGCTATCGACGACACTGCTTCCAGGCCGGCATCGACTATGTGCCGATCGACACGAGCATGCAGTTTGACCGTGCCTTGACCGGATATCTTTCCAGCCGCCGCACACGTTTCTAGTGACCCGAGCCTCAGCAGGCTGTCTCGCAACCATTTCATGGGCCTCTCCTTTCTGACCCCGTTGCTTCTCGGTGGAGCTGCCCTCGTGGCGGTGCCGATCGTGTTGCATCTCGCGATGCGTCGGAAGCCAGTGCCTCACAGCTTTCCTGCCTTGAGGTTTCTGCAGGAGAAGCGGGTGGCAAACCGGCGACGGCTGCGTCTGAACCATCTCCTCCTTCTGCTCCTGCGGATGGCCGCAATTGTGCTCCTGGCCCTTGCACTGGCCAGGCCAACACTGCGTGCGGCGGGCTGGCTTGGTGAGACCGAAGGTCCGGTTGCGGTGGCTTTTGTGTTCGACACCGCCCCGCGGATGCTGTTGCGGAAGGCGAACCGGAGCCGGCTGGAGGATGCCGTCGCCATTGCGCGAGAGCTGATCGACAAGCTGCCAAAGGGAAGCGATGTCGCGGTGGTCGACACCTCAGGAAGGCCGGTGGCCTTTGCTGCCAGCAAGAATGCTGCTGTGTCTTCGCTCGACCGGCTTGGGGCAGGACCACAGGTGATCCCTCTGCCAACAGCAGTTGATGCCGCCGCTGGTCTGCTCACCGAGTCAGAGCGTGGGCGACGGGAACTCTATCTGTTTACCGATCTGTCGCTTGCGGCGTGGGAGACCGGGGAGCCTGCCGCAGCGATACTTGCTCGCCATTCAGAGCTCTCGGCGGTGGTGGTCGATGTCGGTGTGGAAGAGCCGTCAAACTTTTCGCTCGACTCTGTTCGCCTGCCTGCTGAGCGAGTGTCGGCGACCGCTCCACTAGCGTTGACGGTTGAGCGGAGCCGGCAAGGGGCAGCCGAGCAGCGATCGGTGGCGGTTGAAATCCGACAGCCCAACGGCGAGTATGCTCGCCGGGCAGTTCAGCCTGTGGAATGGGATGAGGCGGGCTGCGAGCCGCTGACCTTCACCATTGCTGGGCTGGAGAAGGGGACCCGTCAGGGACGGGTGGTGATTGTCGGTTCTGATGATCTCGACGCCGACAACGTGCGGTACTTCAGTGTGTCGGTTGACGCGACACCGAAGGTGCTGGTGGTGGCACCGAGCCCCGCCGCTCGTACAGGTCGCTATATCGGTGAAGCGATCGCGCCAGCTGCCTTGGCTCGAGATGGGCGTGGACGGCTCGATGTTGCGGTTGTGAGCGTTGATGAGTTTCGTGAACAGCTGTGGGATGACTACGACGGGATCGTGCTGGTGGACCCACCGCCCCTCGATGACCGCACCTGGGCGCAGCTTGGTGATTGGGTTCGTTTTGGGCGGGGACTTGTGGTCTGGCTCGGACCGCAGGCCACCACTCCGGAAGCGTTTAACACCCCTGAAAGCCAACGTACGCTCGGTGGAAGCCTGACCCGGATCTGGCGGGACGAGAGTGGTGAAAACTATGTCGCACCACAGCGGCTTGACCATCCGATGCTTGCTGTTTTTCGGCGTGTGGCCGACACGGTGCCGTGGCAAGACTTTCCTGTCTTTCGTCACTGGGAGTTTGCTGGCAACCCGGTAGAAGAGGCGGGCGGAGAGAGACCTGCAGGCCGCGGTGAGGCATCGAGTGCATTGCCGCTGGTCGCCTATCGTGATGGCACGCCTGCCGTGCTCGAACACACCCTCGGACAGGGAACGGTGGTGGTGGTCACAACCCCGGTGTCGCAGCCTGCGAGCGACCCCAACACCTGGAACCTCTTGGCGACCGGCTTCGAGCCGTGGCCCTTCGTGGTGCTGGCAAACGAGTCGCTGCTTTACGCCATGAACACCCGCGAGGAACACAATGTGGCCACGGGACAGCCGGCTGTGCTGCGGGTGCCGGCAGACCTCGACGCGGCGGTGGTCGTGCAGACGCCAACGGAGGATGAGTTTCCGGCTGCTGTTGATCCGCAGCAGCGGACAGTGACCGTCTCGTCGACACGAGAACCGGGTAACTATCAGGTGCTCGCAGGTGGGCAGGTTGGAGGCTTCCGGGGAGGGTTTAGCGCCAACCTACCTCCCGCTGCGACGGACTGCAGGCGGCTCGATGTGGATGAAACTGCGGAACTGTTTGGCCCCGACACCCCCGTTGCGCGCACCGCGGATGACATTGTCCGTGAGGTCTACCTTGAGCGGGTCGGCACGGAGCTCGCAGGCTGGCTGATTCTGCTAGTCGCGGTGGTGATGGCTGGCGACTGGATGGTGGCGAACAGGTTCTACGCACCCCGCAATGACAGCGATCCTCCCGCACGCCCCTCAGAAGACTTTGAACTGGGCCGAAGTGAGATGCCTCCACCTGTTGCCAAGAGTTCGGCACACCCACTCGATGATGACGCCTCTGGTCCCGAAGACTGGACCGATCTGGATGACTGATCGCTTGACACGTTCTGATGCCACCTGACGCCGACACTTCCTCCGCTGGGGCCACCGCCCTCACTCTTCTCTTCGAGCCTGTCGGCTCGTGGTGGCTGGTCGTGTTGGTTGCCGCAGGGCTCGCTGCGGTTTTGCTGCTGGTGACACCGGATCGCTCGCGAATTGATGGCTGGCGATTGCGGTGGCTTGTCGGACTCCGCATCGCCGCGTTTCTCGCGATCGTGTTTTGCATGCTGCGTCCGACGGTGGTCGCTCAGCGACGGTTGCTGCAGGAAGGGGATCTGCTCGTGCTTGCCGATGCATCGGAAAGCATGACGGTGGCAGATGCCCCGGCTGGCCAAACCCGGTGGGAGCATCTGGTCGCTTCGCTGGAGGCAGCTGAGCCGCAGGCCCGCGAACTACTCGAGGATGGGGGTGTGCGGCTGAGACTGTGGCGGTTTGACCGAGGGCTTGAGAGTGTGCCAGCACGTGAGGAGACGCTCTTTCCTCTCGACCCCACCTGGGAAAAGGGAGAAGGATCAGAGGAAACCGCCCTTGGGGCAGCGATCGATGAGGCGGTGCAGACGGCCGACTTTGAGAATCTGGCGGGAGTGGTCGTGCTCAGCGACGGAGCTCAGCATGCCTATCCTCCACGCGATCTTCCGCCCCAAACGGTTGCCCGTCGTCTCGGGGAGAGTGGCATTCCCCTCTGGAGTGTGCTCTTTGGTCAGCAGCGTTCAGGAAGCCAGGGGCGTGACGCTGAAGTGGTGCAGCTCTCTGTTGCGGATGATGTGTTTGTGAAGACCAGCGTGGAGGTGACCGGTCGGGTGCGTCTTTCTGGTTTGGCGGACCGTGACGTGGTGGTGCGACTGCTGGTGGAGGACGACACAGGTGAGCTGGAAGAGGTGTCGCAAACACTCGTTCAAAGTACGGGTTCGAGTGCTGAAGAACTCGTGCGGCTCACATGGCGTCCAGAGACTCCGGGAGAACGCAAGCTGGTGCTGGCCATCGACCCATTCGATGGTGAGACGGTGATCACGAACAACGAAGTGAGCAGCTTTGTGAATGTGATCGATGGTGGGCTGCAGGTGGTCTACCTCGAGGGAGCGCTGCGTGTGGAGCAGCGGTTTTTGCGGCGGACACTCTCCGCGAGTCCAGACATGCAGGTCGACTTCCGCTGGATCGATGCGTCGAAGCGTGGGGAATGGCCCGTCGATATCTCTGGCATGCTCGACGAGAACGTTGATGTGTTCCTGATAGGCGATCTCGATGCAACCGCCCTCTCACCGGAAACTCATGCGATTCTCAACGACCGCGTTGGGCAGGGTGCTGGCCTTGGACTGCTTGGGGGGCTGCACGCATTCGAAGCGGGAGGCTGGGGAGCAACACCGTTGAGACCAGCTCTTCCGTTTGAGCGGGATCCCTTGTCGCGACAGCCCTTTGATGAGCCCGTGCGAGAGAGTCTTCACCTTCCCGGCCCGCTGCAGATGCTGCCGCATCCACGGTTTGGTGGGATTTCCATTCTTCGTCTTGCAGATACACCAGCGGAGAATCTCGCTGCCTGGCAGCAGCTTCCAACGCTCGACGGTGGCAATGTGTTTGGGCAGCTGGCTCCCGCTGCCCAGCCGGTGGCCGTGTCAGAGGCCGGTGATCCCCTGCTGATCGCCAAGAACTACGGAACGGGCCGTGTTGCCGCTCTTGCCGTCGACTCGACCTGGCGATGGGTGATGCAGGGGGCAGACGACTCCTATCGACGGTTCTGGCGTCAGTTCATTTTCTGGCTCGCCAGCCGTGACGATATCGGCGACGACGCGTTGTGGGTGCGGCCCGCACAGCGGCGGGTTTCTGCCGGTACGCCACTCACCTTCAATACCGGACTCCGACGGGCGGATGGTGAGCCGATCCAGGAGGCTGTGGTCGAGGCGGAGGTCGTGGCCCCCGATGGAACCAAGCGTCCTCTGCGGCTTGTGCGGGATGGTGAGAGCTGGGCTGGGCAGGTAAGCGAGTGCTCGACACCGGGTGATTGGACGATCGCGGCCACAGCGAGTCGCAACGGGCAGCAGGTGGCTGCTCGCGAATCTCGATTCACCGTGTTTCGTCAGGATCTGGAGATGGCGAATCCTGTGGCAAACGGTCTGTTGATGCGACAACTCGCTGAAGAGACTGGCCGCGAACCTCAGGCCGCTGAAGAGATTGCAGGGATCTTTGAAGAACTGCTGGAAAGACCGGCGGTCTACGCAAATGAGGCGGACTGGAACTGGAGCCTTTGGGATACCTGGCCGATGCTGCTGCTGACCGTGGCCGTGATGTCGCTCGAGTGGTTTCTGCGAAAACGCTGGGGCCTCGCCTGAGGCATTTGCATCGGAAACGCGGTGTTCCGGTTTTCTGGCGGCTGCTACGCTCTGGCCCGCCATTTCGCACGAGGCGACATGGTTCTCCTTAGCTGAGGCCCGGGCGATGCCACGACGCAGGCCGATTCGCAACAAACTGCTGCTCTGCGGGCTGCTTGCCGGCGTGGCGGTGACCACGCTGTTTGCCAGCAGCCTTGTGGGGGTGTCTTCCTATCGGCGACTTGTGCGGGCGTTGTCAAACCGAGCCGCAGAGATGCCGTTGGCGAGCGAGCTTGGCCAACGGGTTGATGATCTGCGTCTCTTCCACGCTCGCACCTTCGTGGATACCGACACCGGCACCACCAGCGGCGATCTTGCGAACGAGACATTTACCGGACGGCTCGTGCAGGTGGAGCGGGCACTCGAACTCTATCGAGAGCAGCTCGATCGTTGGGACCTTGATGGTGTGCCCATTGCAGACCGAAGTCGTGAGCGAGCAACCGCCTCCGCCATCGCTGGTAGCCTCACTGCCTTGCAGCGCTGGAGTGGAGACCGCCGGCTCGATGATCCGGTGGCACGGCATCTTGCAACAGGCCGAGAGCTCGACCGACTCGCCACGCTGACGGCAGCTCTCCCGAGTTTTCTCCAGGAACGATTGCACGATCTCTCGCATGAGGTTCGCACGGGGTACCGAACACTGATCATCGTCACCTGGGCCGCGGCCGTTGCCGCGACGGCATTGCTGGTGGCACTGGGCGTGTTGATTTATCGGTGGGTGTTTCGACCGCTGCGGCATCTGGGACATGGTTCGAGACGTGTGGCAACAGGAGACTTCGACTACCGGATCCAGCTCGACACCGATGATGAAATGGCAGAGCTAGCCGAAGCCTTCAATGGCATGACCGCACGCTTTCAAGACATCCGTGATGATCTTGATCGGCAGGTTGAGCTCCGGACACGTGAAGTGATTCGCAGCGAACAGCTGGCGAGTGTTGGCTTCCTGGCTGCCGGTGTTGCTCATGAAATCAATAATCCACTTGCATCGATCGCGATGTGTGCAGAGTCGCTGGAGAGTCGTGTCGCCGATACGGTTGATGACCCCGGCGAGAAGCAGCTCACCCTCCGCTACCTCCAGCTGATTCAGAGCGAGGCCTTCCGCTGTAAAGAGATCACCGAGAAACTGCTCGACTTCTCCCGGCTGGGGGAAGTAAAGCGACAGGCAACGGCGATCAAGGCGATTGTGAGTGATGTCGCGGAGATGCTGCGGCATGTCGGCCGCTTTGCCGGCCGGTCGATTGAGATCGCTGACGGGCCGGACCTGTTGGTGTTCGTCAATCCTCAGGAGATCAAGCAGGTGGTGCTGAACCTGTTGGTCAACGCCTTGGACTGTATCGAGCCATCAGGTTGCATCAGTGTCCGAGTGGCACGCAATGGCCGCGAGGCAGAGGTGGTGTTCGTCGATGATGGCTGCGGGATGACCGACGAGGTGCTATCGCATCTCTTTGAGCCCTTCTTCACCCGTCGTAAGAACGGCCAGCAGGGCACGGGGCTTGGACTTTCGATCGTGCATCGGATTGTCGTTGACCACGGTGGTCGTATTGAGGCAGTCAGCGACGGGCCAGGCAAGGGGGCGACGTTCACGCTGACCCTCCCATTGGCCGTTGTCGGAGAGAATGCGAGTCGTCCCGCTGATGCAGCGGCAGCCGCTCAGCGTCACCAGGAGGTGGATTATCTCGGAAAGGCCGCTTAAACAGCTCCGGGTGCTGTTTGCCGACGATGAAACGTCGCTTCAGGAACTGATGAGGATCGAGCTGCCGAGGCTCGGTCATGAGGCCACCGTCTGCAGTGACGGCCAGGAGGCTCTCGAAGCCCTCGAAGAAACCTCATATGACTGCGTGATTGTCGACCTCGACATGCCACGCGTCGGCGGGCTCGATGTGATCCGTCGTGTTCGTGAGGTGTCACCCGATACCGAGACCGTGGTGATCACAGGGAAGTCGTCGCATGAGACCGCGGTCGCTGCCATTCGGGAAGGTGTGTTCGACTACCTGACAAAGCCCTGCAAGCTGGCCGAGATTCGGTCCGTGCTGGAGAGAGTACGAAAGAAGCGGGAACTCACTGCTCGGCTCCGTGCCCTGGAAACCCGTGTCCGGCGAGCCGAGGGGGATGCCAGGCTGGTCGGCAGTTCTACGGGGATCGAACGGGTACGAAAACTGATTGCCAAGGTGGGGCCAACCGAAGCGGCGGTCCTCGTTCGCGGTGAAACAGGCACAGGCAAAGAGCTTGTGGCTCGCGGGATTCATGAGGCGAGCGAGCGGGCGAGCGGTCCGTTGGTGGCGGTGAACTGTGGCGCGCTACCCGAGCAGCTGGTCGAGAGCGAACTCTTCGGCCATCGCAAAGGAGCCTTTACGGGCGCGAGTGAACACCGCGCTGGTCTGTTTGAGGTTGCCGATGGCGGCACGTTGTTCTTGGATGAGATCGGTGAGCTGCCGCGTTCGCTGCAGCCCCGGCTCCTAAGGGTTCTGGAGAGTGGCGAGATTCGCAGGGTTGGAGAAAACACACCGATCCGCGTGAACTGTCGGGTGGTCTGTGCGACACACCGGCCGCTTGAAGAGATGATCACCGACGGGGCGTTTCGTGAGGATCTCTTCTTTCGCATCAACACGTTCGAAATCCGCCTGCCGTCGCTTCGCGAACGGCTTGAGGATCTCCCTCAGCTCGTTGACCATCTGGTGCGAAGACTGAGACCGCAGCTTCCGGAGTCCCAGCAGGTGGTCACCGACGAAGTCCTCTCAACGTTTGCCGGCTGCCCGTGGCGAGGCAATGTCCGCGAGCTCGCAAACGTGATTGAGTATGCCCTCGTCGTTAGCGAAGGCCTACCACTGACACGCGACCATCTTCCAGAACGACTCTTCCTGCTGCGTTCGCCACACAGTGTGCATCCGTCACATAGTGTGCATCCGGCGCACAGCAGCCAGCCATCATTGTCTGCCGTCGTTGGCCTCCCGGAGGTCGGTGGTGCGGGCGTTCGCCTGGGAACCGGCGGGGCAACGACATTCCCTGGTATGGCAGACAGGGGCAGCCAACAGCCTGCGGCCCAGCATCCCGCCCCGATAGGGCAGGCAGCCGTAGATCAGGCCAGTCGACCTGTCGACACCGGCAGGCCGCTCTCTCTTCGTGAGATGGAAATGCAGGCGATCTTCGAAGGACTCGACCGCAATGAGGGGAATAAAGCCCGCACTGCGGAAGAGCTCGGGATCAGCATTAAGACGCTCTACAACAAACTCAACCAGTACTCAGAAACCACGTCCACCCCGACGGCCTCATAGCTGCCAGGGCACTGCCTTCACGAACGCTGCCTTCACGAACGCTGCCTTCACGAACGCTGCCTTCACGAACGCTGCCTTCACCGGCCTCACTGCCGCTGCCTGTATCACTGCTGATACCTGCATCGTCGTGCTTGCCGTTGGAACATCGACACAGAGTCACAACTGGAGTCGTGATCCCGGGCCGTTCAGCCGGTTTTACGGACGACGCCCACCAAGATGCCAAGCACCCGTGGGTTCTTCACGTACATCGGCTTCATCTCCGCGTTGGCCGGCTGCAAGCGAACACGATCACGCTCTGGAAACCATTGTTTGAGCGTGGCATCTCCTTCTTCGGTCTGAGCGACAACGATGTCGCCGCTGTGGGCCGTTCGCCCTTTACGGATCACAACCCAGTCGCCGTCAGCGATCTGAGCGTCGATCATCGAGTCGCCCGTTACCTTAAGGACAAAGTGGTTGTCTTTATTAAACAGTTCGGCGAAGTCGATCCGTTCTGTCTGTTCTTCTGCTGGTCTCAGCGTGCCGGCCGCCACGAGACCCGCCATCGGCAGCCCACTGAGGTGAGCGGGCTCCGTGACCAGTTCGATCGCTCGCGACATGTTCCGGCCGCGGGTGATGTAGCCTTTCCGCTCCAGTGCCTTGAGATGGCAGACCACGCCGTTCGGTGAGCGAATTTTGAAGGCCGTGCCGATCTCGCGGACCGTCGGACCGAAGCCTCGTGAACGGATCTTGTCACGAATGAACTCATAGATCGCCATCTGGCGACTCGTAGGACTGCCTTCCCCATCGGTATGCCGTTGTGGAGAAGAGGTGCCAAATAGCTCCGCGAGAGGCTCGTCACCCCTGTCCGTCGCGGGCTCACTCGATCCACGGCGAGGGCTTTTCGACTTTCCGCGTGGCTTCCGGCTCATCGTCGAGGATGGGCTGGGGCTGGCGTCGGTGGCGGACGACAAGGCAGAGCGGGTGGTAGATTTTTTGGCCATGGCTGGCATGATGCGAAAGGATTCGCCTCCCGAAGGGGTGCGGCCGAGGTTGTGAACGACGGTATCCTACTATACTGCTGTTCATTGTCAAGGCTGGGTCCTGTTGCACGAGCTATGCGTGACGCTCGGGGGAGACCGTTGCCTCGATGTGTCCGACGCGCAGGTGGGAGAGTGGTGTGCCGGAGTTGCCCGAAGTGGAAACGATGCGACGCGGCATCGCCTCCGCGGTTGGAATGCGGATCGACCAGGCGGTGCTTCCGCAAGGGCGGTTGCGGCCGTTGTCGACAACACCATCTCCTGGTTTGCTCGCCAAGCAGCTTCGCGGGTGTGTGATCGAGGGCACCGAGCGGTATGGAAAACGCATCGCACTGCGATTGTCGATGTCGGCTGGCGATCGACAGAAGGAAGACCGCTGGCTTGTTATCGAGCCGCGAATGACGGGTTTGTTACTTGTGTCCGTGCCGCCCACGCAGGAGCATGTTCGGCTGCGGCTCTCTGGCCCGACGCCGGCGATCACATCTCACGAGCTGCTCTTCTGGGATCGACGCGGACTCGGCACGCTCCGCCTCGTCAATGCCAAGGGGCTCGAGGAGATCTGCGGTGAGGCACGTCTTGGGCCAGATGCTTTGATGATCAGTTGTGAGTGTTTTCGCGAGCGACTGTGTGGTTCTGCGCGAGCGGTGAAGGTGGCCCTGCTCGATCAGCATGCGGTCGCTGGGATTGGCAATCTGTACGCGGCCGAGATGCTCTTTCTTGCCGGTATTGATCCGCGTGTGCGGTGTCAGCAGATCAGCCGGCCCCGTTGGAAGCGACTCCATGAGGTGATGCAGGCTGTGCTGCATGAGGCGATAGAGCTCGAGGGCTCAACGCTTTCGGATGCGACGTACCGCACGGCACTCAACGAGCCAGGGCGATACCAGGCCCGCCACAGGGTGTACGCTCGAAACGGGCAGCCGTGCCAGCAGTGCGGCACCGTCGTGCGGCGAATCGTGCAGGCTCAGAGGTCCACTTTTTTCTGCCCGAAGTGCCAGCGGCGCTAACAGGTTGTTGCCCGCTCGAGTTCACGTATTCGGTGGTGATGAATAAGGAGTGTTGTGTCATGTGGGTTCAGCATCAGATTCAGCTTGCTGCCCGAAGTCGGGGCTTTCATCTGATCACGCGAGAGGTTGTGGAGTCCATACCTGAGCTTGCTGACCTGCGGGTTGGCCTGTTGCATCTGTTTCTTTGCCACACGTCCGCGAGCCTCTCGATCAATGAGAATGCGGATCCTGATGTGCCGGTCGACCTTGAGATGGCACTGAATCATGTGGTGCCAGAGTCGTTGCCGTATGTGCACACGCTCGAAGGTCCAGATGACAGCCCGGCGCACCTCAAGGCCTCACTGGTGGGCGTGTCGCTCACGCTGCCGATTCGCGATGGCCGGCTGGTGCTCGGAACCTGGCAGGGAATCTATCTCTGCGAACACCGTGATCGAGGAGGCCGACGCCGGCTGGTGGCAACGCTCCACGGAGAATGATGGTTCGTTGATCGTTCAGCCTGCGGGGGTGGCAGTCAACGAGCAGGCCCAGTCAACTACCAAGCAAAGTGAGCAAACGCCTTATTCGCGTCAGCCATGCGATGGACGTTGTCCCGCCGAGTCACTGCCGCACCTTCACGCTTGTAGGCGGCGATGATCTCTTCGGCGAGTTTCTGATGTGTCGGGCGGCCCTTCTTTTCACGAACTGCCTGCAGCACCCAGCGAATGCCGAGTGACTGCTGGCGGTTGCGATTGACCTGCATCGGCACCTGATAAGCAGCACCACCAACTCGCTTGCTTCGCACCTCGACAGCTGGCTTCACGTTGTCGATGGCGCGATTGAAGACCTCAATCGGCTCAGCGTCGGTGATCTTCTCCGCCACAATGTCCATCGCGTCGTAGAAGACTCGCTGCGCGATGCTCTTCTTGCCATCGAGCATCAGGCAGTTGATGAACTTGCTTGCGAGCAAGGATCCAAACTTGGGATCCGGGCTAAGGGACTCGCGGCTGGCGGTGATTTTTCCCATCGTCGGTCTGGTCTCAGGACTGTTGTCTGGAAGTTGTGAAGTGAAAATGTTGAGGAATCAGCAGGATCCCACGGGCAGTTTCACGAGGACTAGCCTCGCTTGGCACCGTAGAGACTGCGGGACTGCTTGCGATCCGAGACACCAAGTGTGTCGAGGGCACCGCGGATCACGTGGTAACGCACACCAGGAAGGTCTCGAACACGGCCGCCGCGGATCAGGACGATCGAGTGTTCCTGCAGGTTGTGACCTTCACCAGGAATGTAGACCGTCACTTCCTTCTGATTCGAGAGCCGCACTCGAGCGATCTTCCGCAGAGCCGAGTTTGGCTTCTTTGGCGTCATCGTACGGACCTGAAGGCAGACGCCCCGCTTCTGAGGGCAGCGTTCCAGCACTGGTGACTTGGAAAACTTCCGCTTCGGATGGCGTCCGGTGCGGATCAGCTGGTTGACGGTTGGCATAGTCGCAATCGATTCCGTACGTGTTCTTTGCGTCGTTTCGTGGGTTGCGTTATCTGTCTGGCTCGCGTTGCACGGGCGTTTGTCGTGCAAAGAGTTCGGTCGTGCAGTGAACGCCGCACAACTCTCTCTTGTCGCCTCTTGGCTCTTCTCGTCTCATCGCCGACTTTCCGCCGCAACGCGCGAGCCTCGAAGAATACCCCAGCAAAGCGGTCGACGGAAGCCCCAGCCCGTTAAAAACTCTTGGGAATGCATAAGGCACCGCCAACACCGGCCACAGCGTCAGACGCGGCAGAAAAGTTCGCCTTTTCCGCCAGTTGTCAGGTCGCCATGCCACTGTTGCCAGGGGCCCCGAACGCTCGCCGCCGCTGATTTCCATCCCTGGCTCGCGAGCCATTTCAGCATCATCGACACAACTGGTGCGTTCCAGACAGTCCCGCGGGCAAACGCTGGCCAGATGTCCGGACTTGGGCCAAGAGCGACGAGGGAGCCCCGACGCATCCCGGCACCAGCACGCCTGCCCACGCGGCCTGCCACCACGACGGTGCCGGCCCGAAGCTGATAGGCAGCCGCTTCTCCGCAGTCTCCGCCGATGGCGAGCATACCGCGTCGCATGCGAGAGCCTGCCAGCAGGCCGACAGAGCCTTCGATCAGCACTGTACCCCCGGTCAGCACT
>Ga0181600_10001750_pt1 | contig 16863 bp, 18 predicted proteins | sample 041ome_2_FD_132982 | JGI IMG/M metagenome (GOLD analysis project Ga0181600, IMG submission 132982) | Coastal salt marsh microbial communities from the Groves Creek Marsh, Skidaway Island, Georgia - 041406US metaG (megahit assembly) | ecosystem: Environmental > Aquatic > Marine > Intertidal zone... | reverse complement strand
GGGCGATGGCCTGATGGCGATTGGCGGTGTCGGGCTGGCCCATTTCCTGATCTGTTTTTGCCAAAAGGCGCTGCATACCTGCATCGCTGCTGGCCGGTGATAGCCGTGGCTGCGCGGCGGGTGCGGCGGGGGGCAGATCTGCGAAAAGCGCATTATCTTCGGCCTCTGCTGCGCTGTCTGCCGCGTCGATATTGGCATCTTTTGTGGCCGGATCGCTGGCCAATGCGCCCTCGAGCTCGGCCTCGATTTCGGCCAGTTCGCGGCGCAGGTCTGCTTCGTCTTCTGCGGGCAACGAGCTGGTCACTTCGCCACCCTCTGCCCCTTCAGCGGTGGCTTCGGGTGCCCATAGGCTGGCGCCGTCTTCGTCGTCTTCCTCGTCCATCGGTTCTAACCGGCCAGCGGCTACCGCCGCTTCAAAATCGGCGCGGCGCATTTTCATCACCCGCAGGCGCGGTTCTGCGTCTGGCGCGGGCTGGGCATTGCCGGTGTCATCTTCGTCCAATGTTTCGATTTCGATCATGTCCTCGTCATGATCATTTTCCGGCCCCGCCGCAGCCATGGCGCTGGCAGGCGTCCATGTGGCTGCGGCGTCGGGCCCTGCCCCTGACATTGCGCCACGGTCGAGCAGACCCGCAGCATCAATCCCTTCCGCGTGTTGCGGGGTGGGGGGCGTTGGCGGCTGGGCATCGATATGTGCGTCAAAGCCTGCCATGGTGTTGTGTAAGGTGGTTTCTGGGCTGTCCTCGGCGATATCGTCGATCGTGGTGTCGGTGCTATCGTCGGCGGTGTGTTCGGTGGGCTGTTCAGCGCTGTCTTGGGCGGCGTCACGCGCGGCGGCCTGAATTGCGCTGAATGTGTCTTCGCCTGTGTCTTCATCCTCGCCGATGTCGGCGGCAATATCGGCCGCAAGGCTGGCCAGATCGGCCTGTTCGGGCATGGCATTCGTGGCCGGTGTCGCCATAAAGGCCGCAGCGGTCAAAAATGGTTCGGCGTGCTGATCTTCCGAGAAATCCTGCGCCGCGGTATCGGCCCCTGCCACAACCGAACGAATGCGCTGCAACCGCGCGGCAATGCTGTTGTCGTCGGCTGGGGCCTTGGCTGCGGGCTGCGCGCTGGGGGCGGGTTGGGCGGCCTGTTCGGGCTGGGGCACGGGCATTTGCAGCTGCGGGGCAGCGACGGCTGGGGCCGGGGCCGGGGCCGGGCGCAAAACCACCCGATCACCGCTTTGTTCCGCTGCAATGGCAATCGCGCTGCGCCGGGCGGCCAGCTGCGCCAGCATTTCACCATCCAGTTTTGGCGGCTCTGCCCCGAAATAGCGGTCATCGGCGGCCAAATCGCGGAAATATTCCGAAATGGCCTTCATCATTTCAAATGAGTCGTCGAAGCCTTCCAAGGTGCAGGAAAAGGTTCCGTAAGAAACAGTTAAAATTTTACTCGTACCAACCATCGCGCATCGCTTTCTGTTGCTTGCAACTGCCCTTATACCACCAACCAGATGCCGAAACGTGAACGATTTTGCGTTCATTCCGGTATCATTTCATGGCCAGATTGTGGCTTTGTCCTCGGAATCGGGGTAAATGGGGCGAAATGGACGTAATCGTTAACAAATCTGGCCCAATCTTGTTGATCGGGGGCGGCGAGGCCCCTTTGGCCGAGTTGCAGGCGCTGGCGCAGCTTTGCGTGGCTGTTGTGGCCGCCGATGGCGGGGCAGATGCGGCACTGAACGCGGGCTTGATGCCCGATGCGGTGATCGGTGATTTGGATAGCCTGTCGGAACGGGCCCGATTGCGCATTCCCGCCCAGCAGATCCATTTTGTTGCCGAACAAGACAGCACCGATTTTGAAAAAGCGCTGCGCCGCACAGCGGCGCCCTTGGTGGTGGCTCATGGGTTCATGGGCGCGCGGCGCGACCATGAATTGGCCAATTTTAACACGCTTGTGCGCCATCCCCACCGGCTGTGTGTTTTGCTGGGGGACAGCGAGCTGGTGCTGCATGTGCCGCCGCATTTGCATGTGGATGTGCCCCCCGATACCCGGGTTTCGGTGTTTCCGATGGCGGCGCTGCAGGCGCGCTCGTGCGGTTTGGTCTGGCCGCTGGATGGGGTCGATCTGGCGCCTTGGGGGCGGGTGGGCACCTCGAATCGGGCTAAGGGGGCGTTTTCGATTTCGCCGCAGGCGCCGGGGCTTTTGCTGTTGTTGCCGCGCAGCTGCCTTGATTCGGTGCTTAAGGCGCTGGCTGTGTCTGGCCCGGCTTGGCCCGCGCCTGCAGCATAACAAACAGCCCCGCTGACACGCTGATGGCAATGCCCAGCTGCGCCAGCGCATTGGGCCAGTCGCCAAAGAGCCACAGGCCCAGCACGGCGGCCACGGGAATTTCCAAATATTGCAGCGGTGCCAAGCTGGCCGAGGGGGCAAAGCGCAGTGCCCATGTCACCAACAAATGCGCCACGGTGCCCAACACCCCGACGCCCAGCAGCAAAATCGCCGTTTGCGCGGACAATTCGGGCCACGGCGCCGCTGGCGCATGGGGCGCCCAAAGCGCGGCCAGCACCAGCCCGAAGCCCACCATCGGTGTGGCCAAAAGCGCGCTGAGCGCTTGCAAAGCCACCGGATCGGCGTTTTGGGCCAAGCTGCGGGTAAGCAGCATGAAAAGCGCAAAACACAAGGCAACCATCAATGGCAACACCGCAGACCAACCGGCGATTTCCATCCCGGGCTGAATGATCAGCAAGGTGCCGCCAAACCCCAGCAGGCAGGCCGCAAGCTGGGTGGCGCCAACCGCCTCGTTCAAAAACACCCGGCCCAAAACCAACAGCAAAAACGGCATCACGAAAACGATCGCCACGGTTTCCGCCAAGGGCAGCTGGCGCAGCGCGGCAAACATCATGGCGATCGCGGCAATGTGCAACAGGCTGCGCAGCCCCATCAGCCACCATTGCCGCGCCGTCAGCCGCCATGGGCGCCGCCCAAGTACCACCAAGGGCAGCAAAAGCACCGCCTGCATGCCAAACCTGACCAGCAGTAACTGCCCCAAGCTGATCGTGTGGCTTAGGGTTTTGGCCAGCGCATCCCCCAAGGGGGCCAGCAGGCAAAAGCCCAGCATCAAAGACATGGCAAGAAGGGGGCGGTGTGCGCTCATGGCTGCACGCTAGGGGGGGCTGCGCGGTTTGGCAATTATCAGCTGTGCCGGTGCTGGGGGCGGGGCATATTATTGCATACATATTCACGAAACATATTGCGTATATGCTGCAGCATCCTATCTTTGGGATCAAATGAAATAAGGGAGGTTTTGCAATGACACTCATCCGCCCGTCGCGCCGCGACGTGTTAAAACTGGCCGCTGTGGCGCCAGCCTTTGCGCTGCCTGCGCGCGCCAGTGCCCAGCTGGGCGCGCCTGGGTCTGCCAACCCGGGGTATTTCATTTTCAGCATCGGCCAAGCGCGGGTGACGATTTTGTCGGATGGGTATTTTTCGCTGCCAACCTCTGGGCTGGGCGTGAATGCCCCCCGCGACGAGGTGGAAGCCTTTTTAGAGCGCCATTACCAAAACCCCCAGCAGGGCTATTCGCACACCAACCACCTTTATGTCGAGCTGGGCGAGGCGCGCGTGCTGGTCGATGTGGGCTCGGGCAACCGCTGGTTTGATAGCACGGGCCAATTGCTGGCCAATATGCAGGCCGCAGGGATCGACCCGGCAGGCATTACCCATGTGGTGATCACCCATGCCCATCCCGACCATATTTGGGGCATTCGCGATGATTTCGACGAGCCGATTTTCCCCGACGCGCAGTATTTTATTGGGCGGGCGGAATATGAGTATTGGATGCAAGATGAATTGGTGAACAAAGTCGCGCCGGAAGAGCAGCAATTCGTTCTGGGCGCGGTGAATTCGATCACCGCCGAGGGGCTGGAGTGGGGGCTTTTGACCCATGACCAAGAGGTGGCGCCGGGCATTCGGGTGATCGACACCCCCGGCCACACCCCCGGCCACCAAAGCGTGGTGGTGGAATCCGATGGCAAGCAATTGATCGCGCTGGGCGATGCCATGAGCCATGCCTATACCAATTTTGCCCATCCCGAGTGGTTTAACAATTTCGATGCAGATGGCGCGCAAACCGTGGCCACGCGCCAACGTCTGCTGGATATGGCGGCAACCGACCGCATGGCGGTGTTGGGATACCACTTTCCCTTTCCGGGGGTGGGCCATGTGATGCGCGAGGGCGACGCGTGGCGCTTTGTTCCGGCGCTGTGGCAATTCGGCTAAGGCCTGCGTTGTGGTGCCGGGGCGGCGCACCCGCCCCGGTGGTCTGACCTTACGGCCCTCTGGCCAAGCGGGGCTGGCTGGGGTATCTGGCCAAAAGACCGCGCCAAGATTCCTGTCGCGGCCCAGCATGCAAGGGGACACCATGACCGATAGCGCAAAATTCGAGGCCCCCGGCCCGGTGGAAGAAAACTGGCGGGATGCGATTTCCTCGGTCGAGGAAATCATCGAGGACGCGCGCAATGGGCGCATGTTCATTTTGGTGGATCATGAGGACCGCGAGAATGAGGGGGATCTGGTGATCCCGGCCCAGATGGCCACGCCTGAGGCCATCAATTTCATGGCCACCCATGGGCGGGGTTTGATTTGCTTGGCGCTGACCAGCGGGCGGATTGATCAGCTGGGGTTGCAGTTGATGAGCACGAATAACTCGTCGCGCCATGAAACTGCCTTTACCATTTCGATCGAGGCACGCGAAGGTGTGAGCACGGGCATTTCGGCCCATGACCGCGCGCGCACGATTGCGGTGGCCATTGATGCGGGCAAGGGCGCGCAAGATATTGCCACGCCCGGGCATGTGTTTCCGCTGCGCGCCCGCGATGGCGGGGTGCTGGTGCGCGCCGGCCATACCGAGGCGGCGGTGGATGTGAGCCGCTTGGCGGGGTTGAATGCCTCGGGGGTGATTTGCGAAATTATGAACGAAGATGGCACCATGGCGCGGCTGCCGGATTTGGTGACCTTTGCCCAACGCCATGGTTTGAAAATTGGCACGATCTCGGATTTGATTTCCTATCGCCGCCGCCACGATAACTTGGTCAAACAGCGCAGCGAACAGCAGGTGATCAGCGAATTTGGTGGCGAATGGACGATGCGGGTATTCAATGATGAAACCCAAGGCGCCGAGCATATTGCCTTGATCAAGGGTGACATCGCGGGTGATGCGCCGGTTTGGGTGCGCATGCATGCCCTAGACCCGCTGCGCGATATGGTGGGGTTGGGCCCCAATGGCCGTGCTTTCGAGTTTAGCAATTCGATGAAGATGATCGCCGAACATGGCCGGGGTGTGGTGGTGCTGCTGCGCGATGTGCATATGAAGATGGCTGCCGAAGGCGAGGTTAGCCCGCAGACCCTGCGCCAATATGGCGTGGGGGCGCAGATCCTGTCCAGCCTTGGGGTGGCGCGGATGGAATTGCTGACCAATTCTGGCGCACCGCGGGTGGTGGGGCTGGAAGCCTATGGTCTGGAAATCACCGGCACCCGCAAGATCACCGGGGATATTTAAGATGGCAGCCAACGAACAGCACTACATTCTGCCGCGGGCCAGCTTTGACAAGCCGGTGAAGATTTTGATCGTGGTGGCGCCTTATTACAAAGATATCGCCGATAATCTGGTTGCGGGCGCCAAGGCCGAGATCGAGGCTGCCGGTGGCAGCTGGGATCTGATCGAGGTGCCTGGCGCCCTAGAGGTGCCCACGGCCATTGCGATGGCGGGGCGGATGGCGAATTTCGACGGCTATGTCGCGCTGGGCTGTGTGATCCGGGGCGAGACCACCCATTACGATACGGTCTGCAACGACAGCAGCCGTGGGATCACCTTGCTGGGCTTGCAGGGCTTTTGCATCGGCAACGGTATTTTGACGGTAGAAAACCGCGCCCAGGCCGAGGTGCGCGCCGATCCGGCGGCGCAAAACAAGGGCGGCGGGGCGGCGGCTGCGGCCTTGCATCTTGTGGCGCTTGGCCGTAAGTGGGGCGCTCCGCGCGAAGGCGTGGGGTTTAGGCCGGCGTTTGATGAATATCAGGTGGCTGGCGCATCCAAGGACACCATTGCATGACAGACCGCTCTGCCCGGCAGGCCGCCGACCGCCGCCAACGCAAATCTGCATCGCGCCTTTATGCGGTGCAGGCGTTGTTTCAGATGGAACAATCGGGCCAAACCAGCAGCGCGATCGTGGCCGAGTTTATCGACCACCGTTTTGGGGCCACCTATGAGGGTGACGAAATGGCCGATGGCCACCCCGATGTGTTTCGCAACCTCGTGGAAGAGGCGGTGAACTGGCAGGCAAAGATTGACCAGATGACAGACCGCGCCTTGGTCGAGAAATGGCCATTGGGGCGCATCGATTCGGTGCTGCGCGCGCTGTTTCGGGCCGCTGGCGCCGAGCTGCTGACCCAAGACACCCCGCCCAAGGTGGTGATCAAGGAATTCGTCGATGTGGCTGGCGCCTTTTTTCCCGGAGGGCGCGAGCCAAATTTCGTGAACGCGGTGTTGGATCATATGGCCCGCGAAGCCAAGCCGCAGGCGTTTTAAGGCCGCAGCGCGCCTTGGCCCATGTTTAGGCCGAGGCGTGCAAACCGGGCAACAGGCTGCGCATTCTTTGATGATAGGCCACCAGCTGTGGCTGCTGTTGCGCGGCCTCGCTGAGTGGGGTGCGCAATTTGCTGGCCAGCAGGGTTTCTAACATCCCAAAGGCGGTTGTATCCACATTAGTGGCCTGCGCCCCCATGAAAAACGGCCTGTCGCCCAGCCAATCGGCCAGTGCTGCCAGCGCCCTTTCGCCAAGCGCATAAATATCGGCGCGGTCGTGGCGGCCCATGCCTTGGCCATGCAGCCCCGATTTGACCTGCTTTTGCACAATGCGAAACACCACCGGCCGGATCAGCGCAGGCAGGGCGGCCAGGAATGCCCCGCGCGTATAGGTGGGGTTATCGACCCAGCGGCTATAGGCCAACACCCAATACAGGTGCTCTTCGATCAACATCCGCAGGGCCAGTGCCTGCGCGCGTTCGCTGGGGCTAAGCTGGGCGTCCAAATCAACCCCATGCGCCTGCGCCAGATAGGTTTGAATAAAGTCCGAGTCGGCGATCACCCGCTCGCCATCGACCAGAATGGGCAACTTACCTTTGGGCGTGCGGCGCGGGTCGCCGTGCACGCGGGTGTAGGCCAAGCCGCTCAATTCCATCAGCGCAAGCGATTTCACAGAAAACGGGCTGGGGCTGATCATGCCATCTGCCGGGGCAAAGCAATGTAAATACAACATTAAAACGACCTAAAGTTTACGAATACATGTTTGGCGTGTAGCACCGCTTGTTGCGCGATGCCACAGCCTTTTTGCCCAAGTTTTTGGCTTGGGGGTGGCCAAAACCCGCCGGTTGATCAACACGGGCCTTGAACATTGGCAGCTAAGGGTTAGCTTACTTGCAAGAGCGGAGGATTTTTCATGCCCAAGCTGGTGCGCCTGTATATCGTCAATGTTCTGATCGGTTTCGCCTTGGCTGGGCTGTTCGTGGCGATGATGTTGTATTTCAACATCGCAAACCTGTGGCATCTGGTCAGCCATTCAGACAAGGGCGTGTTGGCGGTTTTCGTATTGTGGCTGGCCAATGGTATCGTGTTTGCCGGTGTGCAATTTGCCATCGCCGTCATGGGCATGAAAGACGATGATGACGACGAGCCGCGTGGCGGCCGCCGGCGCCCGATCCATATCGATACCAGCCGTCCTGCCATGGTGCGCGCCCCTGCGCGCGCGCCCCGCCGCTAAGCTACCGTTTTATATGTGAAATCAGCAGGCCCGGGCATCTGGGCCTGTCGCATTTTGGCGCCTGTGCAACCTAGGCGCCTGTGCCACCTAGGCGCCCGTGCCTATGCCTGCGGCGCCTAAGCCCGCGCCGCCTATGCCTGTGCCGCCTATGCCTGCGCCTGTGTGAAAAGTGGTGTGGCGGGCCCGCAGCAACCGTTTGGTTATCTCATTCCCGAGGACCTGTATATACAGGTGGGCGTCAGGTAACCGGGCCAGGACCCGGACAGAGCCAACTCCCTCGGAGATGCTTAAGGCCACCGGAATGCAACCGTGTCACGAGAAGAGCAGCACCCGCCACACCGCTACATATGGTGGCGGAAGGGGCACGGCAAGGGGTTGCGAAAGTTCTTCTTTTGTTCAAAATGTCTTTATGTCTGATCACCGTGATATTTTGCCCAGCGCGCTTTGCCCTGCGGATCTGTCCCAGCTTGCACCGGGGCAGGTGTTGGCGCGCGGTGTTGGGCGGTATTTATCTGCCATGGGCTTTGCGCCCTTGATGGAATTTACCCCAGAACGCGGGCGGCGTGTGGATGTCATGGCGCTGGGGCCGAAAGGGCAGGTTTGGATCGTGGAATGCAAATCAAGCCTTGCTGATTTTCGCAGCGATGCCAAATGGCAGGGCTATTTGCCATGGTGTGACCAGTTTTTCTGGGCGGTGGGCACCGATTTCCCGCAAGAGGTGTTGCCGCCCGACACAGGGCTGATTGTGGCCGATGCGTGGGATGCCCATATTTTGCGCCATGGGCCTGCCCAGCCCTTGGCCGCAGCACGGCGCAAGGCACTGACGCTGCGCTTTGCACAAAATGCGGCCCTGCGGCTGCAGCGCCTGCATGACCCGGCTGGCCGGCCCGTTTAGCGGCGCTTGCCTATGGCGCGGGCCGCCTCGATCGCGGCGCGGATTTCTTCGGCAATTTCGGTGGCCTCGTCCAGATCGAAATCCATCGGAATTTCGATGCCATCGGCCTCGATGAACAACCGCACCATGCCTTGGTCGGTTGGCCCGATCTGCAGGTTCGCTTCGATGTCGCGTTCGGTGTTAATGCCCATTATGGCCTCCTTGATATGCAGCGCTGCTAGCGCTTTTAGGGTTGATTGGCAAGTATTTGGGGTATCTCTTGGCGCTATTGACCACGTGGTATTGAAAGATCTTATGCCGGGCGATGCCGGTTGGCTGGTTGAACAGCACGCCCTTGTTTACACCCAAGAAGAGGGGTTCGACGCCAGTTTCGAGGGGCTGGTGGCGCAAATCGTGGGCACGTTCATTCAAAATCATGATTCGTCGTGCGAACGGGGCTGGATTGCTTGGGCCGGCGCCCAGCGTGTGGGCTGCATTTTTTGCGTCAAAGACAGCGATCAGGTGGCAAAATTGCGGTTGTTTTTAACCATCCCATCTGCGCGCGGCACCGGGCTGGGGCAAATGTTGCTGTCTGAATGCATGGGGTGGGCGCGCGCGCGCGGTTATGGTGCCATGCGTCTGTGGACCCATGAAAGCCACATTGCGGCCTGTGTTCTTTATGCCCGCAATGGCTGGCGCTGCACCCAATCGCAGGCAGTGACGGCCTTTGGCAGGCCCTTGGTTTCCCAGATCTGGGAGGTTCAGCTGTAACTTGGCCCGGTGGGCCAATTTTTCGGCCAAAGCCGCTTGCATTCACCGGCGAGGGGGGCTAAATCGCCCGTCAGTGCCGCCTTAGCTCAGTTGGTTAGAGCGCTGGATTGTGGATCCAGAGGTCCCCCGTTCAAGCCGGGGAGGCGGTACCATTCCCCAAGTTGCGTCACAGTCTACCCCACAGCTTACGTCACGGCTTACGCCACTGTGGCCTTGCAGGCGGGCGCCCTATTTGGGGGCGGTGATGGCCACCTCTTGCACCAAGGCGCCGCTGGTGCGGTTGAACACCAACAGGCGGTTATCTTCGGTGACCACGGCATACCAGCCCTGGCCTTGGGTAAAGGCGGTGGCGCGGGCCCCGTCGGGCAGGGTGATTTCCGCAGGCAGGCTGGGCCCTGTGTCGCGCAAGCGGGTGACAAGCAGGGCGATCACCACTAGAACGCCCACAATCATTATCGCCGTCAGGGTTGTGACCAAGAGGCGCAGAAACTTTAGATTTGCCGGTTCAACCGGTTCGGGGGCCTTTGTCATGGATATGCGCCTTGTTCGCTTGCAGATTGCGGCAGATCCGCCGCCCCGCCTTGATAAGGCGCTGGCGCGTGATGTGCCAGAGGCTGCATCGCTGTCGCGCACCCGGCTGGCCCGGCTGATCGCCGAAGGGGCTGTGCGTGTGAACGGTGCCGTTTTGGCAGATGCCAAGGCCCGGGTGGCCGAGGGTGACACGGTCGAAATTACTGTCGCCGAGGCTATTGATAGCCATATTTCAGCCGAAAACATTGCCCTTGATGTGGCTTTTGAAGATGACGATCTGATCGTGCTTAATAAGCCTGCGGGCATGGTGGTGCATCCAGCGCCCGGCTCGCCTGCGGGGACGCTGGTGAATGCGCTGTTGCATCATTGCGGCGATAGCTTGTCGGGGGTGGGCGGCGAAAAACGCCCCGGTATCGTGCATCGCATCGACAAAGATACCAGCGGGCTGTTGGTGGTGGCGAAATCCGACCGCGCCCATCATGGGCTGGCGGTACAGTTTGAACGCCACAGCGTGGAACGGTCCTATTTGGCCATTTGCCATGGCGAGCCCGATGCCAGCGACCCGCGGTTGCGCGGGGTGCGGGGGGTAAATTTCGAAACCGGCAATGTGATGAAGATCACCACACATTTGGCCCGCCACAAAACCGACCGGCAACGCCAAGCGGTGCTGTTTCAGGGCGGGCGCCATGCGGTCACGCGGGTGCGGCTGTTGGAAAGCTTTGGCACGCCCGGCGTGGCGGGTTTGGTGGAATGCCGTTTGGAAACCGGGCGCACGCATCAGATTCGTGTGCACATGGCCCATACGGGCCACGGGCTGGTGGGCGACCCCACGTATGGGGGGCGGCGCAAATTGTCGGAAAAAGCGCTGCCAGCGGCGGCTGTGGCGGCCTGTGCGGCGTTCTCGCGCCAAGCGCTGCATGCCGCTGTGCTGGGTTTCGAGCACCCGGTCAGCGGTGAAACCCTGCGCTTTGAGGCCGCATTGCCCAAGGATATGGCAGATTTATTGGCCGCTTTGCGCGGGGAAAACACAGCCGCGTGAAGGCAGTGACATAAACCTGATAATCTGCCCACCCAACCCTTAAGTAACCCTAAACACTGTTTGCCAGCACGCGGCTGCGCCAATTCCTGCCTATTCAGGCTTTGCAGGGGTGGGGGGCTTGAATGCATCGGGCAGGCAATTATGTTAATGTTAAGCGTTTAAACATTTGCGCAAAAGGAAAGACGGACATGAGCAACTATGCCAATCTTCCAGCACCCACCCCCGAAGGCGGGCTGAACCGGTATCTGCAAGAAATCCGCAAGTTCCCGATGCTGGAGCCCGAAGAAGAATACATGCTGGCCAAGCGCTGGGTGGAAAACCAAGATGCCACCGCTGCGCATAAAATGGTGACCAGCCACCTGCGTTTGGCGGCCAAAATTGCCATGGGCTATCGCGGCTATGGGCTGCCCCAGGCCGAGGTGATTTCCGAGGCGAATGTGGGCCTGATGCAAGCGGTCAAACGCTTTGATCCTGAAAAGGGGTTTCGTCTGGCCACCTATGCCATGTGGTGGATCCGCGCCTCTATTCAGGAATATATTCTGCGCTCGTGGAGCTTGGTGAAACTGGGCACGACATCTGCGCAAAAGAAACTGTTTTTCAACCTGCGCAAGGCCAAGGCGCGTATCGGGGCGCTGGAAGATGGCGATTTGCACCCAGATAACGTGCGCCAAATCGCCCACGATCTGGGCGTGACCGAGGAAGAGGTCATCAGCATGAACCGCCGCCTTTCGGGCAGCGACGCATCGCTGAACGCCACCGTAGGCCAAGAAGGCGAAGGCGCCATGCAATGGCAGGATTGGCTGGAAGATGAAGACGCCGACCAAGCCACAGATTACGCCGAGCGCGACGAATTGCAGGCACGCCGCGAATTGTTGGAACAGGCCATGGGCGTTCTTAGCGAACGCGAACATGATATCCTTAGCCAGCGCCGCCTGAGCGAGGAAACCGTGACATTGGAAGATTTAAGCGCGCGCTACAATGTCAGCCGCGAACGCATTCGCCAGATCGAGGTGCGTGCCTTTGAAAAGCTACAGGCGCGGATGCGTGAATTGGCCGCCGAACGGGGCATGATGGCCGAAACCTAGGCAGCTGCAGCGCTGGTGCTGGCGGGAAAACCGTTTGATCGCCTTTGGCGGGTGGCTTAGGCTTATGCGCTGAAGGCAACAGGCAGGGGCTGGCTATGGCTGGTGGATGGGCGCGCGATGGCGCGGTAAGCGAACAGATCGAGGCATCGATCGCGGATGAGCTAAAGCGCATGCAGGCCCGGCCACGGCCCAGCGGCGAAAGCCTGACCCATTGCGCAGATTGCGACGAGGAAATCCCCGCCGCGCGGCGCGCCGCGATTGCGGGCGTGAAACTATGCGTCACCTGCCAAAGCGAGCGTGACCGCAGCTTTAAGCCCCGCGGCGGAATGAACCGCCGTGGTTCAAAAGACAGTCAACTGAAATAAAAAAGCGGCCCGTTTGGGGGCCGCTTTGGCGGGTGCATCGCACCAAAGGTGGGCGTGGCTTATGCCAGTGCCAAGTTCACTGCCGACTCGCGGCCATCACGGCCAGCTTCGATGTCGAAAGTTACTTTTTGGTCATCGCGCAGGCCAGTCAGGCCCGAACGCTCGACTGCCGAGATGTGCACGAACACGTCTTTGCTGCCGCCATCGGGTGCGATGAAACCAAAACCTTTAGTTGTGTTGAACCATTTTACGGTGCCAGTGGCCATATCCGTATTCTCCTATTGAGATGCTGCCCGCAGAATGCGGCAACTTGGCGTTAGTCGGTCTGGATCGAGTGACTGAACGCCGGATCAACGGAAGACAGTGGGTCGAAATAGAAAAACGTATGCCTGCCCTATATGCGCGCCTTGGCCGGGAAAAACAAGGGGCACCCGGTGTAATTCGGGTGCCCCTTTGATTTTGTGCCATTTTTGCCGATCGGCGGGCCCTTAGCCCTCTAACGCCTCTAGCTCGTCGATGAACCCTTCGATCATCGACAGGCCCTTGTCCCAGAATTTAGGGTCCGAGGCATCCAGCCCAAAGGGCGCCAGCAGTTCTTTGTGGTGCTTGGCGCCGCCCGCTTTCAACATTTCGAAATATTTATCTTGAAAGCCCTCGGGCTGTTCTTGGTAGGCGGCATAAAGCGCATTTACCAACCCGTCGCCAAATGCATAGGCATAGACATAAAAGGGCGAATGCACAAAATGCGGGATATAGGCCCAGAAGGTTTCGTAGCCTTCCATGAAATCAAACGCCGGGCCCAAGCTTTCGCCCTGAACGCTCATCCATAGCGCGCCAATGTCTTCGGGGGTCAATTCACCCTCGCGGCGGGCGGCGTGCAGTTTGCATTCGAAATCGTAAAAGGCAATCTGGCGCACGACCGTGTTGATCATATCCTCTACCTTGCCCGCCAGCATCACCTTGCGTTCGGCCGGGCTGGCCGCGGCTTCCAGCATTTTACGGAATGTCAGCATTTCGCCGAATACGCTGGCGGTTTCGGCCAAGGTCAGCGGGGTCGAGGACAGCATCTCGCCCTGTGCCGCCGCCAAGCGCTGGTGCACGCCATGGCCCAATTCATGGGCCAAGGTCATCACATCGCGGGGTTTGCCCAGATAGTTCAGCATCACATAGGGGTGCACATGGGTCACGGTGGGGTGGGCAAAAGCCCCCGGCGCCTTGCCGGGCTTGACCGCGGCATCGATCCAGCCTTTGGTGAAGAAGGGTTCGGCCAATTCTGCCATGCGCGGATCAAACCCGGCATAGGCCTCGGTCACCAATTGGCGGGCCTGATCCCATGGGATGGTTTTCTTGCTTTCCATCGGCAGCGGCGCGTTGCGGTCCCAGACCTGCATGCGATCTAGCCCCAGCCATTTGCGCTTTAGCTCGTAGTAGCGGTGGCTGAGGCGCGGGTAGGCGCCCACCACGGCGTCGCGCAGGGCCTGCACCACTTCGGGTTCGACATGGTTGGACAAATGCCGCGCGGTCTGTGCGGTGGGCATCTTGCGCCAGCGGTCTAGCACCTCTTTTTCCTTGGCTTGGGTGTTGTGGACGCGCGCAAACGTTTTGATATTGGCGTCAAACACCCGCGCCAATTCGCGCGCGGCCGCCTCGCGGCGGCTGCGGTCATGGTCGGTCAGCAGGTTTAGCGTGCCTTCGATGTTCAGCGGCTCGCCCGCCACCTCGAACCCAAGGCCCGCGATGGTTTCGTCGAAAAGCCGTTCCCACGCGTCGCCGACGACACCCAAATCGTGCAGGAATTTTTCCATCTCGTCGGACAGTTGGTGCGGTTTCATGGCGCGAATCCGCTCAAAGACCGGGGCGTAGCGGGCCAAATCGGTGTTGGCCGCCAGCAATCCCTGCAAATGCGCCTCGTCCAGACGGTTCAGTTCGAGGGTGAAAAACACCAAAGGCGTGGTGAAACGCGTGATTTTTTCCTGCGCATCGGACATGAATTTGGCGCGCTCGGCGTCGATTGTCATTTGGTAATAGCGCAGACCGGCAAAAGACATAATCCGCCCGGCGATGGCCGATATCTGCTCGTTTCGATGCACGCAGCGCAGCAGCCCCTCGGCATCAAGGCTGTGCAGCTTGCCCTCGTAATCAGTGGCGAAACTGGCGCATTCGCCCTCGAGCCAATCCAGATCGCGGGCCAGTTCTGGCGCCTCTTCGCTGGTGTAAAGATCGCTGAGATCCCATTCTGGCAGCTGGCCCAGATGATCGCTGCCATGGCTTGTATTGGCATCACGGACGGGAAAGGGCAGGGGCATCATGGGCGGTATCCTTTTTATGGTGTTTGTCCACACATATGGTGGGTGGGCGGCAGGCTCAAGGCCGGGTGGTGTTTAACCGTATTGCGCCAAGAGCGCGTTCAAATGCGCCAGCGTATCGGCTTGTGCGGGGGTTTTGTCTTGGCGCCAGCGTGCCATGCGCGGAAACCGCAGCGCCACGCCCGATTTGTGGCGTGGGCTGGGCTGAATGCCCTCGAAGGCAATTTCAAAAACCAGCTCGGGCACAACTTGGCGAACGGGCCCAAATCTTTGCTGGGTGTTTTTGCGCACCCATGCGGTGATTTGGCGAAATTCGGCATCGGTAAGCCCCGAATAGGCCTTGGCAAAGGGCACCAGCGTAGGGCCATCCCAAACCGCAAAGGTGAAATCGGTATAAAGCGTGGCGCGGCGGCCATGGCCTGCTTGGGCATAGATCATCACCGCATCAATGCTTAATGGGTCCAGCTTCCATTTCCACCAATCGCCCCGTGTGCGCCCGCCTTGATAGGGCGCGCTGAGGCGTTTGAGCATCAAGCCTTCGGCGCGGTGGGCGCGGGCGGCTTGGCGTTGGGTGGCCCAATTGGCCCAGTCCAGCGGCCCGGGCACCGCTGGGGGCGCCAGCACAGGGGCGTGGCTTGGCATTTGGTCTAAGGCATCTTGCAAACGCTGGCGGCGCTGGGCCAAGGGCAGGGCGCGCAGATCTTGCCCGCCGTATTCTAGGCAATCATAGGCCAACAGCCGCGCCGGTGCGCTGGCCAATAGCGCCTTTGGCACGGTTTTGCGCCCAATCCTTTTTTGCAATGCCTGAAAGGGCTGGGGCAGGCCGTCGTTGCCCCAAACCACCAACTCGCCGTCCAGCACGGTATTGCCGCCCGGTGCCGACAGGCCGGCAAATTCTGGAAAGCGGTCGGTGATCAATTCTTCGCCGCGCGACCATAAAAACACTTGGCCATCGCGCAGCAACAGCTGGGCGCGGATACCGTCCCATTTCCACTCGGTGTGCCAATCGCCCGGCGCGCCCAGATCTTGGGGGGGGCCATCCAGCCCATGGGCCAAGCAAAACGGATAGGGGCGCGAGCTGTCGGCGGTGGGGTTTTGCGCCGCAATCAGGCTGTGCCAATCGCTGGTATCTGGGTGCCAATTGCCCATCAATCGATGGGCCAGATCAGGCTGGGGCTGGCCGGTGGCATGCGCCAGGGCGCGCGTCATCAGCTTTTGGCTGACACCCATGCGAAAGCCACCTGTCAGCAGCTTGTTGAACACCAGCCGCCCCGTTGTGTCCAGCTGCGCCCATTGCGCCAAAACATGGGCCTTGCGCGCGGCATCATTCAGCGGGGCCATCGCGCGCAGATCGGCGATGGTTGGCGCCAGATAGAGCGGCCTTGTGCTGGCGGCTGGTGGCAGCAGCAAGGCGATGGTTTCGGCCAGATCCCCAACGCTGGCGTAGCAGTCCTCGAACAACCAATCCGGTATACCGGCGGCTTCTGCCGCCCAGCGCCGCAGCAAGGTGCTGCTGAGCACCCGTTTGGGCCGCCGGCCAGACAATATGGCGATGCACCATAGCCTGTCTTCGGGGGTGGCTGTTTGGAAATATTGGCTAAGCGCTGCCAGCTTTGCGGTGGTTTTTGTGGTGGCGTCAAGCGCCTGAAACAGGTCTGAAAATGCGCTCATGTCGGGCCTGTACTGTCGTCATCTTCGGTGCCAAATTCGGTGGGAACAACCTGTGCACTGTGGCCGTTTTCGTTCAAGTATCGCGTGAAGATATCTGTGTAACCATGAGTAACATATATATTTTCTGCGCCCGTCTCTTTGGTGGCCTGCAGCAGACCCGGCCAATCGGCGTGATCTGAAACAACAAAGCCCGTCGCCATGGCGCGGCGCCTGCGGATGCCGCGCAGGCCCATCCAGCCACTGGCAAGGGCCAGCTCGGTGGGGCCAAAGCGGCGCGTCCAGCTGGCCTCGATCGCGCCGGGGGGGGCAATGATCAGCGCGCCGGGATGGGTTTTGGCGCTGCACTCTTGCGTCAGAACATCGCTGTGGGGCAGTGCGACCCCCGCTGCGCGCAGGCAGGCGTTGGTGTTTTCCACCGCCGC
>Ga0181600_10001744_pt1 | contig 16886 bp, 12 predicted proteins | sample 041ome_2_FD_132982 | JGI IMG/M metagenome (GOLD analysis project Ga0181600, IMG submission 132982) | Coastal salt marsh microbial communities from the Groves Creek Marsh, Skidaway Island, Georgia - 041406US metaG (megahit assembly) | ecosystem: Environmental > Aquatic > Marine > Intertidal zone... | reverse complement strand
TAAAAGTTATAAGTAATACGAATATAAAATATGTCTTTCTAAACATTAATGTTGCTTAGCTTAAATCTAAAATAGTTAGCAAAATTAAAAAAAAAGCTGATTACCTGATAGTGGTGTGGGTTTTGGAGAATGGTTTTTTCTTAGAGTTCATTGAGTGTATATTTAGCTATAACCCAAACTTTTGTTAAGTTTGAGTTTCAAATATTTAATCTAATGTAAAGATTACGATTACCCACAACTTTAGTTATCCTCTTATCAGTATTCAATTTTTCATGTTCTTCCGATGATGATAAATCAACTCCACCAAGCTTGACAATACTGGATGATCATGCGGATTTTTTGATCATTACTTCCCACTAATTAATGATATTAATAATTCTATTACATTTTTTATAAATTGTGTTTATAAAATCACGAACAAAGTCTTTCTTAAAATTTATGAAAAAACACTTGTCGATTCTCTTTTTTGCATTGATATCTATTAATGGTATTTCGCAAGAAGAATTAACAGTCCCAATTGATTCACTTCCATTTGATGCTATAATTAGTTCTACTTTTGGAGGAAAAAGAATCAAATACTATGGAGATATTAAACTCAATTTGAATCAGGCGTTTTTTGAAAATTGGATTTCTGGTGGTGAAAGTTCTTTTTCTGGATTTTGTAACTTAAATTATCATTTTAATTATTCTGATAGGAAGGGCTGGGTTTGGGACAGCTATGTAACCTATTCTGTGGGAGGAAACAAAATATCAAACAATAAACTCAAAAAAGCAGACGACAGATTCGAACTGAACACCCAATTAGGAAAACAGATCAACAACTATTGGAATTATTCTGTAAACCTTAATCTCAGAACTCAATTATTTCCTGGCTATAGGTATTACAGTATAGATAATGTTACTAAGCAGGAAAAACAATCCCAATTTTTCTCCCCAGCTATCTTTCAATTAGGTTTGGGTTGGTACTACAAACAAAATAAAGACACTTGGATCAATCTATCCCCAATTACAAGTAGATTAATTATTGTAAACTCAGCTTATACGAGAGATCTAGCGGAAGGAAAAAAATATTTTGGTGTGAAAAGAGGTGAAAATTATGAACTATACCTGGGGGCTGCCATCAATGGATTTAAAAAATTTATCTTGATGCAAAATGTCACCATGGAAAGCAAATTCAACATTTATACAAACTTTCTAAAAGAAATGAAAAATGTGGACTTTGAATTAAATACCGCGATTAAAATGAAAGTAAACAACAGGTTATCTTCCAATTTTATTATTCATTTGCTCTATGATGATGACCTTATTAGTGATTTACAGATAAGGCAATTATTTGGGGTTGGATTTGACATTTATCTATAAACCGTTCAATTTGTCACTAAACCAATTTAAATCATAAATACTCAAAAAAACATTATATAAATCTCCTTGACCTCTTGGCTCAATCTCTACCAATAGTTTTTGCTCTTTATGAACCAACCTTAGATATGGTTTGCTCAAATCTTTTATTTGAGGATCAGACCATTCGGGTTGTGAATGTACTATTTTAAACCCCTTTGACACAAAATATTTAACAGTTTCATGAAGTTTTTTTTCCGTAGTTTTTGGATTAAGATCATTTTTACTCCACATGGTAATATGAATTAAAAGATCTTCCTCGAAAGCGAGAGACCCTTTTCTTAAAATAAAACTATTGTTGGAACCGAGTTTAATATTGTTGAATTTTTTTTTATTCTCTTTTATAACCAAAATGGCCTTTTTTTTAGGCATTTTAAAGAAAAAGTCATCAAATAATTTGTTTTGAGCTTGGACAGACAACCCAAATAAAAAGAAGATTAAAAAAAAAACAATTCTTTGGAACAACATAATATTTTAGAATTAAACGAAAGAATCGCCCTTTTGTTGTATTAGACCATTAATATTAATAAATAATATTTTGTCTTATTGTCAAATTTATTGTTTTATATTGGGTTTTGGAGAATGGTTTTTCTTAGAGTTAATTGAGTGTATATTTAGATAAAACATAATCCATATAAGCGTCTAGAATGATATTTATCAATTTCTGATCTCCTATACCGTAATTTACTTGAGTTAGTTTTTGGGTTGCTCTAATTGATATTCTTTATCATACAAATTCAACTGATTTCGTCTCCATCTAGAACCTTCCAAGAACAAAACATGAGGAGATGAAACATCCCAGTCCCCTAATTCTTTGAGCATTGATTCTACCAAATCCCAGTTTTCACGAGCTAAATTATTTTGCTCTGAAGGGTCTTTATCTAGATTGAACAGTAATGGCATTCGATCTGGTAAGCGAATTAACTTCCAATTTCCTTTTCTTATACCTGCACTAATAGTAAAACGCCACATCATAGTCTCGTGAGGTACACCTTCAATTTGATTGGTGATATAAGGGAATATATTAACCCCGTCCAGTTTATCTTTCTTGGTGATTTTTCCTCCCGCCAATTCAACAAAAGTTGGAGTCAAATCTAAAGCTGTAATAGGTTTATTATAAATACCGCTTTTTAATTTTTTAGGATAAGAGATAACAAATGGAACGCGAATACCTCCCTCTAACAAAATCCCTTTACGGCCATTATAAGGAGCGTTAATGGAACCATTGTTTGAGTCTGGCCCACCATTGTCACTAAAAAAAACCATTACAGTATTCTCATAGATTCCTTGTTTTCTTAATTCCTCTACCATTCTACCTACATTTACATCCAAACGATGCACCATTGCCGCATAAGATCGTCTTTTTTCATCTTTTATATGGCTATACAACTTCAAGTCCTCAACAGTGGCTTGCATGGGCGTATGCGGGGCATTGAAAGAGGCATATAAAAAGAAAGGTTCGTCTTTATGTCTGATTATGAAATCAACACATTCATCACCTTTGTCGTCTGTTAGATAGGTGATTGGTTGAGGTTTTTTAAAGTTTGAAATAATCGGTTTGTCATATTTTGCTCCACTAGGTTCGGTCGCAAAATAGTTATGTCCACCCCCTAGGTAACCCCAAAACTCATCAAATCCCCTATTAGTAGGGTGGAATTGTTCTTTTTCTCCTAAATGCCATTTACCAACTATCCCGTTTACATATCCTAACTCAGATAGTCTATCAGCAATCGTTTTTTCTGTAACTGGCAGTCCTGAATATTCAGGATTAAATTGAGGAAGTGCATCCGTAAGATTGTTGTCATATCCAAAATTCACTTGATTTCTTCCCGTAATTAAACCTGCTCTTGAAGGGGCACAAACTGGAGCAGAAACATAGCCTTCTGTGAAGACCACACCAGATTTTGCCAAAGCGTCTATATGAGGTGTTTTTATTTGGATACTTCCATTAAACCCAACGTCTCCATAACCTAGATCATCTGCTAAAATGATAATGAAATTTGGTTTTCTTTCTTCATTCTTCTGGGCTATAACCCATCCACTTGACCAAATTAAAAAAATCAAACTTATTCTAATTTTCATGTTTTTTAATTTCAATTAAACGCTGTCTGTTTTTTTTTTGATAATTATCATTCATCTTTTATTTACAAAACATAAACCTGATAACCCATTACTAAAGTCTATTTTCATATTTAAATGATCTCATTCTTCTTGAGTTATTTTGGTTTTATCAAATTTGACTTCTTCAAACTTTATATTAAACTGATCAAATACTAATATAGTACCAAATATATTACTTCCAATTGTCAAGCTTGGAAATCTACGATAGGATAGTGATCCTGTGGTTATTATAGATAATTAGTCTATGCATACGGCAGTTTGTTCTTTTTTGAATTTTAAACTAACGGACAACTCCTAATCTTAAAATGTTTAATTTTAGGGTATTAAAACAAATAGTAATGAAAAAAACAACATTCTCGATTTATACAATATTAGTTTCGCTCCTACTTTCATACCCTTTGATGTCTCAAACTGCTCAAGTTTACCATGATCACGGTATTGGAGGAGGGCATTATCATCATGAATCAGGGAGTAGGCCGTCTGCAGAGCAATTAAAATTAGTAACTGGACAAGGAGATTTTGTTTTTTCATGGGATGAAGAACTTACGGCCGCATTTCCAAAAGATGCTGTTGCGTTTGAGTCGAGAATGCATGGTGGTTTTAATGAAGATCCTGAAACAGGAATCGTCTATACCGGAATCCCCGGATATGGTCTTTGCTCAATCAGTCCAGAATTGACAAAATGGAAAACCATTGGAACTGACGAAAGATTAAAAGACAATATCCATGGGATTGTTTTCTTTGTTCACAAAGGGAAAAAATTCCTTGCGGTAGCACAGGAAGGTAAAAGAGTACTTGTATTGGATCTCAACGGCAATATCATCAGTGAAATTTTGAAGCCTAGCGGTAGCGAATTTAAGTTTGATCAGGCCAACCAATTTTTTGCATCAAAGGATAGTAATTTTGGAGTTACTGATGTTACCTATTTGGACGGAACTATTTACGTTGCGCATGGATATTCTGCAGGAGATTTCATCCTCACCATTGAAGAAAATAATGGCTCTTGGAGATGGGGTGAACTTGCGTGGGGAGGAAAAGGAGAAATGCCGGGTCAATTCCAAACTGCTCATGGGGTGTATGCTCATGAGGACCATATCCTTGTTGCAAGCCGTGCCGCAGGACAGGTAGTTAAATTTACTAAGCATGGAGAATATGTCGATATTTTTGACAATATCCCAGAAGGAAGCCTCGTTTGTAATATTTCCTATAAGTCAGAGCATTATTTTATGAATGCCTTACAAGCCATTGGAAATCAAAAATCCGCACCAATTTATGTGCATACCAGTAAAGAACTTAAATCGACTATTGTTCCAGGAGATTTAGAAATTCCTAATTTAACCAACATACGCCAAGTGTGGCCACATATAATCACTGCTGCAGATGGCTCTAAACAACTGTATCTTTTGATACATGGATGGAACAAAGGCAAATATGCCGTCTTAAAATTGGATATTTAGTATTATATGTAACATCCCCATCGGTTATAAAATATATCTGAGAAAAATTTTGAAATTAGTTTGTATTGAAAAGTGCTATCACTGATTAATTATATTCAAGAATCTTGAATGGCGGTAATCTTATAGGATTCTAATTCTTTAATTCGGCACCCTCTCCCATCCATCCAGCTTTTAATTTATTTGTGTTTGATCAGAACTCCTGTCGTACCTCTTCAGAAAGCCTTTTGCAAGATTTACGACATAGGGATTGTGGTGTTTCATCAATGACCTTACTGCCCCAACTGAAGCACTGTCTTTTACTAGGTGTTTTTCATAAAGTTTTAACAGATTACTGATCTCTTGGGGAGCCATTGTAGGCAGGTTCAGTCTTGATTTTGCCAACAGATTTTCACTCAGTCGCGGTGCGGCTTTCAACTTTCTGAACATTACATTTTTTGTGCTGGCATCAGAGGTATTTAGATAACTTGAAAAAAGGGTTTCCATAAAACCATTGTCACTTAGATAGTTTTTTGGAATGGCGTGGACAGCGTTGTAGGACAGATAGTAATCATCACTTTGTATGAGGGATAGTAATCGGTTTTTTACGGGTATGGAAAAAGAAAGGGTGTCCTTGATGTGCGTTAGGCCCCAGAAGATTTCGTCTCGATCCTGACTGTTAAGAACGGTCATTAAATTTGATGTGTTTAGGTGTTTTTCGGCATACTGTTCAATGAATTTCTGACTCTCCCCATAAACCAGTCTCCAGAGTTTGTAGGTGGTATACGCGGCGTTTTTCACTACAATGTCTTTGATGCGTTCGGAAGTTGCACCGGATATTGCATCCACAGATTCCGTCGAGCTTTCTGGTTGATTCATTAATTCATGGTACTGGATATCTTTAAATGGCAGGTCGTCATCGGAAAGAATTTCGTTCAGTTGAAGGTATTCTTTTCTGTCAAAGGGATCGTGATCTGTTTTACTCAAAAACTCCCCCTTTGGCATTTCAAAACCCAAATACCTTCCGCTAATGCTCCAATGCAAGATGATATCCAGCGGACGGCATTGATTGTCAAAACAAACTCCAGTGCTGAAGTGTTGGTAAAAGCTTTTGAACGTTCCATCAGTGGCTTTTCTTAAGTAAAGACTGTCTCCAAAAGAAGTGTAATGTTCGTTGTTTAATTCAACGGACCATTCATCACTTCCTTTTACATAGTACTGGACTTTGGGCTTCAGCAGATAACAAGAACCCAAGCCCAAAAAACAAAGCACTAATACATATTTAGAAAAAGAGGAGGACATCAGATTTCTTTTACGGTTTGACTAACGTTTCTGGAAAAACGATAGCAAGAAGTACTGCCAAAACTGAAAAGGTGCCTAATGATTTGAGCCAAGTTCTTCTATTTATTTTACTCATATTTATTATTTATAGATCTTTATGAATCTATTTTAGATTCCAATATAATTATTAAAATTCATCCTCGAAAACACTCCCCCAGCTTTAGAAAAGTTTTGCCCCTATTTTCTTTGGTTTTTGATGCGTAAATAAACTTAAAAGTGCTTAAGAGTGATCGATAAACCATGCCTAGACTTTGTATCTGATGTTTGTCCTGAACTTTATTGCTTTGACAACATCGAATTATAATAAAAAGGCATCAATGGCAATTATTTGACAGCATCACTGAAAGCAAGATATTTGTATATTTATTGTTTATAATAAACCCCTGTGAGGGGTTCTGGCTTTTAATTGTGAGAGCTCATTGATTTTAACTTTGATTCCCATCCTAACAAATAAACATTACCCAAGATAAAACTTGCAAACCATTTAAAATTCACTTCATGACAAAACCATCAACTTTAGTCCCAATAATGCTCGGCTTGGTCATTACCCTATTTATTCGCTGTGATCAACCAAATGAAAATACCGACAACACCCTTTTAAGGCCTTGGTCTGGGCCATTTGAGGGGGTTCCTGCTTTCGACCAAGTCAAGGTTGAAGATGTCGAAGAGGCAATGCGCAGTGCTATGGCATCACACTTGGAGGAAATTGAGGCCATTGCCAATGATAAGGCTCCTCCTACTTTTGACAATACCATCTTAGCCATGGAAAGCAGTGGATATGAATTGGAAAGAGCTTTTGCCTATTATGGTGTTTTATCGAGAAATGAATCCACTCCCGAATTCAGAGCAATTCAAAAAAAATTGGCTCCTGAATTTGCGGATTACCGTTCGAAAATAATTCAAAATGAAAAACTGTTTAAGAGGATTGCTTCAATTTATAAGAAGGCAACAAAAGATCCATTGGAAGCAGATCGGCAACGCCTTTTGGAATGGACCTATCAAACCTATGAGATGAGTGGTGCTGGATTGGATAAAGATAAAAAAAGTCGGTATGCCGAAATCAATAAAGAATTATCTGAGTTATACACCTCATTTTCTGACAATGTGCTCCATGATGAAGAAAACTACATCACTTACCTGACTGAAGATCAGTTGGGTGGCCTGCCCGAAGATTTTGTCAAATCCTCCGCTCAGATGGCTAAAGACAAAGGAGAAGATGGCAAATATGCTGTCATCAATACCCGTTCCTCCATGGATCCATTTCTGACGTTCTCCACTGAGCGCAATCTGAGAAAGCAGGTTTGGGAAAACTATTATTCACGGGGAGACAATGAAGATGAATACGACAACAAATCAATTATATCTGAAATATTAAAACTTCGACATGAACGTGTTCAATTGTTGGGGTATGAAAATTTTGCAGCATGGCGATTGCAGAACAGAATGGCCAAAACCCCCAAAAACGCCTTACATCTTCTAGAAACCATTTGGCCCTCTGCCATTGAAAGGGTTGCAGAGGAGGTCGCTGATATGCAACTGATTGCCAATCAGGATCAGATCACAATAGCACCTTGGGATTATCGCTTTTATGCAGAAAAGGTAAGGCAGAAAAAATATGATCTCGACTCTGACGAAGTCAAGCAATATTTACAATTGGATCGGCTCACCGATGCGATGCATTACGTCGCTGGACGTTTGTTTTTTTACGACTTTAGTCCAATTGAAGTTGGTAAAGTCCCCGTATTCAACGAGGATGTTAAGGTTTGGGAAGTAAAAGATAAAAGAACGGGGAAACATATCGGTCTGTGGTATTTAGATCCATTTGCGCGACCCGGAAAACGTTCTGGTGCTTGGGCCACGACCTATAGGAGTTACAGTAATTTTGACGGAGAAAAAAATGTACTGGCCTCCAACAATTCAAACTTTGTGAAACCCGCACCGGGAGAGCCCGTATTAATCTCATGGGACGATGCCACCACCTTTTTTCATGAATTTGGCCATGCCCTTCACTTTTTTGCCTCTAACGTCCGCTATCCTACCCTGAACAGTGGTGTCCGAGATTATACTGAGTTCCAATCGCAGCTTTTGGAACGTTGGTTGTCCACGGATGAGGTGATTGACCAATTTTTGGTGCATCACCAAACCGGCGAACCTATTCCTGATGATCTGGTAGCAAAAATTAAAAATGCAGCTACCTTTAATCAGGGATTTGCTACCACAGAATATTTGGCGTCTGCTTTAATGGATCTAAAACTCCACATGTCTGATCCTAAGGAAATCGACATCGAAAGTTTTGAACGTGAAACTTTAAAGTCTTTGAAGATGCCAAAAGAATTGCCCATGCGCCACCGCACCCCCCATTTTAGTCATGTATTTTCGGGAGAGGGATATGCTACCGCCTATTACGGCTACATTTGGGCGGATGTTTTAACTGCCGATGCCGCTGAGGCTTTTGCGGAATCGCCTGGAGGATTTTATGATGAACAACTCGCCAACCGATTGGTTGAATATTTGTTTGCGCCACGAAATTCAATGGATCCGGTGGAGGCCTACCGCTTGTTTAGAGGGCGGGATGCTCAAATTGATGCTTTAATGAGAGCCAGAGGTTTTGCTAAAACCAATGATTAGACTCAAAAAATTTGGAAAATCTTACATTGATAGCAACGGTAAGTGTTGCCCATTTGATAGCACTCATTAGTCCGGGCCCGGATTTTGTTGTCGCTTGTAGAAATGCGATTCAATACTCCCGTAAAATTGGATTGTGGACGGCAGTTGGATTTGGAATTGGAGTATGTTTTCATTTGACATACGCCTATTTTGGATTGACTTGGGTGGTGTCTCAGTCAGCCTTTTTGTTAATGCTCATGAAATATCTAGGTGCTGTTTATTTGATTTATCTCGGAATTTCTTCATTTTTTTCGAAAATCACAAAAATAGAGCTGGAGACCAGCCAGCGGATTCAGAACATTAAATGGTATGCTGCCATTAGAATGGGCTTGCTGACCAACCTTTTGAATCCAAAAGCAACTTTGTTTTTTTTGAGTCTTTTTACCCTTGTTGTCGGACCAAAGGTTGACCCAACCCTTATGGCGCTATTGGCCTTTATTCTTGTCAGCACTACAGTACTTTGGTTTTCACTGGTTGCTGTGTTTCTTACACAGCAAAAAATTAGAAATTTATTTTTGGGTAAGCAAAAGGAATTAAACCAACTTTTTGGAGTGATACTGGTTGTGGTAGGTATATCAATCGGTTTATTTTAAAACAGGTTTATAAAGGGGATTGATAGCCGTAGGAATGGGTGCATCGGTTTCATCCCACCAAGCATTGAGTTCATCAAACAACTCTTGTTTTTTATCTAAATGAATTTCTGCAAGGTTATTCCTCTCACCAATATCGTCTTTGAGGTTGTAAAGTTCGGCATCTTTATCCTCAAAATAGTAATGCAGTTTCCAATCCCCTTTGCGAATCACACTTCCGGGACGGGTTCTAAAAAGTGAATCTCTATTTTCATTGTCTTTGATATCATAGCCCTGGAGGTAAATGGGAAAATGCCAGAAAAAAGATCTTTCCACGGCAGCTTTTTTTTCGGTCATCAGAGGCAAAAGAGAATGACCGTCCAATTTTTCCATACTATCATCTCCAGTAAGCTCCATTAGGGTAGGGAAAATATCGAGATGAGAAATGGGGGTTTGGGTATCTTTCCCTGGGCTAATTTTATCTTTCCATAAAAAGAAAAAAGGCACTCTTATTCCCCCCTCATAGTAACTTCCTTTTCCAGCTCTCAGTGGTTTTTGCATGGTGATTTTTCCGTAGTAACCCCCGTTGTCCGAGGTAAAAACAATAAAGGTATTGTCAAAAAGATCTCGCTTTTTTAGCAGGTCAACCAACAGTCCAATGTTGCGATCAAGATTTTCGACCATGGTTGCATATTCTGGGTTTTTTTGTCCTTTGTAGGGGGGCTTATTTTCGTATTTGTACAAAAGGGAATCTACAGGATGAATGGGGGTATGAACAGCGTATGGGGAATAATTTAGAAAGAAGGGGGTATTGACTTCTTCCAAAAACAGCAAAGTTTTTTCCATGATAAGATCGGTCAAATATTCACTTTTGCCTTTTTCTATTTTGATCTGATTTTTTTTATTTCCAAATGGCAAGTAATAACTCCTTGGAGCACCTTGTGGCCCTCCAGCAATATTAACATCGAAACCGTATCCCAAAGGATCATTGCTCAGGTGCCACTTGCCAGAATGGCAGGTAGTGTAGCCTTGCTGTTTTAGTTTTTGGGAAAGGGTGGTGAATTTTTTATCCAATACTGTAGTATTCTCAATGGGAATCAACTTACGATTCGATGCCTTTCCTCGGTCTGAATTGGCTACGGTATAAATTTGATGGCGCGTAGTCCATTTACCGGAATGAATAGAAGCCCTACTGGGCGCACAATTTGAGGCTGCAGCATAACCTTGGGTAAATACCAAACCTTGATCTGCTAAGGCATCTATATGAGGGGTATCATAATATTTACTGCCCATGAAACTGACATCATTCCAGCCCATGTCATCAATGTTAATTAGAATGATATTCGGTTTTGTTTGACGCTCATGGGATAGCGAACAAGATGAAAAAAAAGGAACCATCAAAATGACAATACCCCAAACAATACTTAAAAAATCTTTCTTCAAAATCTAATATCTTATCTTGTTTAATATAAAAAAAGTTGTGAATATTTGGCTCAATTATTTATATATAAAGCACTATCCGAATTTAAAAAATTAAATCTATTTTTATCCATCACTTTGCAAAAAACAATATGAAATCAATTATTCCTTTCCTGGTTGGCTGGTTTATTTTACTATCAGCTTGCAACAAGCCCAAGGAAATAAAACCCAATATACTTTTCGTTATTTCAGACGATCAATCCTACCCTCACACCAGTATTTATGGCACTTCTTGGGTCAACACCCCCGGTTTGATCGCGTTGGAAAGGAAGGATTACTCTTTCACAACGCCTTCACCACCAATGCCAAATGTTCTCCTTCCAGAGCTTCAATTCTAACAGGCCGGGACAGTTGGCTGTTGGAAGAAGCAACCAACCATGTCCCCTACTTTCCTGAAAAGTTTACCACCTTTCCTGAAGTGCTGAAAGCGAAGGGATATGAAACGGGCTATACTGGAAAAGGTTGGGCTCCTGGGATAGCTTTAAAAGATGGAAAAAAGAGAGACTTGATTGGGAAAGCCTATCAAGATAAAAAATTAGTACCCCCCGCTAAAAAAATAAGTAATATTGATTATTTCGAAAACTTTAAACTGTTTCTTAATGAAAAACCTGAGGATCGCCCTTTTTTCTTTTGGGTGGGAGGTCACGAACCTCATCGGGCTTATGAATACCAGGTAGGAATTACAGCCGGTGGAAAAAAAATCAACCAAATTGACAAAGTGCCCAACCATTGGCCCAACTCTGATAATGTTCGAACCGATATGCTCGATTATGCGTTTGAAATAGAACATTTTGATGGGCATTTGGTCAATATCATTGATGAATTGGAAAAAAGAAATTTGTTGGAGAACACAATTATCATTGTAACCTCGGATAACGGGATGCCATTTCCAAGGGTAAAAGGTCAAGTTTATCCTTTTGATAACCGCCTTCCTTTGGCCATTCGGTGGGGGAAGGGAATTAAAAATCCTGGGCGTAGCATCGACGACTATTTTAGTTTTTCTGATTTTGCTCCGACATTAATAAATATAGTTAATATAGAAAGCCACGATATGGAAGCCTTTTCAGGAAAAAGCTGGAAGTCGGTATTTGAAGGTTCTCCAGACGAAAATCTGAGAGATTACATGATCATCGGCAAAGAACGCCACGATATAGGCAGAGAAAATGATCAGGGCTATCCAGTGAGAGGCATTATTGCTGGCAACTATTTCTTCAGCCTTAATTTTGAACCAGAGCGATGGCCAGCAGGAAACCCCGAAACAGGATATCTCAATACGGATGGGAGTCCTACCAAAACAGAAATTTTAAACTTGAACAGAACAGGTGAAAATGCTGAATATTGGAATTTGTCCTTTGGAAAGAGGCCTGCAGAGGAACTCTACGATATTGACAAAGATCCCGAATGCTTAAACAACTTGGCTCTGGACCAAAATTTTTCTCAAATCAAAACCAAACTCAAGGAGCAATTAATGAATGATTTAAAAAAACAAGGAGATCCAAGGGCCTTGGGGAATGGCAATGTTTTTGACCAATACCCCTACGCTGGTGAAAATGTAAAAAACTTTTACCATCGATACATGCAAGGCGAAAAGATTCCTACCCACTGGGTCAATCCCTCCGATTTTGAAAAAACTCCTCCAAAAAAATAAGTTGCTCTACTTTTGATCTAGTACAGGAATTCTGAACTTTTCTTGCACAGCGGTGGTGTGGGCCTGATCCATAAAGTTTTCCATTTTTTGGACAATCTCTAGGTACTCGGTCGCCAAATCATTCCGCTCCTTTGGGTCTTTTGAAAGATCAAATAACTGAAGATCGGATGCTCCTTTAAATAAATTCTTCTTGATCCCCTTCCAATTTCCCATTCGAATGGCTTGCTGACCTCCATAGGAGGGAAACTCCCAGTACAGGTAATCGTGTGTTTTTTGTGGCATTTCCAACAATGCGGAATAGTAACTCAGCCCATCTATGGGGTAAGGGGCTTCCACATTTAAAATATCGCATACCGTTGCAAAATAATCATAAAAAACACTGGGATGATTGGATTTTGTTCCTGCTTTAATCTTGTTGGGCCAAGTAGCAATCGTAGGGACTCTAATCCCTCCTTCATTGACATTTCCTTTTACTCTGTTTTTTTCATTGACAAAAATCCCGGTGCTGTTAAAAAAATGTATATCGGCTTGATCACTTAGGTGAGTGGGGCCATTATCACTTGAAAATAAAATGAAAGTATTTTCATATTGTTTCATCTCCTTGAGTTTGGCGACCAGCTCCCCCACCTGTTCGTCCAAATAAGAAATCATCGCAGCATAGGTGGCCCTTGGGGTAAGGTTCGGGAAATACCCTTTATTGCCCAAATAGGGCTCCTCTGGACCCAATTTTTTCCGATAATGATCTACCCATTTTTTAGGAGCCTGCAGTGGCAGGTGGGGTAAAGGACTTGCATAGTATAAAAAGAACTTTTGATCTCGGTTACGATCCAAAAACTTCAATGCCTCCTCATGCATTAATTTAGGAGCATAATCGTTTTGGTGATAAATCGCATAGCTTTCCTCATCGTTGGGATCCAATCCTTTGGCTAGTTTTCCTTTATTGACAATGGTATTATTGAGAAGATGTCTTTCTTCATTCCTCCACAAATGGGAAGGAAATAAATTGTGTGCCTGACGTTGACAATTATAACCATAGAAAAAATCAAAACCTTTTTTATTGGGAATGCTATTGGTATTGGGTGCCCCGAGTCCCCATTTTCCAACCATTCCAGTTTTATAACCAGCAGATTTGAAAATACTAGCAATGGTAACGATAGAGTCCGGCATGGGGCGTTGTCCCTCCAAGTTTGGATTGTCCAACATGGCCTTAAAATCCCAAACAGCCCCTCTCTCTCTCCATTCACTGTTCCCTCTCACAGGATTTTTTCCAGCATGTAATCCCGTCATTAATACTGCCCTAGCAGGAGCGCAAACCGGGGCACCACTGTAATAGTCCGTTAGAATCATTCCCTCCCTAGCCAAGGCGTCGATATGCGGAGTTTCAATCCATTTTTGTCCTTGAATACCAATTTCACCGTAACCCAAGTCATCGGCAAGAATGAATATAAAGTTAGGTGAAACCTCCTCTTGTTTGATCGTTTCGGAGCAAGAGATCAAAAGAGTAAGTGTTAAGATGAAGTACAAGTATTTGCTCATGATGTAATTTTTTTTTTAAAAAGGTCCTTTATGATTTATCTTTTGTGCTGATTTTTTTGTTCCAGGCATTTCACCTCTAATACCATGCTGTTCTGTTCGATTGGTTTTCCCTTGATTGATTTCTGATGGATCAATGGGTTCTCTAAAATACCAGTCTTGGGTAAGGTTTTCTGTAAGGGAATCGCCGGTCTCTTCGATCCATTTGCTCAATTGTTTTTTCAAATTGTTATAGGCTTCTGGAATATTATCACCCAACATCAAATTGTTAAATTGATATGGATCTTCACTCAAATCGTATAATTCTTCTCGGGGTCTTGGAGCGATAAAAATTTCAGCTTGCTTGTCTGAAATGGTTTTGTCCAAAAGTGCAGATTTCAACTCCCCATAAGAAGTACTATTGATGGCATCCAACGGCCCCCTTTGGGCATATTGGGGTCTTGAGTTGAGGATGTACATATAACGATCCTCCCTTACCATCCGCTCGTGTGCCTCATAATCGTGCCAGTTGTGTTCTGCAAAAACATAATTTCTAAATTTTAATTTCGGGTTTACCAGTAGTTTTTTAAAACTAACCCCTTGGAATTGTGCTACAGGAGAGATCCCTGCCAAATCTACCAATGTTGGAGCAATATCCACGGCACTTATCAAGCTCGTTGACCTTTGGGTTTTCTTTGATTCAATTCGCGGATAGTGAATGATAAAGGGTGTTTTTACACCCTGATCATTCAACCTTGTTTTACTATGAGGAAAAGGTCTTCCATTGTCAGCCATGATGATAATGAGTGTGTTTTCGTATACTCCTTTCTCTTTTAACTTTTGAACAACACTACCTATATAAAAATCAAAACGAGATATTTCATCATAGTAATTGGCTAGGTCTTCTCTTGTTTCTGGGCCATCAATCAAATATTCAGGGACTTGGATTTTCATGGGATCATGGGTTCCCTCCCATTGATTTTCTCCCCAAGAACGATGCGCATCATAGGAAGCCAGCCACATAAAGAAAGGTTGATCTTCAGGCAAGTTTTCCACTGCTTGATTCCAGTAGGCCTCTCCGCCAAGACCGTTCACCTCTATTTTGTCGTGTACTTCATCAAAACCTCTTTTTGCATATTCACCCATGTGAAATTTACCCGCCTGAAGGGTATAATACCCTGCCGATTTTAAAATCTGAGGTAGAGAAATCATATCATCGGGGGGGCTGGTGTGCAATTCTGCTGCCCCTGTATTGTGGGGATAACGTCCCGTAATGATTGAATTTCTACTGGGGCTGCAGGAACTGGTTGTCAAATAGGCATTATCGAATACCGTTCCTTCGCGAGCAAGCAGATCAATGTTTGGAGCATAGACATCTTTATTTCCATAACAACCCAGATCATCCCAACTGACATCATCTGCAATAAATATGATGATATTAGGCGGCAGTGATTCTCGATAGTCAACCACACGACCAAAGACTTGAAAACAGCAAAAAAGCAAAACCACCAAATAGGATTGCATTAAACTATGGGGATATATTTTATTGGGTGTATTCATTTAATTTTCTTTTGTTTTTTTAAAGTTTTGAGGAACTATCCTTCTCCCATTACGGTAAGTACCAATTTTCTTGATCCTGCGTTATTCCTGTGCTCACATAAATAAATCCCTTGCCATGTTCCCAACAACATTCGGCCATTACGGATTGGAACATTGATACTGTTTCCCAAGATACTACTTTTTATATGGGAGGTCATATCGTCCGGGCCTTCCAGTGTATGAAGAAAATAATCAGCAGACTCGGGAACCATGATGTTGAAATGGGTTTCAAAGTCTTCTCTTACTGTCGGGTCAGCATTTTCGTTGATTGTTAAACTTGCGGAGGTGTGTTTTATAAAAACATTTAAGAGTCCACTCATTTTTGGCAATACGCTGGAAACCTGATCCGTAATCAAATGAAAACCCCTTGAAAAGGGGTAAAGAACAATTTCTTTTTGAAAAATCATATTCCTATTTTTGTTAAAATTAATCAAATAATGATTTTTATGAAAAAGTCCTCATTTGTAATTCATTTAATCTCCTTGATCATGGTTTCACTTTTGACCTCCAGTTGCGAAGAATCAAACAAACCCCTTGTAATTGGCCATCGCGGTGCTAAAGGTCATGTTGCTGAAAACACCCTTCCCTCGATATCCAAAGCCCTAGAGATGGGGGTTGACGGTGTTGAGATCGATGTGTTTTTGTGCCGATCCGGAGAGTTGGTGGTTTTTCATGACAAAACATTAGAGAAATTATCAGATGGTGAGGGATTCATAGAAGATTTAACTTTGGATTCGATTCGAAAAATCAGTGTTTTGGGGGGCTACAAAATCCCTACCTTAAACGAAGTTTTGGACCTCATCCAAGGTAGTGTCTTTTTAAATATAGAACTCAAAGGCAGCGGAACGGCCAAGCCTACAGAAAAATTGATAAAGGAATATTTGAAAACAGGGAAATGGAATGCTCAGCAATTTATAATTTCAAGTTTTAACTGGGAGGAACTTGAGATTTTCTATCAGTTGAACCAAAACATTCCCATTGCCATACTCACCGGAGCTGATCCTCTTGATGCCATTCCCATCGCAAAGGGCCTCAATGCACAAGCCATTAATCCCAACTTCCGAGCCTTGACTCAAAAAAATGTAGAAAAAATGCAAAAGGAGGGTTTTAAAGTATTTC
>Ga0181600_10001739_pt1 | contig 16923 bp, 20 predicted proteins | sample 041ome_2_FD_132982 | JGI IMG/M metagenome (GOLD analysis project Ga0181600, IMG submission 132982) | Coastal salt marsh microbial communities from the Groves Creek Marsh, Skidaway Island, Georgia - 041406US metaG (megahit assembly) | ecosystem: Environmental > Aquatic > Marine > Intertidal zone... | reverse complement strand
ATCTTCCCAAACCGTTCGAGCCAAAAGAACTTTTGCTTAGAATAAAAAATATTTTAAAAAGAATTAAAAAAAATAACAATTTTAACCCAATACTTAAATTTGGAAATATAAAAGTAAATTTAGAAAAAATGTTAATATCTTCAAAGAAAGGAGAGATCAAAATTAATTCTGCTGAAAAATCTTTATTAGAAAAAATGGTTTTATCTGTTGGACAGATATTTCAAAGAGAAGAGATTTCAAAAATTGTAAATCTATCCAAAGAACGAGCGGTAGATGTAATGATAACAAGATTAAGACAAAAAATAGAACCAGATCCTAAAAATCCAAAATATCTTCAAACAGTAAGGGGTAATGGATATGTGCTTTGGACTGATTAGGTATGGTTAAAAAATTTTTACCTAGGACTATTTTTTTTCGCTATCTAATAATTATTATCGCTCCAATATTATTTTTACAGTTAATTCTCACTGTTGTTTTTTTTGATAGCCTATGGATAAAAACTAATAAGGGTCTTGTAAGATCACTGGCTGGAGAAATAAATACTTTAACAAAAGTATTTAGCGATCCAAAAACAAGCAAAGATTTTAATTTTGTAAAAAATTTATTTGAAAATAAACTAATTAATAAAGTTGAAGTCTTAAAAAACTACAAACTCCCAAAAAAGCAAAAACCTTTAATTTATAACCTATATGATCAATTAATTGATGAAGAGTTATCAAGAGAACTGAAGTATCCTTTTTGGTTTGATACAAAAAGTAGAACAGACGTTGTTGATATCAGGGTAAGTACCAACAAAACTATACTTAAATTTATTGTTGAAAAATCACGTATTAGAAATTCTTCAGCAAGAATATTCATACTTTGGATTACCATTCCCTCAATTATTCTACTAATTATTTCAATTCTTTTTCTAAGAAATCAAATTAAGCCATTCACTATTCTTGCAGAATCTGCGGAAAAATTTGGCAAAGGTCAATACGTACCAGAAATAAAACCCTCTGGTGCAATTGAGGTTAGAAAAGCAATAATAGAATTTGAAAAAATGAAAAGAAGAATCCTTAGGCATATTAGCCAAAGAACTGCCATGCTTTCTGGTATAAGCCATGACTTAAAAACTCCACTTACAAGACTTAAGCTTCAAATAGAAATCCTGAATAAAAATAACGTATTAGACAAAATTAAAAATGATGTTCTTGAAATGGAAAAAATGATTTCGGAGTATCTTGATTTTTCTAGCTCTCAAGAAAATGAAAGCACTATTCAATTTAATCTTTCAAATTTGATGAATGAAATATTATTAAAATATAGCAATAAAAAAATTTCATTAAGATGTAGCGAAAAAATATTAATTCAAGGAAGAAAACTTTTAATCAAAAGATGTCTTTATAATATTATTGATAATGCTCTTAAGTATGCAGGAAATGCACAAATTCAAGTAAAAAAGAATATTTCAACTATTGAAATAATAGTCGATGATGACGGACCTGGCATACCTGCAAATGAAAGAGAAAGAGTTTTAAGACCCTTTTATAGATTAGATAAAAGTAGAAAAATTTCAGATGGTAGTGTGGGACTTGGTCTCTCAATCGTTCAGGATATAGTTAATTCTCACGGTGGTACAATTAAATTAAATGACAACCCAAAAGGTCGGGGATTAAGAATAATTTTAACTTTTCCAGCTTAATGTTTGTACATGACTTTAATTCGGTATTAATAAGTATTGGTCCTATTTCAATACGATGGTATTCGCTAGCTTATATATTTGGAATTTTATTAGGATTATATTATGGCAAATACTTAATAAGATTGTTTCATCGTAAATTAAATTTATCTGAAGAAAATTTAGATGATTACTTAATTTGGGCTGTTGTTGGTATAATACTGGGCGGAAGGTTAGGTTATGTTCTCTTCTACAATTTCTTATTTTATATCGAGAATCCCTTACAAATATTAATAATTTGGAACGGCGGTATGTCTTTCCATGGGGGCTTAGCAGGCATAATCATTTCTGCATTAATTTTTTCTAAAAAAAATAATATCTCATTCTGGTCCTTAACTGATTTGCTGGCATGTATTTCACCAATTGGTTTATTCTTTGGAAGGATAGCAAATTTCATAAATGCAGAATTGGTAGGAAAAGTTTCTAGCCATCCATGGTCTGTTATATTTCCATTATATGATGACAAACCCAGACATCCTTCTCAATTATACGAAGCATTTTTAGAAGGATTGCTCTTATTTTATATAATGAATTTCTTAATAGAAAAAAAGACGTGCAAAAAAGGACAAATTTCGATTGCTTTTTTAATATTTTACTCATGTTTTAGAATGATTGGAGAAATTTTTAGAGAACCTGATCAGCATCTGGGTTATTTATTTTTTGGACTAAGTATGGGCACTATTCTAAGCATAATAACAATTTCTATAGGAATAGTTATTCTCATAATCACAAAAAGAAAATGATTAAGGAAAAAATTAAAAAAAATAAAGTTCTACCCTTAGACCAATTTATCGATTTTTGCTTATACAAATTTAAAGATAGCTACTATCAAAAAAAAAAATTTTTTGGACACAAGGGAGATTTTGTTACCTCCCCACATATATCTAGTATTTTTTCAGAAATATTAGCTATTTGGATTATGATTTTTTGCAAAAAAAAGGATCTGTGCAAAGAACTCAATATTTTAGAACTTGGCCCTGGCGATGGAACAATGGCTTATGATATTTTGTCAACTTTACATAAATTAAATTTATTTAAATACAAAATTAATTATTTTTTACTTGAAAAAAGCTTAAGTTTAAAAAAACAACAAAAAATAAAACTTGCAAAATATAATAATGTAAACTGGATAGAAAATTTAAATAAGTATAATAAAAAAAATACAGTAATTATTAGTAACGAATTTTTTGATGCCTTACCAATAAAACAATTTTTAAAAAAAAATAATAAATGGTTTGAAAAATACGTTGGTTATAATAAAAACTCAAATAAGTTGGAATTTATAAATATAAAAGCAAGTTCAAAATTAATTAAAAAGGTTAAAAATATTTACAATTTAAAAATAAATAATTTTATAGAATTTTGTCCTAAATTTGAAAGTTTAATAAACAAAATCTCAAAAATACTTAAGTTAAAAAATTCAATTTTCCTAGCTATAGATTATGGTGAGAACTCAGAACTTTGTAATGATACGCTTCAAGCAATTTATAAAAATAAAAGAAATAATATTTTAAAAAATCTTGGAAATAGTGATATTACTTATAATGTTAATTTTTATCACCTAATAAAATTATTTAAAAAGAATAAATTATATTTTCATAATTTTATGACTCAATCTAAATTTTTGCAGCAGTATGGTATTATGGAAAGATTAAGCACTGCCCCTCCAGCTAATAAAAAACTTAATTTTGAGAACTTAAAAAAATCTATTTTTAGACTTATACATCCAGATCAAATGGGAAATTTATTTAAAGTTTTAATTATTTCTAAAAATAAAATATAAATTGCACAGTGATATTTCAATCAAAAAAATTTAAAAGTAATAAAAAATCTTATCATGCTTTTTTTTCTAGAAAAGGTGGGAAATCAAAAGGAATATACAAATCGCTAAATTGTGGTCCTGGCTCTAATGATGATCCTAAAAATGTAAAGAATAACCTCGAAATAATTAAAAAAAAGATAAACACTAAATTTTTAGTTCTAGTTCATCAACAACACAGTAACAAAGTAATTGAGGTAAAACAAAAAGACTTAAAAATAAAAAAAGTTAAAATTAAAATTGCTGATGGAATTTTTACAAAATTAGATAATATCGCAATTGGCATTCTAACTGCTGATTGCGCTCCAGTTTTATTAATGGACAAAAGTAATAAATATATTTGCTGCATACATGCAGGCTGGAAAGGGGCCTTTAAAAATATTCTCAAAAATGCAATTGTAAAATTTAAGAAATACAAAATTAAAAGCAAAGATATCAAAGTTTGCATTGGACCGTGTATTGGAAAAAAAAGTTATGAGGTTAAAGAAGATTTTTATAAAAAATTTATGCACAAAAATAACAAATATACTAAGCACTTTCTTTTCAAGAATAATAAAATCTTTTTTAACCTTAGAAATTTTATCATAGATAAACTTATCGAATCAAAAATAAATAAAAATAATATTTCAAACATAAATTTAGATACTTTTTCTAACCCTCAATTATTTTATAGTTATAGAAGATCGGGGCTTAACTTTGAAAAGGATTATGGTAGAAATCTTTCTTTAATAATAAAATATAATTGAAGAGATATCTTAATAGGTATATAAAAAATTGAATGAAAATTGTATCTGGAACTAATAATCCAAAACTTAGTAAAGAAATTTCTAAACACCTAAGAACCAAACTTGTTAATAGCAAAATTAGAAGATTTGCTGACTCTGAAGTTTATATTGAAATTAATGAAAATATGAGAGGATCAGAAGTTTTTATAATTCAAGGAACATCTTATCCAGCAAATGACAATATAATGGAATTATTAGTTTGTATTGATGCTTTAAGAAGAGCGTCTGCAAAAAATATTACTGCAGTTCTTCCATACTTTGGTTATGCAAGGCAGGATAGAAAAGTAACGCCAAGATCACCTATTAGCGCAAAGCTTGTTGCAAATCTAATTACCAACGCAGGAGCAAATCGAGTACTAACTCTAGATCTTCATGCAAATCAGATACAAGGTTTTTTTGATATACCAGTTGATAATCTTTTTGCTGCACCAATTTTTGTCAAAGATATTAAAAAAAATATCAAATCTAAAAATCTTGTATGCGTCGCACCAGACGTGGGTGGCGTTGAAAGAGCAAGGGCAATCGGAAAAAGGTTAAATGCTGATTTAGCAATTATAGACAAAAGAAGATCTGGTCCCGGAAAGTCTGAAGTCATGAATGTAATTGGCCACGTAAAAGGAAAGTCCTGTGTAATAATTGATGATCTTGTAGATAGTGGAGGCACAATATGTAACGCAGCCGATGCTCTTATCAAGAAAGGTGCGAAAGATGTCTATGCCTATGTAGTTCACGCAGTATTAAGCGGAAATGCAGTAGACAAAATACAAAAATCAAAAATTAAGCAATTCGTAGTCACCAATTCCATTGATAATGAAGCTAAAACTAAAGGAAGTAAGATTAAAACTATTAGTATTGCCCCTTTATTAGGAGAGGCTATTAACAGAATATCAGAATCCAAGTCTGTCTCTAAGTTATTTAAATAACAATTTTTTTAAAACAAATGTTGAGTTTATACCCTGCTTAATATACAAACTCTTTTCCTATGGAAAAAAATATCGACACTTTAGAAGTAAATATTAGAAACACAAAATCTAAATCAGAAATCAAAAAACTACGATCTGAAGGATTTGTTCCAGGTGTCCTTTATGGTGATATTAAAGATAATATTAAATTATCAATAAAAAGAATTCTTTAGATAAATATCTAAAATCTGGAAACTTTATGAGCAAAGTTATTGAAATTAAAGTTGAAGGAAAAGATTACAAAGTTCTACCAAGATCTATAGAATTTAATAAGTTAACTAACCAGCCTATTCATATTGATTTCCAAACTTTATCAGCTGGAACTAAAGTTGTCGTTTGGATACCGGTAAAATTTATAAATGATAACATTTGCCCAGGACTAAAATTGGGAGGAGTTTTGAATATCGTAAGAAGGAAAGTTGAATTAAGCTGTCCAGCAGATCAAATACCTTCTGAGCTAATTGTTGATCTTGCAGAGAAACAAATTAATGAAAGTATTCACATTTCAGCTGTAAAATTACCTGACAACGTAAAACCAACCATTACTGATAGAGATTTTACAATTGCTACAGTTGCTGCTCCAACAGTTGTTAAAGAGCCAGAGCCAGCCGCTGCTGCTGAAGGTGCTGCTGAAGGTGCTGAAGGAGCTGAGCCAGCTGCTGCGGGAGATGCTAGTGCAAAAACTCCTGATGATAAAACTAAAGCCCCTGCTGATAACAAAAAGAAATAATAAATGTTCTTATTTGTTGGCTTAGGAAATCCTGATCCAAAGCATAAAAACAATCGACACAATATAGGTTTCATGATGATTGATAACCTTAATAAACGATTTAATTTATCTAAACAGAAACCTAAGTTTAAAGGTTTACTTACAAATGGAGAAATCAATAAGCAAAAATTAATTTTAGTGAAACCATTAACTTTTATGAATAATTCTGGAACATGTATTCGAGAAATACAAGATTACTATAAAATAATAGCAAAAAATGTTTTCGTGTTTCATGATGACCTTGATTTAGAACTTGGAAAAATAAGATGTAAAATTGGAGGTTCAAGTGGTGGACATAATGGAATTAAATCTATTGAAGATGCAATAGGTTCAAATTTTTACAGAATTAGAATTGGAATAGGACATCCAGGACAAAAAGAGTTGGTTGACAGTCATGTCCTTAACGATTTTTCAATTGAAGAAACTGAAATAATTACAAAATCAATTAAAAATATTTTGGATAATGTTCATTTATTAATTGAAAGAGATTTAGATAATTTTTCAAGTAAAAGTAATTCTTAATGAGCTTTAAGGTAGGAATAGTCGGGTTGCCTAATGTTGGCAAATCGACAATGTTTAATGCTTTAACTAAGTCTAAAAATGCTGAAGCTGCTAATTTTCCTTTTTGTACAATAGAGCCAAATATCGGAGTTGTGGCAGTTCCTGACGAGAGAATTAATAAAATAAGTCAAATTGCGAAATCAAAGAAAATTATACCAACATTAATAACATTTGTTGATATTGCTGGCCTGGTAGCTGGAGCATCTAAAGGTGAAGGCTTAGGAAATAAATTTCTTTCACACATTAGAGAAGTGGATGCAATTGTTCACCTTCTTAGATGTTTTGAGTCTGAGGAGATACAAAATGTGAATAAAACTGTTGATCCTATTAGGGATTTTGAAATTATTGAAACAGAATTAATGCTAGCTGACCTGGAGTCTTTGGAAAAAAGAATAGGAAAGAAAAATAAAAATATTCAAGAAAATGAAGAGCAAATAAAGTTAATTGAAAAATGCTACGAGCTCTTACAAAAAGGACAAAATCCATACCCTTTAAGAAATGAGTTTGACCCAAAAATAATTAACAGTGCATCGATCTTATCATTAAAACCAAAGATTTTAGTATGCAATACTGGAGAGGAAAGCATCTCTTCAGGAAATAAGTACACAGAAATGGTTAAAGAAAAATTTAAAAATGAAGAAGTTGTAAATATTTCAGCTGAAATTGAGCAGCAAATAACAGAACTAAGCGAGGTTGAGGCTGCAGATTTCATGAAAGAACTAAATATTGTAGAAACTGGTCTCGATAGAGTAATAAAATCTAGTTATAAAGCATTAAGTCTAAGCACTTATTTTACCGCTGGTCCTGAAGAAACTAGAGCTTGGACAATACCAAATTTATGCAAAGCACCCGATGCAGCTGAAGTTATTCATACAGATTTTAAAAAAGGATTTATCAAAGCTGAAACAATTAGCTATGAAGATTTCATTAATTACAACGGCGAAACAGGTGCAAGAGATAAAGGTAAACTGAGAATTGAGGGAAAAGACTATCTGGTAAAAGATGGTGATATTTTACACTTTAGGTTCAACACGTAACCAAATTTTCTTTTTTACAAGGTAAACTAAAATAGTTAAGATCAATAAATATACAACTGACTTAAATCCTAATTTTTTTCTAGCTTCTAAATGAGGCTCGGCAGCCCATGTTAAAAAATTTACCACATCTTTTGCAATTTGCTCTTGTGTAGCTTTAGTTCCATCAGAATAAGTAACCGATCCTTCGCTAATTGGTTTTGCCATTCTAATTTTATTTCCTGGCATGTATTTGTTGTAGTAAACACCGTCTTCTAATTTTATATTATCTGGAACTTTATCTTCATAACCCATTAAGATAGAATAAAGATAATCTGATCCACCAGGCCTTGCTTTTGCAATAACAGACATATCTGGTGGATAGGCCCCTCCATTAGCAGCTCTAGAAGCATTTTCATTTGGATATGGGCTTTTAAATTTATCTGAAGGTTTAGCTTTTCTGGTAAACATCTCCCCTTCTCCATTTGGTCCATCGGTCACTTCGTATTGAGAAGCTAGTGCTTTTACTTCAGCTTCAGAAAATTCTGGACCGCCTGGTTCTGAAAGATTTCTAAAACTTACTTGCTTCATTGAATGGCAAGAAGCACAAACTTCTTTGTAGACTTGATAGCCCCTTTGTAACGAAGTTCGATCAAACTTTCCAAAAAAACCATCAAAAGACCAATTTTGTTTTAACAGCTCTATATTAGTTTCCTTGGCAATAGAAATGTTTGTAAAAAAAAATATCAAACAAGCTACGACAAAATATCTAAGTCTAAAAAAAGAATCTTTTATATTCATTTATTAAATAATCTAATTGTTTTAATTTTTCCCTGTTTTTTCCAATCCTCAAACTCATGTATGCTTGCAGGCATCGGTAAAGGTTTTTCAATTATAGATACAAGTGGTGCCAAAATGAAAAAGAAAGCAAACCAAAAGGCTGTTCCAATTCTTCCTATTACTAAATAAATTCCTTCTGCTGGTGCACCACCGATGTACATCAGGACGAAGAAATCTAAAACAAATAAAAAAACACATTGCTTCCATATCGGCCTAAAGACACTTGATCTAACTTTGCTAAAATCTAGCCACGGCAGAAGCCCCAAAACAGCTATACTGCTCACCATTGCTACAACTCCCATTAATTTGTCAGGAATACTTCTTAAGATTGCATAAAAAGGTAAAAAATACCATTCAGGAACAATATGGGCAGGCGTAACTAAAGGATTGGCTGGAATATAATTATCTGGATGACCTAAATAATTTGGCGCATACATCATTACCGCAACAAATATTAATAAGAAAACCAGCATTGCTAACAAGTCTTTACTGGTTGTAAATGGAGAAAAGGATACAGTATCTCTAGTATCTTTTGGCTCAATACCTGAAGGATTATTAGATCCAACAATATGAAGTGCAATAACGTGAAAAACAACTACACCAACAATTAAAAAAGCAATTAACCAATGTAAAACATAAAAACGATTTAAAGCCGCATCTCCCACTGCATAGTCGCCCCATAACCAAGTAACAATAAAATCACCAACAACTGGAACTGCTGAAAATAAATTGGTTATAACTGTTGCGCCCCAATAACTCATTTGACCCCACGGAAGCGTATAACCTAAAAATGCCGTTGCCATCATTAGAAAGAAAATAATTATTCCCAACAACCACATGAGTTCTCTCGGTTCTTTATAAGAACCGTAGTAAAGGCCTCTAAAAATATGCAAATAAACTGCTATAAAAAAGAATGAAGCTAAATTCATATGTGCATATCGAATTAACCATCCAAAATTTACATCTCTCATTATTTTTTCTACTGAATCAAAGGCTTGGTTAGCATCAGGTTTGTAATGCATTCCCAAACTAATTCCTGTAACGATTAAAAGCAGAAGACAAATAGTAAGTATTCCACCGAAGCTCCAGAAGTAACTCAAAGATTTTGGTACTTGAAAATCTAAATACTCGTGCCTAAACATTCTTATTATAGGAAGACGATTATCTATCCATCCGGTCACACCTGTAAAAGGAGATCCTCCCACTTTATTTGTATGCACTGGTTCAAAATGTTCTTTAGATGTTTTCGATGTTTGATCGTTCATTTCAATTTATCTATCCTATTTTAATTTTATCATTACTAACAAATTCATATTGCGGTATCTCTAAATTCGTAGGAGCTGGTCCTTTTCTAATTCTTCCAGAAGTGTCGTAATGAGAACCATGACAAGGACAGAACCATCCATTATAATCCCCTTTTCCTGCTATAGGAACACAGCCTAAGTGAGTACAAACTCCAAGAACAACTAACCATTCATCCTTACCTTTTTTAACTCTTAGTTTATCATCCTGAGGGTCCTTTAAATCGTTAAGATTCGCTTGTTGTGCTTTTTGAATTTCTTCCTTAGTTCTTCTTTTTATAAAAACTGGCTTTCCTCTCCACAAAACTGTTATTTCTTGTCCTTCCTTTACTTTGGAAAGATCAACTTCAATTGATGCAAGAGCTTTAACGGATGAGTCAGGATTCATTTGACTTATCACTGGTAAAACCCCAGCCCCTACTCCTACTGCACCAACAGTTGCCGTAACAGTTGTTAAGAAATCTCTTCTAGTGGTTTTATCTTTATTTTTTATTTCACTCATTTTTTAATTATAGACTTTCCTGTATATATGAAAAAATATCAATATAGTTGATAGCCACGATGACGCATAATAATATAAAAAATGATTAATATTGCTCTTTACCAACCAGATATAGCACAAAATACTGCTGCAATCATAAGAATTTGCTCATGTCTGGGGGTTAATTTAGAAATTATCAAACCTTGCGGCTATTTTTTTGACAAAAAAAAACTCGATCGAATCTATTTGGATTATCTAGAAAATTGTAATTTAAAATTTTACGAATCGTATGAAAACTTTATAGAAAATAAAAAAGAAATGCGATTAATTTTACTTACAACCAAATCTACAAAAAACTATAGTAAGTTTTCTTTTTCTAAAAATGATACATTGATTTTTGGAAAAGAAAGTGCAGGTGTACCAGCAATAATTCATGAAAGTATAATAAATAGATTAACTATACCAATGCAAAATAGTGCAAGGTCTTTGAACATTGCATCATCAGTTGCTATTGTAGCATCTGAAGCATTAAGACAAATAAATTTATAAAAAATGAAATCTATTAATATAAAAAAAAAATTAGCATCCCATTGGTTTAGGAGTCTCAGAGATCAAATATGTAAAGAATTTGAAAATTTAGAAAAAGAAATGTCAAAAAAAACAATAAAATTTTCTAAAACCAAATGGAAAAAATCCAAATCAAAACCTGAAGGTGGAGGAGAGATATGTATTTTAAGAAATGGAAAAATTTTTGAAAAAGTTGGAGTTAATATTTCTGAAGTAAAAGGATCGTTTGATAAAAATTTCAAAAAAAAAATACCAGGGACAGATAAAAGTTCAAAATTTTGGGCCTCAGGCATATCTTTAGTAGCCCATTTTCAAAATCCAAAAATTCCATCGCTGCACTTTAATACAAGATTTATATCAACGTCTAAACATTGGTTTGGGGGTGGTATGGATGTAACTCCCTGTATCCCTGATAAAAAACAAAAAGAATATTTTCATAACGAGCTCAAACAAACATGCAATTTGCATAATAAAAATTATTACAAAACTCACAAATTAAATTGCGATAAATATTTTTTTTTACCCCATAGAAATGAAGCAAGAGGTGATGGAGGAATATTTTATGATTATCTGAATACCAACGATTGGGAAAAAGACTTTTTATATACCAAAGATGTTGGGCTAGTTTTTTTAAAAATTGCAAAAAATATTATTCAAAAAAAAATGTTTCATAAATGGACTAAAAAAGAAAAAATGAAACAATTGCAAAAAAGAGCACGATATGTTGAATTTAACCTTTTATTTGATCGAGGCACAAAATTTGGGCTGGCCACTGGTGGAAATATCGATGCAATATTTATGTCTTTACCCCCTCTTGCATCATGGTAATAATAAATTAGATGGAAAAAGAGCCGATTACAATTCAAGGATTAGAAAAAGTAAAATTAGAACTTGATCAAAGAAAAAACATCACTAGAGCTAAAATTGTTGCAGCCATTTCTGAGGCCAGATCCCATGGAGATTTAAAAGAAAACGCAGAATATCATGCGGCAAAAGAAGAGCAGGGATTAAATGAAAAAAGAATTCAAGAATTAGAAACTTCAATTGCAATGGCTGAGGTCATTGATATTACAAAAATCACTTCTAGCACAAAAGTAATTTTTGCTAGTACGATTGTAGTAAAAGATCTGGATACAGATAAACAAAACACCTACAAAATAGTAGGTAAAGACGAAGCAGATGTCAAAAACGGACTTATCTACTACAAATCTCCTTTAGGAAAAGGTTTTATTGGTAAAGACAAAAATGACTTTGTGACTATCGAAACACCATCTGGAGAAAAAAACTTTGAAATTATCGATGTAAAATATATTTGATTTTCTAAATAACAAATTTCTAGTTTACATTAGTATTTAATAGCTTGTCAAAACCAGGGTAGATATATTCAAACAAATCAACCACATCTTTATCTTGTAAAATTTTTTTTGGGTCATTAATTAATAAAATTTTTTTTAATTCTTTTTCTAACCTTGTACTAGAAATACTTTTAATATTTTTTTTATACTTATAAATTGTATTTAAGAGATTTGCATCATGTGGGTATTTGGAATATTTATAAAAAAAACGAAAATATCTTAAAGCACGAACAAAATCTTCTTGAATACTTATCTCTGGACTCTTGATGAACTTAATTCTTCCCTCTACTAAGTCTTTTTTCCCATTATAAGGATCCCAAAAATTTATTATATTTTCTTCCTTATGAATCCAATTGCAGTAAATTGAATTAATCGTAAAATCTCGACGTTCAGCATCAATATTCCAGTCTTTGGTAAATATAATTTTAGCATATCTTCCATCAGGAAATAAATCTTTCCTTAGAGTCGTAACTTCAAATTTCAAATTATTGATAATTACGGTTACTATCCCAAATTTAATTGCATTTGTTGTAAATTCAATTTTTTCTGTTTCAAGCCTCTTAATAACTTCTCTAGGTTCAAGAATTGTAGCGAGGTCTATGTCGCTAATTTTATGATTTAGAATAATATCTCTTACGCATCCTCCTACAAATCTGGTCAGATCAGGTTTTGGATTTAGTAATTTATAAATTATTTTTGCTTCAGGAATTGTTGTAAGTTTATTAGCCATATTAAATAATTGGCTGGGGCTCCAGGGATCGAACCTGGGATGACGGGATCAAAACCCGTTGCCTTACCGCTTGGCTAAGCCCCAATTTATGTAGTTATGTAATAGTTTTAGTAACTGCTGTCCAATAACTTCTGAATTTAGTTTTAACTAATTTTTCACATTTTAAAAGGTTTTTCTTACTTTTAAAAACAAGATAACAGCAAGAACCACTGCCGCTCATTCGAATAAAATCACAAATTTTTTGTTTCTCTATAAATTTTATTAATTGGTTTATAGATGGATTTGATTTTGTGGCAGCATTAAAAAGGTCGTTGCCAAAATTGAACAAATTTAAAATATTTTTTTTAATTAGTTTTCTAGCAATTATATTAGTACCTTGTTTGCTAAACACTTTGTTCATTTTATAAATACGTGCAGTCAAATTTGGTTTGTTAGGATAAATCAAAAGTAGATTAAGTTTAATTTTTTGCGTTACAGACTGCACCTTATCTCCAATGCCATCAATAAATTTTGGGTTTTTATCACTAAATATTTTCGAATCTGCACCAATATAATTATATATTTTAGATAAATTTTGATTGGAAACTTTTAATTTAAACTTCGTTTTTAGAAATTGAAAAATAGTTACAGCATTAGAAGATCCCCCACCTAATCCAGCTCCTGTTGGTATGCGTTTATAAATAGTTATATTAAATTTTTTCTCTTCTAAGATTGGATACATTTTTTGTAAAAAAAATATTAATTTAGTTATAGAATTATTCAAATTATCAATAGACTTTGCAAATTTGCCCTTAAATTTTATATTTGTTGCAGTTTTATTAGTTTCTGTAATTTGGAGATGATCCCTAAGATCAATCAATGCTACAAAACTCTCAATTTTATGCAATCCGCTGGGTAGTTTTTTTATTACTTTTAAATAAAAATTTATTTTTGCAGGAGAATATAAATTATAAGTTTTATTCAATACCATGTAACAATTTTTGTTTAATTTTGTTAAGTCGTTCTGTATCAATATTTGATAATTTTGTTGCATTTTTCCAAACATAGCGTGCTTGAATTTTTTTATTATTTTTCCACAAGACATCACCGTAGTGATCATAAACTTCTGATTCTTGCGGGGCTTTTTCATAAGCTAATTGCAGTAATTTTTCAGCCTCGCTAAAATCATTGAGTAAATAATAAGCCCAACCTAAAGAATCGATTATATAACCTTGTTCCCATTTGCTAAGTTGAACAGCTTTTTCAAGCATTTGTTTTGACTCTTGTAGGTTAACACCTCTTTCTAACCAGCTGTATGCTAAATAATTTATTACTGTATATTGAGATGGAGAAAGTTTTAAAGATAATTGAAAATTCTTATCTGCATTTTCATATTGACCTAATCTTTCATAGCAAATACCCATGTAATAGTAAATTTTCCAATCTAGTTCGTTACTCGATGCAATCCCTTCTGCATTGAGATAGTACTCAAGAGCAAGTTTAAAATTTTTATTACCTCTGTAGTAATTTCCCATATCCATTAATTTTGAGAATCTAAAATATTTATCTTGGACGATCATATTTTCTAAATTTTTTATAGCGTCATTTTCTAATTTTGGAGATCGTAATTTGTTAAAATTGATGTACCACTTAAACTCTGAACCTAAATCAGCTATTAATTTTGTATTTGTATTTTCAAAAGAGATTTCTTTACTTAAAATAATATTTTCAAAATTTAATAATTTATTTGTTACAAAATTTGGATTTAAATATTCTGATAAAGATGCAATCAACTGGGATAAGTCTATTTGACCCTGTTGCTGAAATAAATTGGCAAACAAATATAATAATTCTGAGATCGTATGATTAATATTTTGTGAGTCAAATTTTTTTGTGAAAAAAGCATAATTTTTATTTTTAAGTGCCACATAACCTTGTCTCAATAATAAATCATCTGGACTATAAAATAACTGTTTTTGTAAAATCATTTCTGCTTCAGAATATTGTTTTTTTTTAACTAAATGTATTGAATGAAAAAAATGATAACGGCCTAAAGTAGGCTGATTTAAAATTAATTGACTAGTTTTATCGTATTCTTTTTTATTTGAAGTAAAATCATATATTAAAAAACTTTGAATAAGTTTTATATTGCTAAACGAAGAATTGAACTGCCGAATCTTATATTCTTGATTATCAGTATCTTGGGATAATATATCAATCCACAAATTAATATAATTATTTAGCTCATTTAAAAGTAAATTTTGTTTATTAGATTTCTCGAAAATTTTTTTTGCCTTAAAATAATTTCTATTTTTAATATAATGAACACCCTGAATTAATTTAAATAAAGATTGAGCCTGCTCATCAGTTTTACTTATTAGATTATTTGCTTCACTAATTTTTCCCTCCATTGCTAAAGAATAAATATATTGAAAATCATAACTACTATGACTATTTGCTAGATTTCTCGTTTTAGAGAAAAAAAGATTAGCGTCACGATAATTGTTATAATTTAATGATAGAGAGCCCTTGAGGTAGTTTGATATATAATCAGATGATTCTAAAGAGTTTTTTGTTTGAAAAAAAGCTGCTTGGGCAGGTACGATAATGGTAACAATGAGAAACAAAGAAAAAAATAAATAATTGTTTAATTTACAAATCATGACTTCTAAAAACTTAAAAAAATACATTAATGACAATGTAAAAGAATATTATCACTCTAGTGGCCTATATAATAGTTTAATTTATAAAAAAGTATCTCAGTCAAACAATCTATCAAAAGAACAGTCTTTAGAAAAAAACTTTTCTAAAATTAGGATTACTTTGGAAAAATTTATAGATAATAAGAATGACTTAATTCCGTCTAATTTTAAAACTAATTCTAAAATTATGGTTATAGGAGACATGCCCAGTCTTAATGATCATAACAATAAAAATATATTCTCTGATCACTCTGGGGAATTATTAAAAAAAATGTTAAAAGCAATTTCAATTAACATTGAAGATGTTTATTTGACAAATATACTTCCTTTTTTCAGCAAAGAGCAGAAAAATATTTATAATAATTTCAAGGCATTCTTAAAAAAATCTATTAAAGAACATATTTCCATTATTGATCCTCAAATAATTCTATTATTAGGTTCAGTTCCTATGGAAATATTATTTGATGATGAATTTTCTATTTATAAAAATCGTGGTCAATGGATAAATTTCAAAAGTAATAATAAAAATATTTTTACTCTTTGCACTTTTCACCCTAATTTTTTAATACAACAACCAAACCAAAAAAAAAATGCTTGGCTCGATTTACAATTATTTCAAGAAAAATTAAAAGATTTAATTTAATGCTCACATTGTCTGAAGAAAAAAAATTGGGTTCAATAATAATTGGGGTAGATGAAGTTGGTAGAGGACCTCTGGCCGGTCCTGTTACGGCAGCTGCTGTAATGTTCAATGATAAAAGCAAAATAAATAAAATAGATGACTCAAAAAAATTATCCCTTAGTCAACGAGAAGAATTATTTAATCAAATTATAGGCAGCTCAAAATTTGCAATTGGATTTGCAACTGTGGATGAAATTGATAAATTAAATATTTTACAAGCGTCTTTACTGGCAATGAAAAGATCTGTGGAAAGCCTAAAAGAAAAAAATGCGACTATTTTAATTGATGGCAAATATAGCTTTGATAGTACCAAAAAAAATATCAAAACATTTATAAAAGGCGATCAATTGTACCCATCGATTGCAGCAGCTTCCATAGTTGCCAAAGTTATAAGAGACAGATACATGACCATACTATCAAAAAAATATCAAAACTATGGATGGGAACAAAATGCTGGGTACGGAACTAGCAAACACATTCAGGCTTTAAGAATGCACGGCATAACTCCGTTTCATAGAAAAAGTTTTGCACCAGTACACAACATGTTGTTAGCAAAATAAAAGTACCACTAAAGATCGATATTGCTCGTTTGACTTTCATTAACCTTTAAAGTTAATTCTACTTCAAGTTGAATATGAAAAACAATAAGCATTCTTT
>Ga0181600_10001722_pt1 | contig 17007 bp, 16 predicted proteins | sample 041ome_2_FD_132982 | JGI IMG/M metagenome (GOLD analysis project Ga0181600, IMG submission 132982) | Coastal salt marsh microbial communities from the Groves Creek Marsh, Skidaway Island, Georgia - 041406US metaG (megahit assembly) | ecosystem: Environmental > Aquatic > Marine > Intertidal zone... | reverse complement strand
CTTGTGGCGCACCGGTTCTGCCACGGGGGCGGGGGCGGCGCTGGCGCCTGCGTTTGCGGCCTGCGTGCGATCCAGCGCTTGGCCGGCCATGGATTGGATATCGACAGTGCTGCTGGCCGGGGCGCTGCTTTCGGCCACCCGTGTGGGCAGCGCGATCACCTCGCCACCGCGCAGCTTGTCACCCAGCTCTAGCCCGTTAAAGCGGGCCAGCGCCTGTGGGTCGGCCCCCACGCGGGTGGCCACCTCGACAATCGTATCGCCACGCTGGGCGATGGCCACTTGGTAGCCCGGGTAAGAGATGACGCCGCGGTTATCGGGGCGGGGGCGATCTGCTGTGATGTTTTGCACGGCGCTGGCAGTGGACGGGGCATTGCCGAAATTGCCGCGCATGTCAAAATCCAGCGGGGTTTGGCAGGCGGCCAGCAGCCCAAGGGCTGCGCAGGCCAGAACACTACGGCGCATGGGATGCGCGGTGGGATAGCTCACTTGGGCACTCATCTCTCGATATCCTCTGTGTCGTGCCCGGTGTAGCCCCGGGCTTTGTGACGTTAAATAGCACCGAGCCCGCCGCAGCTGGCCCTAAAAATGGTTCAATCTTCGCGCCCCAGACCCTCGACCAAGGGCACAAAACGCACCGGGCGCAGTTCGTCATAGTCAAAGCCATTTTCGTGGCGCACCACGCGGATCAAGCTTTGCACCGTGTCCGACTGGCCCACCGGCACCACCATGATACCCCCGATTTTCAGCTGCGCCAAGAGCGGGCCGGGCGGGTCTTCGGCGGCTGCGGTCACGAGAATGCGATCAAAAGGCGCCTGATCGGGCAAACCAAACGAGCCATCGCCCAAAAGTGCGGTGATATTTGTCAGCTCCATCTCGTCAAAAAGCGCGCGCGCCTCGTGCACAAGGCGGCGATAGCGATCGACCGTGTAAACGCGCCGCGCCAACTGGCTAAGCACCGCCGCCTGATAGCCGCTGCCCGTGCCCACCTCGAGCACCTTGTCACGTGGGTGCACCTGCAGGGCCTGCGTCATCAACCCTACAACCGAGGGCTGGCTGATGGTTTGCCCACAGGCAATGGGCAGGGGCATATCCTCGTAGGCGCGTTCGGCAAAAAGCCCCCGCACAAAAGGCCCGCGATCGATTTTTTCCATCGCCGCCAAAACACGGTTGTCTGTCACCCCTTTCGAGCGCAGCGCGAATAGAAACTGCATCTTGCGCTCTGCTGGATCTTGGGGCGCGCTGGTCATAGGTGGGGGGCAAGCGCGGCCAGCGCGCGATGATCGGTTAAATCAGCGGTCATCGGGGTGACCGATATCCAGCCATCCAGATTGACCGCAACATCGCTGCCGGGCAGGGTGGGGCGGTGCTGATCGCCGCCACGGATCCACATGAAGCGCCGCCCCGAGGGGGACAAATGCGCCTCGGCGGTAAAGGGGGCGTTGCGGCGGAACCCCTGCGGTGCGGCCACCGCCCCCTTGACATCGGCGGCGGGCACGGGCGGGAAATTGATGTTGTAAAACAGCCTATAATCCTGCCCGGCATCGGGCTGGGCCTGCATGATTTGGCGCAAAAGCGCCGGGCCATGCTGGGCGGCCGCCTCGAAGGGGTTTTCAAGATGGCTGGTTTTGGGGCCCAGATATTGCGACAGCGCCATGGCGGGAATGCCCTGCAAAGCGGCCTCGATCGCGGCGCCCAAGGTGCCGGAATAAAGCGCGTTTTGGCCAGAATTATTGCCCCGGTTCACGCCGGACAGCACCAGATCGGGGGGCGCGCTTTTCATCACGTCATGCACCCCCACCAAGACGCAATCGGCAGGGCTGCCTTCGGCCGCGAAGCGCCGTTCGCCCATCTGCGCGCACAGCATGGGATGGGTGTAGCTGATGCAATGGCCAACGCCGGATTGCTCAAAGGCGGGGGCGACAACCCATACCTCGCCCTCGGGGCCTGCCAGATCGGCGGCGATGGCTTCCAGCACCTTTAGCCCCGGTGCGTTTATGCCATCGTCGTTGGTTACCAATATGCGCATGACCGCCCCCTGTTTTCGCTTTGACAAATGTCTAGTGGAGACGCGCGCCACTGGCAACACGGGGCTTGGCAAAGAGGGCAAAAGCCGGGGCGCCCGCCACGCGCGGGCCGGCGCCCCGGGGCAGGCGCTGCACCATGAGTATTTTTGGCAAGATGAAGCCCTGAGGCCAAGTGAGGCCGAGTGGGGCCGAGTGGGGCCTAGGCGAGGGCCGCCAAAAGCCGCGCGGCTTCGGTATCGGGGGGGGACAGGGGGCTGCGGTCTTCGCCGGGGAAAAACCGGGCGCGGGTGGCGGTGGGCATGGGGGCTGGCGCCAGGATATGCACTGTGGGGCCGGTTTTGACGGTTTCAGCCGCCCAAGCGCGCGCCAGCGTGATTTGCGCGGCTTTGGTTGCGCTATAGGCGCCGGTGAATTTACCCACCACATGGGTGTCGTCGAAAAACACCGCGCGGCCTGTCTGGCCCAGCAGCGGCTGGATGAAGGGGATCAACACGCCCGTGGCGCTGATGTTGATGGCAACCGATTTGTCCCAATCGCGCCCATCGATCGAGCTGGCCGGGCTGAGGGGGGCGGCATGGATGGCGCTATGCGCCCAAAGATCGATCTGGCCCCAGCGATCATAGATCGAGCGGCAAAGCTGGGCCATGGCATCGGTATTGGTGATGTCCATGGGCGCCAAGGTGGCCTGACCGCCGCTGGCTTGAATGCGGTCATCAAGCTCTTCCAGCGCGCCGGTGGTGCGGGCCACGGCCACGATATGGTGGGTGCGGCTAAGCGCCAAGGCGAAAGCTGCGCCAAGGCCGCGCGAGGCGCCGGTGATAAGAGCGATTTTTCGGGTCATGGCGGCAGGCCTGTTTTGGGGCGCGTCCAAGGCGCGCGCGGGGTTATTCGGCGGCTTTCAGGCGGAAGCCTTTTTCGATCATATCCGAGGGGGCGACGGGGTATTCACCCGAGAAGCACGCATCGCAATATTGTGGGCAGGCATTGTTGCGGCCCGAGGCAGCGCCGGCGGCGCGATAGAGACCGTCGAGCGAGATAAACTTCAGGCTGTCTACGGCCAGATGTTGGCGCATTTCTTCCTCGCTCATGGTGGCGGCCAGCAGCTTTTCGCGCTGGGGCGTGTCGACGCCATAAAAACAGGGCCATGCCGTTGGCGGGCTGGCGATGCGGAAATGCACCTCGGCGGCGCCGGCATCGAGGATCATTTCCTTGATCTTGCGGCTGGTGGTGCCACGCACAACGGAATCGTCCACCAAGATCACCCGTTTGCCCGAGATCAGCGCGCGGTTGACGTTCAGTTTCAGGCGCACGCCCATGTTGCGGATCTGTTCGGTGGGTTCGATGAAGGTGCGCCCCATATATTGGTTGCGGATGATACCCATGCCGTAGGGAATGCCGCTTTCATGGGCAAAGCCGATGGCGGCGGGGGTGCCGCTGTCGGGGACGGGGCAGACCAGATCTGCCTCGACCGGGGCCTCGCGGGCCAGTTCCACGCCAATCTGGCGGCGGGTTTCATAGACCGAGCGACCGCTGATGATGGAATCGGGGCGCGAGAAATAGACATGTTCGAAGATGCAAAAGCGCGGGCTGACTTGGCGAAAGGGGCGGCGGCTGTCGATGCCGGTGGCATCGATTACCACCATTTCGCCCGGTTCGATTTCGCGCACGAAGTCGGCGCCGATGATATCAAGCGCGCAGGTTTCTGAGCTTAGCACCCAGCCCTCGCCGATGCGGCCCAGAACCAGCGGGCGCACGCCCAGCGGGTCGCGCACGCCGATCAATTTTGTGCGCGTCATGGCGACAACGGAAAATGCGCCCTCGACCCGGCGCAATGCGTCTTCCATGCGTTCGGGGATGTTTTTTTGCAGGCTGCGCGCCATCAGGTGGATGATGCATTCCGAATCTGAGGACGATTGAAAGATCGAGCCACGTTCGATCAATTCGCGCCGCAGGGCATTGGCGTTGGTGATATTGCCGTTGTGGGCAATCGCGGCCCCGCCCATGGAGAATTCGCCAAAAAATGGCTGCACATCGCGGATCACCGCGCCTTTGGCGCCGGCGGTGGAATAGCGCACATGGCCGATGGCCAGCGGCCCGGGCAGCGTTTGCATCAGCGATGCGTTGGTGAAATTGTCGCGCACATAGCCAAACCGATGGGCCGAGTTGAACCCGTGTTCGGGGTCGTGGGCCACGATGCCACCTGCTTCTTGGCCGCGGTGTTGCAGGGCGTGCAGGCCAAGGGCCACAAAGTTTGCCGCATCGCTGACGCCTAAAACGCCAAACACGCCGCATTCTTCGCGCAACTTGTCATCATCGAATGGGTGAGAGGGGGGCAGCGCTTTGGTCACGAGGGGTGCTCCGAATCCGGTCGGCCAGAATTGTCCCCCTCATAAGCCTTTGAGGCGCCAGTGTCACGAAAGGATCACAATCGATCGTGCGACATCTGCACAGCAGACAGCCATGGCGAGAGTGCGCGCGCCCACGCTAAACCAAAGCCCTTTAGCGTGGGGCTTCGCAAACGGTGACCAATTCTTCGTATTGTGCGGTCACCCAGCCCAAGGCGGCCTCGGGGTTGCGGGCCTCGATGTCGTCGGTCATGGTGCCAAAGATCTGCGCCGAGCGGGAATTGTCGATCATCGCGATCTCTTGGCTGGTGATGACGGTGCTGTAGACGAAAAACCCAACAGCCACCAACAAGATGCCGCGCAAGACGCCAAACAAAAAGCCCGCCCCCTGATCAAGCCCCCCCAAGGCCGAGCGTTGCACGACGCTGGAAAACAGCGGTGTGAACAGCGATGAAATCACAAGGGCCACGGCGAATACGGCCGCAAAGGCCGCGATGATCGATAATTCGCAACTATCTGCCAACATCGGGCCGATGGCGGGTATTTCTTTGACCAAGGGTTGGGCTTGGGGGGCGAAAGTAAAGGCCAGCAGCCCCGATACCACCCAGCCCGCGATGGCCAGTGCCTCGCGCACAAAGCCCCGCGCATAGGCAAGCAGCGCCGATACGATGATCACAAGCGCGACAACGCCGTCGATGATGGTAAAGCCGTCCATGGCCGGTCCCCACTGTTGGGCGCTAACCTGCGCCGAAAATATCCCCCACAAGGGCTGTCAGATCACCAAAGCGTTGCACTGCCAACCCACCATCGCCCACCATTTTCCCACCGGCGGGAACGATTGCAGAGGTGAAACCAAGTTTTTGGGCTTCTTTCAACCTGTTTTCGGCCTGTCCGACCGGGCGAAGCGCCCCTGATAGGCTTATTTCGCCAAATATTACGGTTTCTGGTGGCAGGGCCACGTCTTCGCGCGCGCTGAGCAGGGCGGCGGCCACGGCCAGATCGGCGGCAGGTTCGCCAATTTTCAGCCCGCCGGCCACGTTTAGATACACGTCCAAGCCCGCAAAAGGGATGGCGCAGCGTGCCTCGAGCACCGCCAGAACCATGGCCAACCGCCCGCCATCCCAGCCCACCACCGAACGGCGCGGTTGCGAATGGGGGGTGGGCGCCACCAAGGCCTGAATTTCACACAAGACCGGGCGGGTGCCCTCGATGCCCGCAAACACAACCGAGCCGGGGGCAGGGGTGCCGCGTTCGGACAAAAACAGCGCCGACGGGTTCGTCACCTCGGCCAAGCCATCGCCGGTCATCTCGAACACGCCGATTTCATCGGCTGGGCCAAAGCGGTTTTTAACGCTGCGCAGAATGCGAAATTGATGGCCGCGCTCGCCTTCGAAATAAAGCACGGTATCGACCATATGCTCTACCACCCGGGGGCCGGCGATTTGACCTTCCTTGGTGACATGGCCCACCATCACCACGCTGATGCCACGGCGTTTGGCAAAACTTGTCAGCTCGTGGGCGGCGGCGCGCACCTGTGCCACGCTGCCGGGCGCGCTTTCTACCGTGTCGGCCCACATGGTTTGGATCGAATCGATGATCACCAGACCGGGGCGTTCAGCGTCCAGCGTGGTCAGAATATCGCGCAGGTTGGTTTCTGCGGCCAGTTGCACGGGGGCCGTGCCAAGCCCCAGCCGCTGGGCCCGCATGCGCACCTGTGCGCTGGCCTCTTCGCCGCTGACATACAGGGTTTTGACCCCCACCATGGCAAAGCGCGCCGCCGCCTGCAGCAGCAGCGTCGATTTGCCAATGCCCGGATCGCCCCCCACCAAAATGGCGCTGCCCGCCACCAAGCCACCCCCCAGCACGCGGTCCAGTTCGGACAGGCCCGAATGGGTGCGGGGCGGCGGCACCTCTTCGCTGGCCAGATCGGTCAGCTGAATGCCGCGCCCGCGCTTGGCGCCCAGCGATTTGGCCGCAGGCCCACTGGCCAGCGGGGCTTCTTCGATAATGGTGTTCCAATCGCCGCAGCCATCGCAGCGGCCAGACCATTTGGTAAAGGACGCACCACAAGCGGTGCAGGTGTAGGATGCGGTTTTTGCCATGCGCCCTTAGTGCCGCAAGCCTGCCGGGCGGTCAAACATCTTCGCGCAGGTGCGCCGGGGACCACAGGCTGCAGGCCAAAGATGCCAAAACGCATGCGGTGAACAGATAAAGCCCCCACGCCACCTGCACCGTGCCGATGCCAATGCCCTTGGCCAGCGTGATATAGAGCGCGATGACAAAAATATCGGCCATGGCCAAGCGCCCCAATCCCGGCAAAAGACGGCGCCAGCGCGCATTCAGATGGCCAAAATCGCGCAAGGCCAAGCCCAGCGTTTTGGCATAGGGGGCTATGATGGCAAACAGCCCCACCAAGGCGGCCAAGCCCGGGTCGGCCTGCCACAGGCTGGCCAAGCCGCTGACGATGCTGATTTGGTCCAGCGCCATAAACGGCAGCCCCAGCCCCGCCTGCAAGATCGGGGCAAACCATGCCACTGGATAGGCCACAAGCAAAGCCAAGTTCAAATAGCGCATGGCGTTTTGTGGCAGGGCGCTGCCCCTGTGGCAAGGGGCCTGCGGGCTGGCTTGTGCGTTTTGCGGGTGACAGTGCCGGGCAGGGGTGGTTTGCTGGTGGCAGTGCACGAAAGGATTTGCCGCCATGCCCGCACAGCCCGTTCCCCCCCACACCAGCCCCATCGCGGCGCTGCGTGCCAATGTCGCCCAACCCTTCGAGCAGGCCCGCGCCATGCCACCCGAGGTTTACACCTCGGCGGAATTTCTAGAGGCGGAATTGCACCATATCTTTGCCAAGGATTGGTATTGCGTGGGCCGTACGGATGCCTTGGCGCAACCGGGCGATTATGCCTGCGCCGAACTGGCGGGCCAGCCCATTGTGGTGCTGCGCGATGGCAACGGCCAGTTGCAGGGCCTGTCGAACGTGTGCCTGCACAGAATGTCGACGCTGTTGCAGGGGCGCGGCAATACGCGCACCATTGTGTGCCCCTATCACGCGTGGACCTATGGGTTAGACGGCACGCTGCGCGGCGCCCCGGCGATGGAGAAAAACGTAAGTTTTTGCAAATCTCACTATAAACTGCCCACCATCCGCTGCGAGCAATGGCTGGGCTGGGTCTTTGTCACGCTGAACCCCGACGCGCCCCCCGTGGCCCAACAATTGGCCGAGGTCGAGGCGATGATCGCGGGCTATGGCATGACCAATTACACCGAAAGCTTTTATGAAGAACATGTCTGGGACACCAATTGGAAGGTCTTGGCCGAAAATTTCATGGAAAGCTATCATTTGCCCGTCTGCCATGCTGGCACCATTGGCGGGCTGTCGCGGTTGGAAGATATGGTCTGCCCGCCGGGCCATGCGGCCTTTAACTACCATACAATCTTGAAAGACGATTCATTGCGCATTGCCATGGCCCACCCCAGCAATACCCGCCTGACGGGCGAGGCGCGGCGCACCACCTTTTTGCTGGCGCTTTATCCCAGCCTGCTGATCACCCTGACGCCGGGCTATTTTTGGTATCTCAGCCTGCATCCCAAAGGGCCGGGGCAGGTGCATATTCGCTTTGGCGGGGGCATGTCGGATGATTATCGCGACGACGCCGATGCGCAGCAGAACTTTCACGCACTCAAAACCTTGCTGGACGAGGTCAATGTCGAGGATCGCGGCTGCACCGAGAAAGTGTATCAAGGGCTTTGCGCACGCATGGCCACGCCGGGGCATCTAAGCCATCTCGAGCGGCCAAATTATGACTTTGCCCAGTATCTTATGGCCCGGATCGAGGCAGGGCTGGGCAGATCATGAGCGCGGATTTCGGTGCGCGGGGGCGGGAAATTTTGGCGCAGTTGGTGGGCTTTGCCACCCCCAGCCACAGCAGCAATCTGGATTTGATCGCCTGGGTCGAGACGCGGCTGGTGGCGGTGGGCGCCCAGGTGCAGCGCATCCCCGCGCCCTGCGGCACCAAGGCCGGGCTTTACGCGGCGGTGGGGCCGGGCACGGCGGGCATAGTGCTATCGGCCCATAGCGATGTGGTCCCCGCCGAAGGCCAAAACTGGACGCGCACGCCATGGCAGTTGCAGCACGATCAGGGCCGCTTTTGGGGCCGCGGTGTGACCGATATGAAAGGGTTTTTGGCCCAAGCCATCGCCGCGCTGGAATGGGGCGCGGCCACCCCTTTGCGCCAGCGCCTTGCGCTGGTTCTAAGCTATGACGAAGAGGTGGGCTGCGTGGGCCTGCGCCAGATGATGCCAGCGCTGCGCCCGTATCTGGGCCAGCCCGAGCTGGTGATCGTGGGCGAACCTACGGGCATGGTGCCTGGGCTGGCCCATAAGGGCAAAGCGGCCTTTCATGTGCGGTTTCGGGGGCAGGCTGGCCATTCGGCATTGGCCCCGCAATTTACCAATGCCTTGCACCCGGCGGTCGATTTCGTGCAAGCGGTGCGCGCCTTGCAGGCAGAGGTGGCGCAGGGCCATGCCTTGGGCCGCGAAAAGGGCAGCGAGATTACCTATCCCACCCTTCATATCGGCCGTTTGCAGGGGGGGCGGGCGCTGAACCTTGTGCCGGATCTGGCCGAGATAGACATGGAACTGCGCCACCCGGCGGCCTGCGATGTGATGAGTATTTTGAGCAAGATGAAGCAGGCCGCAGCGCAGGCGGTGGCGCCCTTTGGTGCGGGCGCGCAGGTCGAGATTGAAGAGCGGTTTCGCTATCCGGCCTTTGAGGCGCATGGTGCGGGGGCGGGGATAGGTTTGGCGCGGTCTTTGGTGGGCGCGGGCCCTGCGGAGGGGCTGCGGCTGTCTTATGGCACCGAGGCGGGCTATTTTGCCCAAGAAGGGCTGGAGTGCGTGGTGATGGGCCCGGGCGAGATGGCGCGGGATGGGCATCAACCCGACGAGGGGCTGGATGTGGCGCAATTTGACGCCTGTGGTGCGATGATGGCGCGGATTTTGGCGCGGCTGGGGGCGGCTTAGCGGATGGCGGCGATGGGGCCGGTGGCGCGGCCATGGATGAATTGATCGAGATAGGCATCGCCAGAGTGATCGATCTGCGCCACCGGACCGCACCATTTGATGGTGCCATCGTGCAGCATGGCCACGTCATCGGCGATGGCGCGCACGCTGGTCATGTCATGGGTGATGGTCATGGCCGTGGCGCCCATTTCCACCACGATTTCGCGGATGAGGCTGTTGATGACCCCAGACATGATTGGATCGAGGCCCGCGGTGGGTTCGTCGAAGAAGATAATTTCGGGGTCGGTGGCGATGGCGCGGGCAAGGCCCACGCGTTTTTGCATGCCCCCTGACAATTCGGCGGGAAAGCGATCGGCGACATCGGGGCCAAGGCCCACGCGGCGCAGTTTTTCGACGGCCAGCGCACGGGCCTTTTGCGCGGGCATGGCCTGGGCGCCGCGCAGCAGCCGAAAGGCCACATTGTGCCACACCGGCAGGCTGTCAAACAGCGCACCGCCCTGAAAAAGCATACCAAAGCGATCGAGAAAGGCGCTGCGGGCCTTGGGGCCCTTGGCATGAAGGATATCTTGGCCCGCCACGGTGATGGTGCCGCGATCTGGGGTGACAAGGCCAAGGATGCATTTCAGCAGCACCGATTTGCCCGTGCCCGAGCCGCCGATGATAACCATCGAGCTGCCTTTGGGCACCTGCAATGTGACGCCACGCAGCACGTGGTTCTGGCCAAAGCTTTTCTCAAGGGCGTTCAGCGTGATCATGCGGCGAAAAACACCTCGGTCAGCAGGTAGTTGGCGGCCAGTATCAGCACCGAGGCTGCCACCACGGCCGATTTCGTGGCGGCCCCCACGCCTTGGGCGCCACGGCCAGATTGCATGCCATGATAGCAGCCCATCAACGCCACGATAAAGCCAAAGGCGGCGCCCTTGATCATGCCCGAAACCACATCCCATGTTTCCAGAAAATCTGCGGTGTTTTGCAGATAGACCGCCGGGTTAAAGCCCAGCCGCGTGGTGCCCACCATATAGCCGCCCATGATGCCAATCGCATCGCCCACCGCCACCAGCAGCGGCACCGAAACGGTGGCTGCCAGAACCCGCGGCAGGGTGAGGTATTTTATGGGATCTGTGGACAAGGTGACCAATGCGTCGATTTGTTCAGTCACTTTCATTGTGCCGATTTCCGCCGCGATCGAGCTGGCCACGCGGGCGGCCACCATCAAACCGCCCAAAACCGGGCCCAATTCGCGCACCATGCCGATGGCCACGATCGAGGGCACCACGGCCTCGGCGTTGAAGCGGCTGCCGCCGGCATAGATTTGCAGCGCCAGCGCGCCGCCGGTGAAAAGTGCGGTCAGGCCCACCACCGGCAAAGACAGCCAGCCGATTTGGACCAAGGCGGCCAAAAATTCGCGCCAGTAAAATGGCGGGCGCAGCAGGTGCGAGACGGTGTTCAGCGCAAAAATCACCACCCGCCCCACGGCGGCAAGGGCGCCCAGAACCGCCGCCCCGATGGTGCCCAGAACCGATGATATCAGCGTCATGTTTCTAGGTACCGCCGCGCGTATCTGGCGCCCAGCGAGGTAAGGATTTCATAGCCGATCGTGCCCGCTGCCTCGGCCAAAGCATCGACGCTTTGATGGGGGCCCAGCAATTCCACGCTGTCGGGGATTGTTTTGCAATTTGTGACATCTACGCCGATGAGATCCATGGAAATGCGACCCACCACTTTGCAGCGGGTCGCGCCGGCGCGCACATAGGCCTTTGGCCCCATGGCGCGCAAAATGCCATCGGCATAGCCTGCGGCGATGGTGGCGATACGGGCCGGGGTGCGCGCCACCCAAGCGTTGCCATAACCCACAGATTCGCCCGGCACCACATCGCGGATTTGGATCACCGGCACCTCGATCGTGGCCACCTGCCGGGCGGCGGCAAAGGGCTGGCCGCCATAAAGGCCAATGCCCGGGCGGGTAAGATCGAAATGATAATCTGCCCCCAGCAAAATGCCCCCCGTGGCCGACAACGAACGCGGCACGGACAGGCCTTGGGTCATTTGGTCGAACATGCGCAATTGGTGGGGGTTCATGGCGTGGTCGGGTTCGTCTGCGCAGGCCAGATGCGACATGACCATGCGCAAGGGCCCGGCCATGGCGGCCTCGCGTAGGCCGGCCCATTCTGCGGGCTCCATGCCTAAGCGGTTCATGCCGCTGTCAAGCTGAATGCCATAGGGATGGGTGCGCAGGCTGGCCTGATGGCGCTGCATCTGTTCCACCGAATTCAGCATGGGCACCAGCTGTGCTTGGCGGATCATATCCGTATCGCCCGCCATATGGCCCGAGAAAACGCAGATTTCGGGGCCTTCGCCCAAGGCCTTGCGCAAACTGAGCCCTTCTTCGGCAAGGGCCACAAAAAAGCGCCGCGCGCCGGCGCGCGCCAGGCGCTGGGCCACGCGGTCGGCGCCCAACCCGTAGGCATTGGCCTTTACCACCGCGGCGGTTTCGCAAGATGTTTGCGCATCCAGCGCCTGCCAATTGGCGGCGATGGCATCAAGATCTATCGTGAGGGTTGCACTGGTCATGTGCGCTTGTTTCGCGATGCGGGCGCTGCGGTCAAGGAAAAAGCAGCGCGATCTTTGCTATTGCGCAAGAGGGTCGCACCCACGCCACGGGTTTTGCCCACCTGCAGCGCAGACCCTAGAATGTTTCGCCCTGCTGCCATGGTTTTACAAGGTTGCCAAAGCGGGTGAATTGCGATTCGAACGACAGCTCGACCGTGCCAATGGGGCCGTGACGCTGTTTGCCGATAATTACCTCGGCCTTGCCATGCAGGCGCGACATGCGATCTTGCCACGCGGCCATTTCTTCAAGCCGTTCGTCGCCGGGTTTTTCGCGTTCTACATAATATTCTTCGCGGAACACAAACATCACCACGTCGGCATCTTGCTCGATCGAGCCGGATTCGCGCAGATCCGACAGCTGTGGGCGTTTGTCATCGCGGCTTTCCACCTGACGCGACAGCTGCGACAGCGCGATCACCGGGATCGACAGCTCTTTGGCGATGGCCTTTAGCCCCATCGAAATTTCGCCGATTTCCTGCACGCGGTTGTCGGATGTGCCGCGCACCAGCTGCAAATAGTCCACGATCAGCACATCCAAGCCATGGGTGCGTTTCAGGCGGCGGGCGCGGGCGGCCAATTGCGCGATGGGAATGGCGGCGGTGTCGTCGATGAACAGCGGGCAGGCTTCCAGATCTTTGGCCGCCTCGACAAAGCGGCGGAATTCGCTTTCGTCCATGTCGCCTTGGCGAATTTTGTGGCTGGAAATTTCCGACGCCTCGGCCAAAACCCGCGCGGCCAGCTGTTCGGCGCTCATTTCAAGGCTGAAAAAGCCCACAACGCCGCCATCCACCGCGCCCTCGGTGCCATCGGGCAGGGTGCCTTTGCGATAGGCCTTGGCGATGTTGAAGGCAATGTTCGTGGCCAGCGAGGTTTTGCCCATCGATGGGCGACCTGCCAGAATGATAAGGTCAGATTTGTGCAGCCCGCCCAGCTTTGAATCCAAATCCATCAGCCCGGTGGAAATGCCCGCCAGCCCGCCTTCGCGTTGATAGGCGGCGTTGGCCACGTTCACCGCATCGGTGACCGCGCGCAAAAACGATTGAAAGCCGCTTTCGGTTTGGCCCTGTTCGGACAGGGTATAAAGCGCCTGTTCGGCGGCGACGATCTGTTCTTTGGGGTCGGTGTCGGTTTCCACGCGGCGGGCGCGGGCGGAAATATCTTGGCCCAGCCGGATCAATTCGCGGCGCACCGCCAGATCATAGATCATTTGCGCATAATCGCGCACCGCATAGGCGCCGATGGCCGCGCCCGCCAGCCGCGCCAGATAGGCCGGGCCGCCCAGCTCTTTTAGGCCCTCGTCATCTTCGAAATAGGCCTTCAGCGTGACCGGCGAGGCAAGGTTGTTTTTGGCAATGCGCGCGGCGGCCACATCGAAAATACGCGCATGCACCGGGTCGTAGAAATGTTTGGACCGGATGATCGAGGCCACGCGGTCGTAGACATCGTTATTGGTCAGGATCGCACCCAAAAGCTGTTGTTCCGCTTCAATGGAATGCGGCACTGTTTCGGCATCTTGCACGGTGATGCCGGTTGGGTTGAGTGGTGCAATTTCGTTCATCTTCGTCCCCGTTGTCGGAGAATGTCATAGAAACATGGCCGAGTCGGCGCAAATTGTATGTTTCTGTGGATAAGCTGTGGACAGTCGCGCCTGCCCATATCTTGAGGGAGTTGGGGTGGGCGCGTCAAGATCTGGGTCGGGCGCCGGGGCATGGCCCCGGCCCACGGTGGGCGGCTTAATTCATCCGCGCTTTTTGCCATTCGCGGGGGTTGCGCAAAAAGCTTTCCACCTCGGCCAGTGTTTCCTCGCTGAAGGCGGCTTGCTCTTTGGCTTCGGCCAGCACATCCCACCACGTGCACAGATGGTGCAGTTGCACGCCATGATCGCCCAAGGTTTTCACGGTTTCGGGGAAGATGTCGTAATAAAAAATCACAGCCGTATGGGCACAGGTGGCGCCGGTGTCGCGGATGGCATCGACGAAGGACAATTTCGAGCCGCCATCGGTTGTCAGGTCTTCCACCAACAGCACGCGCTGGCCCTCGGTCATCTCGCCCTCGATCCGGGCATTGCGGCCATAGCCTTTGGGCTTTTTGCGCACATAGGTCATGGGCAGGGCCAAACGTTCGGCCATCAGCGCGGCAAAGGGAATACCGGCGGTTTCGCCGCCTGCGATGTTGTCAAATGCCTCGAAACCCGCCTCGCGCATCACGGTAATGGCCAGAAAATCCATCAAAGTGGCGCGGATGCGCGGGTGCGAGATCAGCTTTCGGCAATCAATATAGCTGGGCGAGGGCAGGCCCGAGGCCAAGGTAAATGGCTCGGTCGAGTTGAAATTCACCGCCTTGATTTCCAACAGCATGCGGGCGGTCAGGCGGGCGATTTCCTGTTTCGAGGGGTACGTTGTGGGGATCATGGCAGCGCTCCTGCGGTTTAGCCCCTGCGGGCTGTCGTGTTGTTTGAAAGCGGGCTGTTGGCTAGCCCAGAACCGACCAATGCACCGCAAAGCCCGGGTCAAACACCGTTACATCGCCCTCGCCCGTGGCGATTTTGGCTGGAAATGTCACCGGGCTTTCGTGCTTTTGCAGCGTCAATTGGGCGGTGTTGACGGGCAGGCGGTAAAAGCCCGGCCCGTTTTGGGATGCAAAGGCCTCTAGCTGGTCCAGCGCGTTTTCTTCTTCAAACACATGGGCCAACAACGCCATGGTATTGGTGGCGGTAAAACAGCCCGCGCAGCCACAGGCGCTTTCTTTGTTGGGGTCTGTATGGGGGGCGCTGTCGGTGCCAAGGAAAAACCGCCCATCCCCCGAGGTGGCAGCAGCCCGCAGGGCCAAGCGGTGCTCTTCGCGTTTGGCCACGGGCAGGCAGTAATAATGGGGTTTGATACCGCCCACCAGAATATGGTTGCGGTTGATAATCAGGTGATGGGTGGTGATCGTGGCACCCAGATCGGTGGGGTTTGATTTGACATACTCCACCCCATTGGCGGTGGTGATATGCTCCATCACCACGCGCAGGCCCGGGGTGGCGCGGCGAATTGGGTCAAGCACGCGGTCAATGAACACGGCCTCGCGGTCGAAAATATCGATCTGGTGGTCTGTGACCTCGCCATGCACGCAAAGCGGCAGGCCAATATCGGCCATTTTTTCCAACACGGGGCGCACTTTGTCGAAATCGCGCACGCCGCTGGCCGAATTGGTGGTGGCGCCTGCCGGATACAGCTTGACCGCGCGCACCAGACCGCTGGCATGGGCGGCTGCCACATCCTGCGGGTTGGTTTTTTCGGTCAGATACAGCGTCATCAGCGGCTCGAACGCCATGTCTGCGGGCAAGGCCTGCAAAATGCGGTCGCGATAGGCTGCGGCCTGCGCGCCGGTAACCACTGGTGGCACCAGATTTGGCATCACGATCGCGCGGGCGAAATGGCGCGCGCTTTCGGGCAAAACGGCATTAAGCATGGCACCGTCACGCAAGTGCAGGTGCCAATCGTCGGGGCGGGCGATGGTCAACGTTTGGGTCATGCGCGGCCATTAGCGCATCTGCGCGCGCCGCGCCAGTGGTTTAGCGGCGGGTGGTTTAGCTGCCGGTAGGGGGCAAGCTAAGCTGGCCCTCGGCCGCCGCCTTTTGCAGCGCCTCAAGGCGACGGCGGAAGCGCGGCGCGCCAATTGTTGCCACGGCATGGCGGCACAAATGCACTGTCAGCCCCGGCCTTTGGCGCTGGTCTAACACACCCAAAAGCGAGCGCAGGTAATTGCCATACTCGCGCCGTCGGCGGTACAGGCGGGCAAATGCGCCATGGTCCAGCCTGCCCTCGGCCAGGGCCAGCAGGCTGGGCATCAGGATATTCATGCGCCACAAATCGCCCTGCAGCGCGGTGCCCATAAAGCGCATGCGCAGCTTCACCACATTGGCGCGGGTGAAAAGCGCAACATGCATGGCATCCAATTCCTCGGCCGGGTCATAGACCAAAATCGCCTGCTCGGCCGCGTCCACCATATCCGGCGCATACCCGTAGCGCGACGAAAAATCGGTGCGCCGCATATGGGCAAAGCGCCCATCCCATTCGGCGATACGAGGGTCTAATGTGGCTTGGGGCTGAACCGCCAGCACCCGCGCGCCGGGTGCGGACACGGAATAGGCGCAGGCGGCATACCCGCCCGGGCCCGCGCCGTAAAACAGTACGGTGTCGAATTGTTCAAAAAACCTATCATCGATCAGCGCGTCAAAATAGCTGTAAACCGCGGGGTCACGAAACCAGCTATCGCCATCGCTGAACAGGCCCAGATGGCTCCAGCCTTGGTCAAGGGCAAAATCCCAGCCCAACGGGCGCCCGCCATTGGGGTTCACCTGCGCTGCTTGCAGGGTTTCAAATGTCACCAGCAAGGTCGAATCACCCGTGATCATCGCCGCGAAATGGCGCTGGCCCAAGGGTTTGAAATGCCCATGCTGCATTGCGGTTTGGGCAATCTTTCGGATCCACGGCACCTTTTTTAGCCCGTCTAGATTGGTTTCTAAGCTGGCCTCTAGGGTGGTGGTGGGGCTGTCGCCCTCGGGGGGCAGGGTGGGGCTGTCGGGCGTTTCGGTGTCCATCGGGGCATCCATCATCTGGCAGGCCGCAGCAGCGCGGCAGTGTCAAAGAGATAACGGCCCAATGCGGCAAGATTTTGGTGAAACTTGGCAGAATTTTGGCAAATCACCCTATGCGTGTGTTTATGTGTCACCCATAGCGGCTTGCGTGTCGTCGCCAGCGCTGTCAGCGGTGCCTGTTTGGCCCAGTCGCGCGTAGTTTAACAAAAAGGCGGCACCTTTTTGGGTCACAGGCCGGGTGGGGGGGCACATCAACAGCCGCCCAAACAGCGCCCGGTAGGGTTCGGTGCGCATCAATTCCTCAAAGCGCGCATGGCGCCATGCCACCGCGCTGTGATGCAGGCGCGCCAAAACCGGATCGGCCATCAAAGCCGCCCGCGCCGGGTCAGTATCAAGCGCCAAAATGCTGCGGTCCTCGTGCGAG
>Ga0181600_10001714_pt1 | contig 17028 bp, 18 predicted proteins | sample 041ome_2_FD_132982 | JGI IMG/M metagenome (GOLD analysis project Ga0181600, IMG submission 132982) | Coastal salt marsh microbial communities from the Groves Creek Marsh, Skidaway Island, Georgia - 041406US metaG (megahit assembly) | ecosystem: Environmental > Aquatic > Marine > Intertidal zone... | reverse complement strand
TGGTTTTCATGATCCATAAAACTACTTCTGTCTTGCTTTGAATTTAGGATTGGTTTTGTTAATAATATAAACTCTTCCTCTTCTTCTAACTAATTTAGAATTAAGGTCTCTTTTTTTAATAGATTTTAGTGAGCTTTTAATTTTCATAATTTTATAATGCCGGCAACGACCTACTCTCCCATGTCTTAAGACAAAGTACCATCGGCGCTGAAAGGCTTGACTTCCGAGTTCGGAATGGGATCGGGTATAACACTTTCGCAATAATTACCGGCAGGGGAGTTATACATAATTAATTATATATGTAAACATCCATTTAGACTAAAAATTTATTGATTTTGAATGAGTTTTGATAAAATTTTGGATGTAATCTTTGAGTTGAATTTGACCATATCTTCTATGAACTTTATTATTTAAACTCATATTTGTTAATGCGGATGCATATCTTTCTCCCTTTCTTGGTGGTAAAAGTTTAATTTTGGCATTAAATAATTTAGCTACCTCTTTTATTGTAAAATTTTTTTTGTTAGCAATACTATAGTACCTGTTTTTATTTTTTCTCCATGCTTCATAACAAACTTTTATTGTATCATCTATATGAGTAAATCTTCTTGATTGTGAGCCAGGCATAACTACAGGTAAAGGTTTTTTTTTGAGATAACAGTCCTCAAAAATTCCTATTACTGTTGCCATTGATCCAGTTCGTACTTGTTTCGGTCCATAAACATTATAAAAAAAAACTACTTCATATTTAAAATTAAACCATTTTTTCAAATTTTCTAATAATTCAAGATTTTTAGATTTTGTAAAAGCATAAGGTGATAAATTTTTATCTTCCCCTTTATTTCCGAGTGATGCTGATGTTGCTGAATAAATTAATTTTATTTTATTCTTAAGACAATAATTAAATACCTCATTTGATCCTATTGTATTTGATTGTATGCAAGTACTCATACGAATAAAACTTTGATAGATTCTAGAAAATTCTCCAAAGTGAAATATCACTTTTATTGCAGAAGAATACTGCTTTAGTATCTTGCTTATGTCTTTTGTATTGCCTTTAATATATTTTACTTGTTTACTGTTTATTTGATTTTTTTTAGATCCAACAGAATAATCATCAATGCTAATGATTTTATCTTTAGTCTTTTTCAAAAGGTATTGTATTAAATTTGTACCTACAAAACCACAACCACCTGTCACTACAATAAATTTTTTCATTTTATATCAATTTATATTTTGTCAAAAAATCTTTAAAAGTAATATCAAAACCTTTTGATAAATTAATTATAGATTCCCATCCATAACTTTTTGATATACTCAAATTAAGTTTTTTTCTTGGTGTACCTATTGGTTTTTTGTGATCATAAATAAACTTTAATTTTACATTAAGTTTTTTACATATAAACCTTGCATATGATGTAATCGTTTGTTCATGTCCAGATCCAATATTTATTAATGAATGTTTGGTTCTTTTCTTTAAAAAATGCTCGCACGCCCTCGATAAATCATCCACATGCATCAATTCTCTTTTAACCAATCCATTTCCCCAAATTTTTATATTTTTTTTATTATTAATTTTTGCATCATAAATTTTTGATATTAGTGCTGGAAAAAAATGTGAACTTTTAAGATCATAATTATCATTTGGGCCATATAAATTTGATGGCATGAGACAAATATAATTCAGTTTATATTGAATATTATAAGCTTCGCACAATTTTAATCCTGCAATTTTTGCTATGGCGTAGGCATCGTTTGTTTCTTCAAGTTTACCTGTTAATAGCTCACTTTCTTTTATGGGTTGTTTTGAGTATTTTGGATAAATGCAGCTAGAACCTAAAAAAATAAGTTTTTTTACGCCAACTAAATATGAACTATGAATTAAATTATTTTGGATCATTAGATTTTGATAAATAAAATCTGCTTTATAATTTTTGTTGGCCATTATACCACCAACTTTAGCTGCAGCAATTACTACAAAATCTGGCTTTATTTTATTTAAATATTTTTTTGTTTGAATTTGATTAGTAAAATCAACTTTAGATTTATCTACGGTAAATAGTTTTTTATAACCCTTTTTTTTTAATAATCTTAAAATAGAGGATCCTACCATTCCTTTATGACCGGCAATAAAAATTTTACTATTTTTTCTAAGTTGCATTAAAATTTTCATACTCAGATTTAATCATTTCTTCAATTAAAGATGAGATATTTATTTTAGGTTTCCATTTTAAGATTTTCCTTGCTTTTTTTGCATCACCTAAGAGTGTGTTAACATCAAGTGGTCTTAAATAATTTTTATCACATTCTATTATTATTTTTCCATTACTATCAATTCCCTTTTCTCTAATTCCTGTACCTTTCCACTTTAAATGCATGTTTAGTTTTCTTGCTGTTAAATCTATAAATTGTTTTATTGAATATTGTATGCCAGTTGCAATAACATAATCATCAGGTTTTTTTTGCTGTAACATTTTCCACATTGCTTCACAATAATCTCTAGCATGTCCCCAATCTCTCTTTGCATTTAAATTTCCCAAATAAAGTTTGTCTTGTTTACCTTGTTTAATTTTACATAAGGCAGAAATTATTTTTTTTGTAACAAAAGTTTCACCTCTTCTAGGACTTTCATGATTAAATAGAATCCCATTGCATGCAAAAATATTATAGGCTTCTCTATAATTTTTTGTTATCCAGTGCGCATATAACTTTGCGACTCCATAAGGACTTAATGGATAAAAATTTGTTTTTTCATTTTGTGGTATTGATTGAACTTTTCCATACATCTCCGATGTCCCTGCTTGATAAAACTTTGTTTTATTTTCAAGTTTATGAAATTTTATTGCTTCGAGTATTCTTAAAGCACCCAAAGCATCAGCGTTGGCAGTATACTCTGGTACTTCAAAAGAGACTGCCACATGTGATTGAGCTGCTAAATTATATATTTCATCTGGTTTTATTTTCTTAATTAAACTAGAAACTGAAGAAGAGTCAGTTATGTCTCCATAATGTAATCTAAATTTGTAATTTTTTTCATGTGGGTCTTGATAAATATGGTCAACTCTGGAAGTATTTATGCTAGAGGATCTTCTCTTTACTCCATTTACAATATAATTTTTTTTTAATAAAAATTCTGCAAGATAAGATCCATCTTGTCCTGTTATACCAAAAATTAAAGCAATTTTTTTTTTCACTACAATTGTTTAATAAACCAAAACACACTTACCGTAAAGATAACTGTTTATATATAATAATTTCAAAAAGTTTTCTTTCTAAATAACGCATTTTTAAAGTTTTAGATAATCTCGTATTTATACCTAAATAACTTAATATAAATTATAGTGTAAATGATAATATTTAACATTATCAAAGAAATTAAAAATTGAGTGTTAAAAATGTTTAAACTACCTAATGATAGAATAACTAAATTGTATAGATTAATCATTAAGCTAGAGCAGTTGTTTGATATAATATTACTAGTTTTAAATTTTTTTTTAAAAGAATAGAAAATAAGTTGATGGAGATGGTTGCTATCTGCATGTATCGGGGATTTTTTAAATTTAAATTTTCTTATGATCGAAAATAAATTTTCAAAACATGGATACCATAACAGTAACACTACAAAAAAAGGTGAAAAAGTCTGATTTTGATTATAGATTATTATTAATATTGAGCCTACAAAAGTACTTAATAAATAAGCTCCCGAGTCTCCTAGATAAAATAAATTAAATAAATTAAAAATTAATAATACAATTACTAAATATAGAAAAAAATCAATTAAGTTTTTATCAATATCTAAATAATCCAGTAAACCTAAATTATATAGAATTATTAAAACAATTAAATAGTAGCCTAAAACCAAGCCATTTAACCCATCTATAAAATTTGATCCATTCATAAGAATGATTAAACAAAAAGAAGAAAAAAAAATGCCAAAATAAAAATTAACCAGTAAAGCATCGATAAAATATACTTTTGTCTCTGAAACATATAAATCAAGTAAATAAACAAAAAAAATTGTTAATAAAGTTTGTATTATTAATCTTTTAGCTGGCGATGAAATAAATTTAGTATCTGATAAAATGCCAATTAAAAATAAAAAAAATAAAAAAAAGTATAAAGTCAAATAATTTTCTTTAAGGACTATTGCTATAAAAAAGATTAAATAAATTCCTCCTGTTAATGGAATAGATTTTTCTCCTAAAAATTTTTGATGACTATTGCCTAAATAATTAGAAATTATTTTTTTTTTTTTAAAAAAGTGATTTATGTAAAAGATAATGACTGGAGTAAATATATAATAAAATTCTTCCATTTTATTTTTTTAAAAAATTTATACTTAAACATAAAACATAATATAAAGATTTTATGAAATTAAAATTCATATGCTTATTGTAAACTCTATATGCATCAATTAGTTTTTGTAAAACTGATGTTGATAAAGAATTATCAAGCTTTCTCCAACTTGTTAAATTTTTATTAAAAGCCATTATTGGTATATTGTATTTAAGAATTGATAACCACAAAACAAAATCTTCTTTTGTTCTCAGATTTGCAAACTGAAAATTTAACTCTTTGATTTTTTTTGATATAATCACTGTAGATAAACCTATGTCACAAGATTTAATTAAATCCTCTACATTGAAAAAATTTCGTGCGATCCTGTTTGCAATTATTTTGCCGTTCTCATCAATTATTTCATAATTAGTATGACTACATTCAAAATTGTTTTTTTTCATATAATCGATTTGTGTTTGTAATTTATCCTTTTTCCAAACGTCATCTGCATCTATAAATGCAATGTAGTCTCCTTTGGCTTTATTTATTCCTAAATTTCTCGAATAGCCAGCACCTAAATTTTGATAATTTATAAGAAGTTTTATTTTTTTATTATCCTTAATTATTTTTTTCAATAAATCTAATTCTTTAAGGTTGGGATCGTCATAGACTATAATGATTTCAAAGTTAGTATATGTTTGATTTAAAATAGAAAGTATTGTTTTTTCTATATAGTCAATTTTTTTATAATATGGAATGATGATACTAATTAGACTCATTACCTTATATTGTTTTTTTGCTTTAATTTATGTTTTATTTTATTCTTATATCGAAAAAAAATTAGATAACATAATATAGTAATAATTTTTAATTTATTGCTGGTTAATTAGTATTAAATAATTTTAAATACTAATATAATTAATAAATAAATATTTGCCATTACTAAATGAAAAAAGTTATAATCTTTATGCCATCAATTGAAGGTGGTGGAGTTGAAAAAAATTTATTCATAGTTACAAATTATCTATCTAAAAAAATTCAAAACTTATCTTTAATCACGATTTCAAAAAAATATAAAAAAAAATTCAATAATTCTGTGAATTTAATAACTTGTAAATCTGGTATTTGGGATAAATTTCCTCGAAAATTTAAATATTTTTTATCGCTCTTTCTACTTTTAAAAGAAATATTAAAAAATAAAAAAATAATTGTTTTTGCATTTCAAGCTAACATTTATTGCATAATGTTGTGTAAAATTTTTAATGTTAAAATAATTGTAAGGTCTAATTCAGCTCCAGCAGGTTGGTCTAAAAATTTCATAAAAAGAGCAATTTTTCGTTTTTTTTTAAACAAAGCAGATAAGATAATGGCTAATAGTTTTGAGTTTGTATATTCCTTAAAAAAAGAATTTAATGTTAAAGCTACCTGTATCTATAATCCCCTAAACATAATAGAAATTAAAAGCAAATCTAAATTTAGATCAAGAAAGTTTTACAAAAATAAAAATTTAAGAATTTTGAATATTGGAAGATTTACAGATCAAAAAGACCAAATGACTCTTTTAAAAGCTTTAAAAAACTTATCCAATAAAGTAAATTTTGAAGCAATAATTGTCGGAAGAGGCATTCGTAAACAAAAATTAATTAATTTTATCCATCAGAATAAATTAGAAAATAAGATAAAATTAGTAAATTTTCTAAATAATCCATATCCAATAATTAGACAATGTAATCTATTTATTTTATCTTCAAAATTTGAAGGGCTACCCAATGTGTTGTTGGAAAGTATATCTTTAAATAAATTTGTAATTTCCAGTAATTGCCCAACAGGACCAAAAGAAATTTTACTTAATGGTAAAGGAGGATTATTATTTGAAACAAAAAATTCTGATGATCTAGAAAAAAAAATTATTTTTTTTATAAAAAATAAAAAAAAATGTAACAATATGTTGCGGATTGCAAAAAAAAATCTTGATAGGTTTGATTATAACAAAAACTTACTAAAATATTATAAATTAATTCAGACCATCAATTAATAATATTATCAAATTCAAATAATTTAATAATTCCTTAGGATTTCTATAAAAGATTATTTTGATAATTATTTTTTTTTAAAAATGTGTGGCTTGGGCAAATGCATTATAAATTTTGCTCCTTTTTTGATTATTGCCCTCTCTTTTAAAAAAATTTCTTTTTTGAAATTCCATGCTCCTAAAAAGTAATATGTATCCTTATCTAATATTTTCTTTTGATATTTTTTTACTAAAATTCTTGTACCTGGCAAATATTTATTTATTTTGTACTTTGTTGTATCTAAAAAATATTCAAAATAATCCTCTTTTAAATTACAATAATTTAAAACAGTTACAGATTTTGCTGAAGCACCATACCCTACTATTTTTTTATTTTTTTGCTTGATGATTTTAAATATTCTAATTAATTTTTTTTTTATTTGCTGAACATTTTTTGCAAATTTTTTATAAGTAGACAATTTGCTAAGACCAGCTTTCATTTCTGCAATAATTTGATTATTAATACTTTGAGAAATTTTGTATTTTTTATTTTTTTCATGAACAATATAATATCTTAGTGATCCACCATGCAATTCTAAGTTTTCAATTTTAAAAATTTTTAATCCAATTTTTTTTAAAATAGTTGACAAACTTAAGGCTGATAAAACATAAATATGCTCATTATAAAATTGATCAAATGCATTTTGTTTAAAGCATTCTAATAATGATGGTTCCTCCAATATAAACACTCCCTCAATAGAAAGTGTGTTTTTGATATTTTTAAGTACTTTTTCGATATTATCTATATGAGTGATTGTGTTAGCTGAAAAAATCAAATCATATTCGTTATTATGATTAGTCAATTGTTTTATTAAATTATCATCAAAGTATTTTATATAAACTTTGAAACCTTTTTTTCTAAGAGCTACACCAACATCATAACATGGTTCAACACAAACTATTTTGTTTTTATTAAAATTTTTTGCGAAAGCACCATCATTACTTCCTATTTCTAAAATTTTTTTAGGTGAATATTTCTTTTTAATTTTTTTTGATAAGTTTTTAAAATGACTTTGTACAGATAAAGACATAGAAGATCTATAAGGATATGTTTTATTAAACATAATTTCTTTTCCTACTCTTTTGTTGATTGAAACAAGCTTGGTTTTATTATCAAATTTTAAAATTAGATTATAAAAAGTATTAACTTTTTTTGATTTAAAATTATTTGCTAAAGGTTGTTTGCCAAGACTTAAAAAGTTTTTATTCATTTATCCTAAATATCTACTAATTATTTTTGTATGATTTTCAATGGAGTAAATTTTTGATTGATTTTTTGCAAATTGAATTTTTTTATTTAAATCAGCTTTACTTGAATTGAAAAAATTTTCAAAAGAGTTTATTAATGATGTTAATGAATTAGACTTAAATAAAAAACCTCCTTTATTTTTTCCAATAAATTCTTTTGGGCCACTTGGGCAGTTAGAACATATTATTGGTTTTTTTAAATAAGCTGTTTCTATCATTACAAAACCAGGGTCTTCCCATAATGAGGGAATTATTACTGCTTTTGATCTTTTTATATAATCAAAGATATTTTTTTGATAATTTATTATTTGAATCTTTTTTTCTAATTTTAAATCTATAATTAAATTTTTTAAATAACTAAAAAGCTCACCATCTCCAATTATTACAAGTTTTTCTCTGAGTTTATAAAAATTAAACATATTTATCAAAAGTTCATGATTTTTTTGTTTTGTGAGTCTTCCAATAGACAAAAAATATGAATTTTTTTTAAATTTATATTTAGCTTTTTTTTTACTTAATTCTTTAATTTCATTATCGTGCAAAATAGGATCAGGAAGATATTTAATTTTTTTCTTATCAAAAATTTTTGTTCTTAATAAATGATTTTTTGTTTCTTCTGTAGGACAGAATACTAAATGAATATTTTTATTAGAAATTTTCCATAGTAAAAAACGAAAAAAAGAAAGCTTTGGTTTTCCTGAAATTCTTAAAATAAGTTTTGTTTTAAATTTATTATTTAGGAACAAAAAAAGTGGGATAAATGTTAATAAATGGACAATAATAAAATCTGGTTGTTTTTTTATCAATAAGTTTTTTAATTTTTTATATGTTATTAAAAATGTAACAGTATAAATTAATCTAGATATAATAAATCCGTACAAATCCGTTTTAAATTTTATTTTTTTTTGCAAATTAATTATACCAATTTTGTTTTTTTTAAAATTTGAAATTTGATCGTCCCACTCGCCATAACAATTAATTATTGAAACGTCATAACTTTTTTTCATGAATTTTTTTAAACCTATCATTGAATTTATCACACTTTTTATAGTAGCAACTCTACCTAAATAAGGTGACCAATATAAAATATTTTTATTCATTTAATTTAGTTGAATAAGATTTTTTCTAAATCTTTATTTATTTTTTTTTTTGTATCTGAAAATTTTTGAAATAACATTTCTAAAATATCATCACATTCTTTTGGATTTGTTAAATATTTTTCTAAATTTTCTACTAAAGTATTAATATTATCAAATATAATTTTTTCATTTATCCCATCCCACATAAACTCAGAATCATTTTGTTTTGATTGGATTAGCAAACCGCCACTTTCTATAATTTGAATAGATCTTGGATGTAGTGATAAACTACCTAAAATAGATCCTGTATCAATGCATAAATTTCCCTGATAAATTTTTTTTATCTTGCTTAAAGCAAATGTTGGTTCTTTAAAATTAATTCCAATTTTTTTTTTATCTTCTCCATAAAGTATAAATTTTTTTTTAAAATTTTTATGAATTTCATTAATAATTAATTCTCTTAAAAATGTTTTAATAATTTTGTAATCTTCAAATTTTTGATTTTCATTTTTTTTAATGTTAATTTCCTGCCAAAAATTTTTGTTGTCTATTATAGAAAAATTATTTAATAGTTTTTCTTTATTGTTTGATAAAAAATCATAGTTAATTGAATTTTGATTATTTGGTTGGAAAAAAATTTTACCCATGAAAATTATTTTTGGCTCTTTATTAATTCTACTTCGTTTTTTTATAATAGGATAAATTTGAAAAATTTTTTTTTCTTTTGAGACAATTGGATTACTCATATTAACATAATTATTGTTTAAATTTCTATATTCCCTAAGAATTTTTAAGCTAGTACCTGTTAACCATAAATTAATAGAATTCTTTTGATTAATAAAAATTGGATCTCCATCTATCGAAATAAATTTTCCAATTTTAAAATAATACAAAATTTTACCCAATATATATTTAAATCTTCCACCAAACGAAATTAAAAGAATATTTCCATAAAAATTTGATTTACCAAAATTTCCTAAAGCAGATGTCCGATAATTATTTTTAAAAACTAAAAAAATAAATTTTTTTATCATGTTATTTTTGTTGATAGTAACTGATTATTTTTTTTACTCTTTTTTCCCATGTATAATTTGAAGCAGTCATGATTGCATTTCTACTAATTTTTTTTACTAATTGTTTTTTATAAAGAAAATTATTAATTAATGAAAACCAGCCATTTAGATCATTTTTCTTCACAATGAACGAGTTATTTCCATGTTTTAAAACGTGATTATAAACTTTTAAGTTAGAGGCAAATATTATTTTTCCAGAGGCTAAATAATCGAACATTTTAAGTGGTGACATATATCTGCTTACCTCTAAATTCTCTGAATTTACATTTACATTATTCAAATACGGCATTAAAAGAATTTTGGATGATTTTAATATACTTGGAATATGACTATAAGTTTTAAAATTATGTAAATATAGATTTGGAACTTTCCTCAATCTTTCAATACTAAACGTTTTATAATCGATTGAATTTAAATCACCAAAAACATGAAATTTTTTTTTTGTAAATTTTAACGCTAGTTCATAAATTATTTCTAATCCTTTTCCTTTGAATAAACTCCCAACATAACAATATTCATATTTTATTTTAATAATTTTCTTTTTGAAATCATTTATATCAACACTGTCATCAAGTATAATGCCTTTATTCATTGACATGAGTTTTTTTAAATTTTTATGTAGAAAAATATACTTCAAATTTTTATCCATACCCATAAATCTAAAAATTACAAAAATTATTTTTGTTAAACCAGTTGGGGGATGATGTAATTCAAGAATATTTTTAATATTTAAAGCTGATAAAAATAAACTTGAAAGTACACTTCTTGATATTATTAAAGAATTTTTGTCAATATTATTTAAAATAAAAAGTACAAAAGTAATTCTTGAAATAAAATTATTTTTTCTTTTTTTCTTATGATGAATTATTTGAAAATTTTTTTTTAATAAGTAATTTTTTTTTAAAGAACTAAAATTTATATTTGATGAATTAACATAAAGCTTTGTTTTATAACTTTTTGAAAATGCATCACAAATTTTTAATACATGATGCGCATATCCTGATTTACTTGGAAGGTTAATTTCAGAAATATAACTAACGTTTGTCATTTTTTTGTACAACTACAATGAGTTCCACAATAATAATTTTTAAAATCTTTTGAAAAAAGATTAAACAATTTGTTTATAGATATTAACAATATAGAAACTAAAAACTTCAGTATGTTCAATTTAAGATATTTAAACAAAATTTCTAAAATAACTGACATAGGTCCAACAGCTATCAAAGTTGTTTGAACTTTAAACCCATTCTTCTTAAGTAAATTAATTAAATAAGTATGGGTTGGTCTTATAAAATCATTTGGATCTGAATGAAATCTAAACATAAAAGGCACAAAAATTTCTAGTTTGCCTTTTTTTTTTAAATTTTTACTAATAGATGCTATTAAATTTTCTTTATTAAGTATGTGCTCCATAACATTAAATAGTAATATATATTCATATTTTTTTTTAAAAGAGAATTTTTTTTCAAGATTCACTGTAAGTGAATCTTTATCTACTTTATGAAAATCAAAACGATCAACTTTTAATTTCTTCTTTTTAATATACTTGTGATATTCATAATTATTTCCAGAACCAAGGTCTGCGATTTTCCCTTTAATATTAATATTCTTCTTTAAAAAAAGATTATGCGTACTTCTTAAAAAAGACTTTTTTAAGGAAATTTGTTGATATAAAAAAAATAGGTCTGAAAAAGTAAGATTAAAATTAAATAATTTGATTTTTCTATTTTTCAATTTTATTCTTTAAATTTTATATATTTATAATTATAATTTTTAATATGTTTATATACATAAACTAGACAAAAATTAATCTTGAATTAAGTAAAGCTAAATCTTATCAATTTTGTGAACTGAATAATTTGCATAAATGATATTAATAAATTACAAGGAAAAATATATCTTATAGTTTTTAGCTTTATAACTATGAAAAAAAATAAATTAAATATTATTGGAAATGGCTTTATAGCTAAAAATTTAAAAGATATTAAATTTATAAATGCTGAAAATTATACAATTTATGCTGCTGGTATATCAAATTCTAAAACCAAAAATATTGCTGATTTAAAAAGGGAAATATCTAAAATTAAAAATTTTTAAAGAAATTTGGGAGCAATAAAATTTTAGTCTATATAAGCACACTAAGTGTATTAGAGAAGAAAAAACATAGAGACTTATATGTCGAAAATAAAAAAAAGATTGAGGCACTAATCAAGAAAAATTTGAAAAACTACATTATTTTTAGACTTCCACAAGTTGTGGGTAAAAATAAGAACCCCTTTACTTTAACTAATTATTTATACAGAAAAATCAAAAATAAAGAAAATTTTATTATCTGGAACAAAACGAAAAGAAATTTAATTGATATAAGAGATATTAAAAAAATTGTAAAAGAAACTTTAATTAAAAAAAAATTAATGAAAAATATCATAAATATCAAAAATAATGATTCTCTTTACATGGAAGAAATTGTTTCAATTTTTTCAAAAATTTTACAAAGAAAACCTAAGTATAAAACTTCAAAAATTAAAGATAATTTTAACAATAATTTTGTTTATAGAAAATCAGAAAATAAATTTATAACTGATTTTTTTAAAGAAAAAAATTACACCGAGAAGGTCTTACAAAGGTATTATAAATGAAATCAAAATTAGTATTTAAATAATTTAAACGTTTGTTTTTTATTTATCTAAAAAATTTTATTAAGCTTAAAAATAAAAGTTTTTTTTTAAAATTTCGAAAAATTTTAGATTCTTTAATAAATTCAGAATCTGTGTCAAAATCTCTATAATCTTCATGGTTAGAAATCTCTCCATCATTAATCTTAATTTCATTTGTCTCGCACCTGCCTCTATCAATAAAAAATACCACCATGCTTTCAAAATTTTGAATTGAATATACGTATTTATTTAATGAAAATTGAAATTTTCTAATTCCTGGAAACAAAGAATTGATGTCATCAATAGTTTTTTTAACAAAATTTATAAATGAATATTTACTGGGATTATCAAATCTTTTTAAGTAACTTGTATGGACATCTTCAGTTATTAACATCCCCCCATCTTTGATATAAGGTATACAGTTTATAGCAGTAGTTATTTGTTGATGGTTGGTATGACCCCCATCATCAATTATTATGTCAACCTTTCCTTCCTCATTAAATAGATTTGTCCAAAAACTTTCACTGGATTGAGAACCAATATAAATTTTTATATTTTTATCTTCAAATTTTTTACATTTAGGATTTAGATCCACACCAATTATTCTGCTATTTGGACCAAAAAATTCTTGCCAAATTTTTAAACTTCCCCCATCTTGAACTCCAATCTCAATCATGGTTACATCCTTGCCCTCATAGCTACCAAGAACATCCTCATAATTTTTAAAATATTTATTATATTTTGAGGATTTAAACTTAGATCTTTCAAATAATTCATTTATTTTATTCATTAAAAATTATTTTTTAACAATAAAATTAAAACCACTACATTGTTTAAGATTTTTTTCATCACTTGACAATTTATCTAAAAAAATATTTATATTTGTTTTTTCCATATAATTTTTCCACCTTCCTGCAAACATCATATGAAAAGATGATGATACTCTTCCTCTGATTGGATATAGTTCAACTTCAGAAAAATCCTTAAATAAATATGCCAATGCGTCTTTGGAAAATCTGAAATAATCTTGAAATTTTAAATCTTGTGGAGCATGGTAATGATATAGATAAGGAACCATCCCAAAAATTTTTCCATCATCTTTAAGCATTTTTTTTAAATTTGAAACAGCCTTAAATGGATCATACACATGTTCTAGAATAGCTATACAGATAATCTTATCATATTTAGTCTCTAAAGCATTTAAATCAGAACAAATATCACAAACTATATTTGGATAACTGCCATAATCATTAACATCTAAAGTTTCCAAGCTATTAGAAATTATTTTTTGATGTTTGTCTCTCATAGCCATTCCTATGTCCAAAACGTCATCTTTAGGATCAATATCACTTAAGATCTGATCTCTAAAATCTTTTTTATTTTTTAAGTAAAAGTCATTAATCTTTACTCTTTGAATTAGGGAAATAAGTTTATTATTTGTTTCGTGAGGTTTTCCAATAATTCTTTTCATAATTTAAGATCATATTATAAATATTTTATTAAGGCTATTTATTTATTTTTTTTATCAAAACTGAGTCGAAATAAAAGAAATTTTTTATATCCTTTAAAAAATTTCTCAAAGAAAAATTAAACTTTGATTTAAAATTTATAATTTCTAAATTAGAGTCTAGTATCATAGCCTCAAAACTTTTTTTATTTAATAAGTTAATATGTTCAAGTGGGTGTGCACAATCGGTGCAAGGTTTATATTTTTTATTTAATCTTAATTTAAATAAAAAACTACTTGGAAATCTCAACATAATAAAGCCATCTTCTTTTAAGATTTTTGATAAATTAATTAATGTTTCCTTTGGGTCGGAGATGTGTTCAAAAGTTTCCTCAGAATAAATAAAATCAAATCTATTATCTATATTCTTAATATCCGAAATAACTTTTATTTGATTTTTTTTTAAAAAATTTATTCTTGTTTCTGATATTTCGAAAGCGTGAACATCAAACTTATTTTTTTTAAGGTAGTTTAACCAAAATCCCCATCCTGCACCAAAATCTAAGATAGAAATTTCTTCTTTTTTTTTTTTAAAGATACTTTCAATTAATCCCATCTCATAAAAAAGTTTTTTATGATATTTTTTTTCGTAATTATCCTTTTTTTTAAAACTATCATCTTTATTAATATATTTTTCATATAACTGCTGTGAAAATTTTTCGTTTGGTATTTGTTCTTGAAAAATTAAATTACAAACTTCACACTCTATCAATTTATAGTGATTTTCATTTAATTTTTTAATATCGATCATACTTTTGTAATAACTTGACAAAAAATTGATCATTACTTTTGAATTATAAGGTAAAGAAAAAATTTCTTTTTTTTTTGTTTCTTTACAAACTGGACAACAGCTTCTTATGGTCAAGGACACTTAAAACTCCTTAAATTAAAATATTAAATCCTCTTATAAGATAATTGAAAAAATATGATATTCAAGAATCTAATCTTCGATATTGAAATTTCGTTTTTTTAAATACAAGTTACTATTCTTAACAAAAAATACTTTATTAAAAATTTTTAAATTATTTGTGTTATGGGTAACCATAATTATTGTTTTATCCCTTAATTTTGAAATTGTATTAAGAATTTTTTTTTGATTATTTTTATCAAGAGAGCTTGTAGCCTCATCTAAAATTAATATTTGTCGATCATGATATAAAGCTCTTGCTATTGATAGTCTTTGTCTTTGACCCTCAGATAAATTAATTCCATCTTCACCAACTTTTTTTTGTAATGATATTTTATTAGTTTTTATATCTTTTATTAACTCAGAATCTTTTAGACATTTAATTAATTTCTTACTATTAACTTTAATTCGTGAGTCCAGCCTTATATTATTTACAATCGTATCATTAATTAAACATGTTTTTTGTGGTATATATGCAATAATCTGTTGCCAATTAAATAAATCTTTAAGATTTAAAGATTTGTTATTCAAATAAATTTTTCCCCCTAGAGGTTTTAAGAAACCTATAATTAAATTTAATAAAGTTGTTTTACCGGAACCGCTTTGTCCAATTATTGCAACTTTATCATTTTTTTTAATTTTAAAATTCAGTCTATTAAATATTTGTTTTTTATCTAAATAATTAAACTTAACATTCTGGAATAACATTTGATTAAATCTTATTTTGTCTCTTTTTTTTTCTTTGTAATAAAGTTTAGAATTTAAAAAATAATTTTTAAGAATTGGATTTATTACTGGAATACCAAATCTTATGCTTTGGAAAGCCATCATTATTCTATTGATGGAAGGCATTATTCTAAATGCTGCTGCAGCAAAAATTGCAAGCGTTCCTATTATTTTTTCTGAATTAATGTTCTGTTCTATCTTAAAAAATAGGAAAAAAACTAGAAAAGAAATAATAGTAAGTTCAGTTAACATTCTGGGGAGAATGTTGAGGTATGTTAATTTTTTTGAAGCTTCTACTGATTTATTATTATTAAATATAAAATTTTCTAAAAAAAAATTTTCTTTATTAAATATTTTTATTTCTTTTATAGATTGCAATGTTTCATTGGCTAATCTTATTCTATTAGACTCTCCTATTCTTCTGTCCTCTCCCCATTTTAGAATTTTATTTTTTAAAAAAAAATAATAAATTAATAAAATTAAACTTAAAAAATAAATCAAATTTAGGATATCAACATCATTTAATAAAATAATAAGGATGATACCTAATGAAACTAGAATTTCTGTTATTAAAATCATAATTGGAGAAATGACTCTCCCTACAAAGTTATTTACTTCATTAATTACTATTTGTATCAATCTAGCCTTGCTATTAATTAGATGAAAAAAATAATCTTTAGATAAAAAATTATTAAAAATTTTTGTCGATAATCTTTTTTGTAACCCAAAAATATAATTTGTTTGCATAATATGGATTATACCGAGAAGGAAATTCTTAAGAAAATATATAGCTAGTGTTAAAAATAACAAATATCCCACAAAATTTTTACTAATTATAAAATCCTTAATAATATCTATTTCCAATAAATAATCTGGAAGGATGTCTGGAGAAAAAATTATTGATATAATTGGAATTATTAAACCAATACTTAATAATTCAAGAAATGTATTTACAATAATCAAAATAGAAAGTGTAAAAAATACAATTTTTTCTTTCCTATCAAATATTTTAAATATCTTACCGAATGTACTTTTCATATAAGTGTTTAATTTTATAGAATGATCTTTTTAAACTTTTTATTACAAAATTTTCTTTTTTATAAAAATTTTTTGTCAAATATTCCTCAATATTGTTAGACCTCACGGGAGTTTTCCAATCTCCATACATAAAGGTTAAATAGTCTTCTATCGGACCTGGGCAATTTAATTCAAAATTCATAAATACAATTTTTTCTTCATTCAAAAAATATTTTTCAGGAATTTCAAACTCTTTTCTTTTAAAATAACCAGTCTTTTTATTATGCTTCCAGCCTTTAAAGGTAAAAGAAAAAATTTCATATGGAAGGCCTCTATAAATTTCAAGTTTAAGTAACTTTTTGTCTATTTTGTGAATTAAAAAACCTTTTTCTTTAGCTTTACCAACGTCGCCCCAAGTTGCTGCATGTAATTTTGAAAAGATCATACTCTACCCATCGCAAACCC